>Ga0307517_10009408_pt1 | contig 13838 bp, 21 predicted proteins | sample 23_EM_MG_FD_194515 | JGI IMG/M metagenome (GOLD analysis project Ga0307517, IMG submission 194515) | Populus trichocarpa ectomycorrhiza microbial communities from riparian zone in the Pacific Northwest, United States - 23_EM | ecosystem: Host-associated > Plants > Roots > Unclassified | place...
TAAGATTTAAGAATAGAAAAATCTAAGGACATAATCTATATTAATTAATATTCACCTATAATCATGCCCACATGCGCCTGCAAGCCAAAAGCGAAAACAAGAGGGGTCGGGTCATGGACTCACGGGCGAGGTCCGAATCTGATGACAATAAAAAAAATCCCAGAAAGAATTTTAACTTTTTTAGTAACCAAAACGCACATCATAACACGTCTTGTCGTTGTTAAGCAGGATTTTTTTTTTAATCTGTCCTTTTCTCGTTTCTTGAACAAGAGAGATCTCCTGCTTCTTGTCTAAGTATTCACATTCCATTTCTTTTCATTCTTACTAGTCCATCTAGCTCGCAGTGACACACCTCCCTTCCTCTCCTCTAGATCTCTCTTTCTGTTCTTTTGATTCTGAAAAATATTCCAGGGTTTAATCGCTGCTCTAGACCTTGCAGCGATTTGAATCCCCAACTTTGCTGACTCTCAAGTCGACGGTTCAAGTTCAATCACAGACCTGATTAGCTGATTTTGAGCCGTCGATCTAATCAGCAACCATGGCGGCAGCTAACGCCCCGATCACCATGAAAGAAGTCTTAACTGTAACTACTCTTTCACCTGCTTCTGTCTATCCGCTCATTTTTCATTTCTTTCTGAATTTAAGCTCAGTTTAGATAAGTAATTGTGCATCAAACTGAAGTATGCATGCTTGTGATTAAAGTAACAGAGTGATCAATCATCTGTTGCTGCATTTTGGATCTAGAATGTGCTGATTTGTAATTTAGCTTGACTTGACATTTGAAAAGTAAGCCGGTGTTTCTAAAGATCTGATACTTTATTTCCATGTTTAGATCTATTGATTATATTATTATGGAGCTTGTTAGTGCTTAGTTGCTGTAATTATTTGAATTTTGTGTGATATGGAGGAACTGAGCTGGTGAATTTTGTGTGATCTGTTGTTTTTGCAGTTACCGTCTATCGGTATTAGCCCTCAATTTATTACGTTTACGAATGTAACGATGGAATCGGACAAGTATATATGTGTACGTGAAACAGCTCCGCAAAATAGTGTTGTAATTATTGACATGCACATGCCAATGCAACCGCTGAGACGGCCTATCACTGCAGATTCTGCACTCATGAATCCAAATTCTAGAATCCTTGCTTTGAAAGGTAGTGAATCATCTGGCTCTTCTATCTGTCGATAATGAATCATGCACATATCTGTTACTGTGATTGAATATTGGTATACATAACATTTTGTATTTTATTTAAATGCATGATTTTCTTTTTCTGGTAGTTTGTGGATAATCGCTTTATAGCAGTGCTTGAGAGCAGATGGCCCAAGTCCTTCTCCTTTCCAAAGTTTGTTTTTATTCCTTGGAAATGCATGTTATCTACTCTAAAGAACTCAACCAAGAGGTCTATACTGTCTTTTAAATTTTGTTCTCCATTCTCTAGATGTGCCAGACTGACCGCCAACTCATTTATCACATTTTTCCCCTCCGAAAACTAGGCAACAACTGGTGGAGTGCGCATTACTTACTATGTGTCTTCACTCTTATACTGCTTACCATTTCTTTTCACGTTGATTTTTCTTTAATCATACCAGAAACTGTGTTTATCATCAATTAACATCAGGTTAACATCAGGTTGAAACTATGTTGCATTTACATAGTTCTTGATTATACGAAATCTTCTATATCAATTGTAAAATTGTTTTCTTCATCTTTTCCGGTACTAAACTCTGTGACTGGCTAAAAATCATTGCCACATTAGGAACTAATGAAATTGATGCTTGACTCACCAAACATCATCCCGTCGAAGATTAAAAGCAAACAGGATATGTATGTATCTTTTAACAGTTCATTTTTTTATCCAACTTTATTCTGCAACCAAGCATATGGTATTTTAATGTAAACAGGGTACTATGACATGGAGTTCATTCATTGTTTTGATTGCCATCCTAGCTACAATGATAATGCGTTGATGGTGAATTTTAATCTGATTTGATCAATCAGACCTGGATGTCATATGCAGATTTCTTTGGTTCCTGTCTGTCTAGGAATTGTTTATTAAGCAACATGGAGAAGTTTTGATTGCTTTTAAATCATATTTTTTTCTTTTAATTGTTTGTATCACCCCCCTCCCCGCCCTTGTGCTACAATTTGAATATGGTTGCATGGGCTTTTATCTAGATTTGTTCCTTTTGCTGATGAATTGTGGGATTCTTTTAAAGCCCAACTTCCAGGAACTACTCAGGATCACTTGCAAATATTTAACATTGAGATGAAAGCAAAAATGAAGTCATACCAGATGCCTGAGCAGGTATTAGCTTTTCTAATCTTTCTCAGAACATCCCGTGACTTGCTATTTGATGGTTGGTATTATTTCCCACTGGTGCTGTAGTGATTTTGGTTATTTGAACTGTCTCTTTGCTTTATGCCTAGATTGTCTTTTGGAAGTGGATAACCCCAAAGATGCTGGGCCTGGTCACACAGACCTCTGTTTATCATTGGTCAATTGAAGGTCAGGATCCTTTTGCAGTGCTAGCCTTGTGGCATATCTTGCACTTCTTCTTCGATGGCTTTTTTAACTCTTACTTCCTTGGATGCTTTCTAATTCATGTTGTTATTCTGGCCAATATTATTTTCAAATTGTTCTCTTATATGAATGCAATTGCTTTGTTCTATTTAGGTGATTCTGAACCAGTGAAGATGTTTGAAAGAACAGCTAATTTGCAAAGCAATCAGATTATAAACTATAAATGTGACCCTTCTGAGAAATGGTTGGTTTTGATTGGAATTGCTCCTGGTTCACCTGAGGTATGATGCTGTCTATTTTAATTTAATTTTTTTTTTACCTGTTAAATCATGATCTCCTTTTCTTAAAGAAGATATCTCTTTCCATTTTCTTAGGGAGAAGTTTAGAGCTTCCATGATTAGGAAGAACTTTTTTTATGTTAAACAAAGGTGGCTGTAGTACTTCTATTTTGGATCTTCAGGACAGCAGGGGCTTCTGATGTGGAGCTCGTTTAATATCAAACTAGGTGGGGTTGGGCTAGCCAACATAGTGACCAGTCCTCTGGCTGGGGTGTTTGTGGTCTTGGTATCCAGGCTGCTACACTGAGCTGGTGTGAATTAGGGAAGAACTCTTTCTGACTGTTTTTTAGCTGTCTTGTTTCATCATTTCAAGTGCTTAATTCCCTCTGCCATTTTGCCTCACAGTGGTTATGTTGCTTGTTTATATTTTTCAACAGTCTTAACTCCTAGTCTGTTAGGGACAGCCTTTATATAGTTTTAGCGCATGAGGTTTATTTCTTTAAGAATGTTTTTATCAACCTGATGGTGCTAATGGTTTTGATTTCAAAAATCTTTACAGAGGCAACAATTGGTTAAAGGGAACATGCAACTTTTCTCTGTGGATCAACAACGTAGCCAAGCTCTTGAAGCACATGCTGCATCATTTGCGCAATTTAAGGTATGGGTGTCTCTGAATATAATCCTCAATTTTTTTTTGTGTTGCATTTATTGCCTTTTCATAACAGTCCTTTCTTCTATGTATGGTATTGAGCAGGTTCCAGGAAATGAGAACCCTTCCACTCTCATTTCTTTTGCCACAAAATCTTTCAATGCTGGACAGGTTACATCGAAGTTGCATGTTATTGAGCTTGGTGCCCAGCCAGGTTGGTTTTCTTCTCTGGTTCACTACTGCCATGTCTGTGGTTTCTCTATTTTCTTTTATCTATCTTTCTTTTGTTCCTCTTTGTGTAGTTTTTGAGCAACATGTTTAGAATCTGCATGACTTGTCTTTGTGTTCATGATCAGTTATCTTGAAATGACTCCCCCCTATTACCTTACCTTGCATCTCTGAGTTCTGAATCATTGATTCCTGGTTTTAAAATTTGCAAACCTGTTACAGGGAAGCCATCATTTACAAAGAAACAGGCAGATCTGTTCTTTCCTCCTGATTTTGTCGATGACTTTCCTGTGGCAATGCAGGTATCTGCTATACCTCTTTTTTCAAAATTCCCTTTATTGATTAGCAGTTCCTTGATATGTCATAATCTGTTAAATGTCAGATATCCCACAAATACAGTTTGATTTATGTGATCACAAAGCTTGGGCTACTATTTGTTTACGATTTGGAGACAGCTACTGCTGTGTACAGAAACAGAATTAGTCCAGATCCAATATTTTTGACAGCCGAGGCTTCAGTGGTGGGGGGGTTTTATGCCATTAATAGGCGAGGCCAGGTGTTACTTGCTACTGTAAACGAGGCTATGATTGTGCCATTTGTTAGTGGCCAGGTTTGCTCATATGCTTCTTTTCATTCTTTGTAATACTCAACAAAATGGTCTTTGGTTTTGGGTTAACTTGATTGTCTTTGTTATAGTTGAACAATCTGGAGCTTGCTGTCAATCTTGCCAAAAGAGGAAACCTTCCTGGTGCTGAGAATCTGGCAAGTCATAAGTTTCTCTTCATGCTTTTTTGTTTTTGCCAAAATTTACTTTGTGCTTCTCATTTGACAAGAACTCTGTTGCTTGTTATCTTGAGGATCTTAGGTTGTCCAGCGTTTCCAAGAACTGTTTGCTCAAACAAAGTATAAAGAAGCCGCTGAGCTTGCTGCTGAGTCTCCACAAGGAATTCTCCGAACTCCTGACACAGTTGCCAAGTTTCAGGTTTTCCCCTTGTTTTAATTTAATGCTAATGTTTTTTCTTCATGAATTTTACTCTCCATTCAAAGACTTAGATGAAATTAACCATAGCAAGTTGTTTCCATCCATTTTAAATGTGCAGAGTGTACCTGTGCAACCTGGGCAAACTCCTCCCTTATTACAATATTTTGGGACCCTTTTAACAAGAGGAAAGCTCAATGCATTTGAGTCGTTGGAATTGTCCCGCCTTGTGGTCAATCAGAACAAAAAGAACCTTTTGGAGAACTGGCTGGCAGAGGACAAATTGGAGTGCACCGAGGAACTGGGAGACCTTGTGAAGGTTTGGTTTGCAATAGATTTTTGGATCCTTAATTGTTGAACTTCTGATAGGATGCCTCAGTTTTTATTCAGAAAGTTCTCACTTGTTTTTGATGATCTCTTGTTATTGATCATGTTGCCTTTGTAGACTGTGGACAATGATCTTGCGCTGAAAATATATATTAAAGCCAGGGCAACTCCTAAAGTTGTTGCTGCTTTTGCTGAGAGAAGGGAGTTTGACAAAATCTTGATTTACTCAAAGCAGGTAAAGGACATCTTTTTTCCCCTTGCATAGCATAATTATATGTTATATTGATAAGAAGTTTCCTATTGTTTCTGTTATAACTTCCTTTTCAGATCGCCTCCTTTCTTTCTGTTCTTATTGTACTGGTTTTGATCAGTTACGGGGTCTGATGCTTTTTGTGTTCTCATTTGTTGCTTTAGGTTGGGTATTCTCCTGACTATTTGTTCCTTCTGCAAGCAATGCTCCGTTCAGATCCACAGGTATCGTGTCCCAGTGAGTTTGATTTGTATTTGTTTGGTTCCAGACATAAATGTTTTCTGTATGTGCTGGCCCTTCAATTTATTCATTGCATTATAATTTTTTTACGGGATTGTTTTAAATAAACTAAAGGTTCATCTTGATTGTGGACTGTAGGGAGCAGTTAACTTTGCTTTGATGATGTCCCAAATGGAAGGTGGCTGTCCAGTTGACTACAACACAATTACTGATCTGTTTCTTCAGGTTTGTTCTTGATTTTCACTTTGGTTGATATTCTGATTTTTAGAAAATGAAGATCATTGAAAGTCCTTTTTGATTGTCTCAAAGTTTATCGTACTGGCATTCTGTGCGAATAAATTCATTAGATTCCTTGTAACTCTAATGGATTTGTCCTTGCTTTTCTTAGAGAAACTTGATCCGCGAGGCAACAGCCTTTCTGTTGGATGTTTTGAAGCCAAATTTACCAGAACACGGTTACCTCCAAACAAAGGTTATTGATTGATTTAGTTTTACAAGAGCAATTTGATTTATTTTTCTATATGTTCACCCATGTTTGGCTTTGAAACCTTTTTTGTTTTTTGATCAGGTTCTGGAGATAAATCTGGTAACATTTCCTAATGTAGCTGATGCTATTCTAGCCAATGGAATGTTTAGCCACTACGATCGTCCTCGAATTGCACAACTCTGTGAAAAAGCTGGTCTCTACATCCGAGCCCTGCAAGTAATTGGCTTCTCTTTTTTCCATATTCCATGCATAACTATTGCTGTTCCCTTGAGTGAAAATTTTACCTCCTCTGCAGCATTATACAGAGTTGCCTGATATTAAACGTGTGATTGTGAATACACATGCAATAGAGCCACAGGTGTGTTCTGTCAAGTTCTTACATGTTATTCCAGGATTGGAAATGGCAAGCTTCTTATGAAAATGTGCTGTTCTTTGCAGGCTCTTGTTGAGTTTTTTGGAACTCTTTCACGAGAATGGGCTTTGGAATGCATGAAGGATCTTTTAGTGGTCAATCTAAGAGGCAACCTTCAGATAATTGTTCAGGTACATCATGTTTCTTTCGAGTTGCATGTCAAGAGCTTTCACATATTATGATGCCAACTATGTGCATCTGTGCAGGCTGCCAAGGAATATTGTGAGCAGTTGGGTGTTGATGCATGCGTTAAACTTTTTGAGCAATTCAAGTCATATGAAGGGCTGTACTTTTTCTTGGGGTCATATCTGAGTTCCAGGTGTTATGTCTAGTGATTCAGAATCCCCCCCCCCTCCATGTTAACTTGGTTGTTTAAATTTTTGATTTCCGTTTTTCCTGTGAATAATGGGGCAGTGAGAATCCTGATATACATTTTAAGTACATCGAGGCTGCTGCTAGAACAGGACAAATAAAGGAGGTTGAGCGTGTTACTAGAGAATCGAATTTTTATGATCCTGAAAAGACAAAGAACTTTCTAATGGAAGCCAAACTTCCAGATGCAAGGCCTTTGATTAATGTTTGTGACCGGTTTGGCTTTGTTGCTGATCTCACTCACTACCTCTACTCAAACAACATGCTACGCTATATAGAAGGTTATGTTCAAAAGGTATGTGTATTTTGCCTGCCATGTTGTCTGTTCAAAATCATTGTCTATCTTATGAATTTGCTCAATTTTAGGTGTTTGGAAATTTGCATGTTTTCTCTTGACAGGTGAACCCAGGGAATGCACCTTTAGTTGTGGGGCAGCTGTTAGATGATGAATGCCCTGAAGACTTTATCAAGGGTCTTATTCTTTCTGTCCGTTCTTTGCTTCCAGTTGAGCCCCTTGTGGAGGAATGTGAGAAGAGGTAGCTCCCTGTCTACCCCTGACACTTGGTCATTGTTCCTTTTTATTTATTGTTCTAATTCTTTGCTTGTGGTTTCAGAAATCGACTTCGTTTGCTTACTCAATTCTTGGAACATCTTGTGAGTGAGGGAAGCCAAGATGTACATGTTCATAATGCTCTTGGTAAAATCATTATTGATAGCAATAACAACCCAGAACACTTCCTTACCACCAACCCTTACTATGATTCACGGGTTGTGGGCAAGTATTGTGAGAAACGTGATCCCACCCTGGCTGTTGTGGCATACCGGAGAGGACAATGCGATGATGAACTCATCAATGTCACAAATAAGAACTCTTTGTTCAAGTTGCAAGCAAGGTTGGTTGAGCTCAACTTTTTTTCTTTTTTGGTGTGTTTTTTTAATGGGAATATCTCATTCTCAGAGGCTCATGCTCATATACTTGTAATATGGTTTCAGATATGTGGTTGAAAGGATGGACGGTGATCTTTGGGAGAAGGTTCTTAATCCTGAAAATGAATACCGAAGACAGCTTATTGATCAAGTTGTATCTACTGCTTTGCCAGAAAGCAAGAGCCCAGAACAAGTTTCTGCTGCTGTTAAAGCTTTCATGACAGCTGATCTGCCCCATGAATTGATTGAGCTTCTTGAAAAGATTGTTCTCCAAAACTCTGCTTTCAGTGGAAATTTCAATCTTCAAAACTTACTTATCTTGACAGCAATTAAGGCAGATCCTTCAAGGGTCATGGATTATATTAATAGATTAGATAACTTTGATGGACCTGCTGTTGGGGAAGTGGCAGTTGAAGCTCAGTTATATGAGGAAGCATTTGCAATTTTCAAGAAGTTCAACTTGAATGTTCAGGCTGTTGATGTCTTATTGGATAACATCCAAAGCATTGACCGTGCTGTGGAGTTTGCATTCCGTGTTGAAGAAGATGCTGTTTGGAGCCAGGTGGCGAAGGCCCAACTCAGAGAGGGGCTCTTGAGTGATGCAATTGAGTCATTTATCCGTGCAGATGATGCTACTCAATTCCTGGAAGTCATTCGTGCTGCTGAGGATGCAAATGTATATCATGACTTGGTGAAGTACCTTCTCATGGTTAGGCAGAAGGCAAAAGAGCCGAAGGTGGACAGTGAGCTTATTTTTGCATATGCGAAGACTGATAAGTTGACTGACATTGAGGAGTTCATTCTCATGCCTAATGTGGCTAATCTCCAAAATGTTGGTGATCGCTTATATAACGAAACTCTATATGAGGCTGCAAGAATAATATTCCAATTTATAGCAAACTGGGCCAAATTGGCAATCACATTAGTGAAGTTGAAACAGTTCCAAAGTGCTGTTGATGCAGCTCGGAAAGCCAACAGTGCGAAGACATGGAAGGAAGTTTGCTTTGCTTGTGTTGATGCCGAGGAGTTCCGTTTGGCTCAGATATGTGGTCTTAACATCATTATACAGGTATTTTTTTTTATCAGCATTCTGTTGCGAATGAAATGATATCTGAGTCTATTTCTAGTTGTGTGGATCTATTAAAGTCAAACTTTGAGATAATTTCTTTGTTCCTGATAAACTTTTCAAATTAAATTTTAAACCCACATCAAGATCCTAGTTGTCCTTACATTTATACATTTTAATAATAAGTTCTCTTTGGCATGGAAATGCATGATGTCCAGTACTTTTCTTTTATAATGAATTTAGCTTTTTCTTTCTTTCAAATTTTGCATTGGTACTGATATGTGCCTGTCTTGTTTATCTCAAATTAACAAGTTGATTTGTCCTATTTGTTCAATTCATTTCTCAATTTTGTTGTGGGTTTGGAATTTGTAGGTGGATGATTTGGAGGAGGTCAGTGAATATTACCAGAACAGAGGATACTTCAATGAATTGATCTCTCTCATGGAGAGTGGTTTAGGTTTAGAACGTGCACATATGGGCATTTTCACAGAGTTGGGAGTGCTGTATGCTAGATATCGTCCTGAGAAGCTTATGGAGCACATTAAATTATTCTCAACTCGTCTCAATATTCCCAAGCTTATACGAGCATGTGATGAACAGCAACATTGGAAGGAACTTACCTATCTGTACATTCAATATGATGAATTTGATAATGCTGCAACTACCATTATGAACCATTCTCCTGAGGCCTGGGATCACATGCAATTCAAAGATGTTGCTGTCAAAGTTGCTAACGTGGAGCTATATTATAAGGCTGTGCATTTCTACTTGCAAGAACATCCTGATCTTATCAATGATCTTCTCAATGTGCTGGCACTCCGTGTGGACCATACTCGTGTTGTTGACATAATGCGAAAGGTTTTTACGTGTGCTATGACATGTTATTTTAAGAAGCAGCAAATCATGAATCTCTTCTGATGGCTCTAACACTATTAATAAGTGATATATATTTTTTTATGGTTTTTAGGCAGGTCATTTGCTTCTTGTGAAGCCATATATGATTGCAGTTCAGAGCAACAATGTGTCTGCTGTGAATGAGGCTTTGAATCAAATTTACATGGAGGAGGAAGACTATGAAAGATTGCGTGAATCCATTGATTTGCACGATAACTTTGATCAGATAGGCCTTGCACAGAAGGTGAGGTGCATTGATATTATTGTTTTTCATTATTGGTTTAAACTGTCTTTGTAATCCATTTTGGTACTAATTTGCCCAGGTTGAGAAACATGAGCTTCTTGAAATGAGACGTGTGGCTGCATACATTTACAAGAAGGCTGGAAGATGGAAGCAATCCATTGCATTGTCAAAGAAAGATAACCTATACAAAGATGCCATGGAGACAGCATCACAGTCTGGTGATCGTGAACTTGCAGAGGAGTTGCTGGTTTATTTCATCGAAAAGGTATCAACTGCTGTGTTAGACTATACCTTTTTCGCAATGCATAAATGATATGGCATCTTTGTAGATGTGGCTGACTGACCATTTTTAGGAAGTCCATTTTTTCCTTCCACAAAAATTAGGGTGAGTTTGCTTGGTTGCACTGAGGGGTGTTATGTTACCTTTTCTTGGTGCGACACTTCACGCGAAATGATTCCACCTCTTGAACATCCCAAGTTTGAGGGTTCTGATTTATGGGAAGGACAAGACTTCTTAGGATTTCAAAAATCGATTATTTTTATGTTGTCTCCTGTTCTTACACCCCTATATTTGCCATGTCATTTGGGCACTCTTAAATATTTTTTTCTGAGTCATTGACTGCTTTTATTTGTGATTGTGTAGGGCAAGAAGGAATGCTTTGCATCATGCCTCTTTGTTTGTTATGATTTAATTCGGCCAGACATTGCCCTTGAGCTTGCCTGGATGAATAATATGATCGACTTTGCCTTCCCATACCTTTTGCAGGTGATTTCTTTAGCTGCTGGGTCTCTAATCTCTAGCATGTGTTTGTTTGCATCCTATGAGCAAGCCAACCTTTTTCTGCTACTTGGCCATCATACCTGGAAGTTAGAAGTTTATGCATGATGATTCACTTGTCTTTATTTCTTTTCTTGCAGTTTGTTCGTGAATACACGGGCAAAGTTGATGAACTTGTGAAGGACAAAATTAATGCACAGAATGAAGTCAAGACCAAAGAGCAGGAAGAGAAGGATGTCATTGCTCAGCAGGTAATTATTTTGCATCCTATTGCTGTCAAAGGGATATGGTCTCAGAGGTGGCACATTTAGTGTTACAAAAAACATCTTTGAATTGGGTTTATCTGGAAGAGTTGGTCTTCCGTAAACGTTGAGTTTTATGTCCTACTTAGATGGGTTTTCTCATGGTTTTTTATTGTTAAATATTACATTGATCGATTCATGTGATTTGTTGCAGAACATGTATGCTCAGTTACTTCCTCTTGCTTTGCCCGCGCCGCCAATGCCTGGTATGGGTGGACCAACAATGGGAGGAGGTTTTGCTCCACCACCACCCATGGGTGGAATGGGGATGCCTCCAATGCCACCTTTTGGCATGCCACCAATGGGCAGCTATTGATACGCAAACCACCATTTTTTTTGTAGAATTAGCTGGAAATTCCCAGTTGCTTCAAGAAAAGAAGTATACTAGTTGTTCGGGCATTTGATATGATGGTTTTTTCTGGACTTTGGTGCCTTCATTCTTTCTTTTAGCGTTTGTTTTGATGGGATGGAGGTGTACTTGAAATCATGAAGTTGCCAATTTTCCTTGGTCTTAGGTGTGTGGATAAGTGTTGTAATATTCTTTTGGTTGGAGTCATTTTTTGGCTGCTGGTAGAGAAGCAAGCTGAGGATTTCCTGTATCTATATTATTTTTTCCCTTGCGGTCTAGAAGCTAGCCCGAGTATAGTGCGAATTGTTTCATACAAATCATAAAACCACCTACGTAGGTAATTTGTAATGGTTTTTTGTTTAATTCCACCTTTCTTCTTGTACTTAGAGCCTGTTTGGCTAAGTGTTTGCGGGAGTGTTTTTATTTAACAGTACCAACATATCGTTTGGTTACAAAATGAGCTGCTATTTTCATGCATGGATCCCACCTTTATTTGCGTTCAAAACTCAATTTTGCTGAAGCAGAAATTAGATGCTTTTTGTTTCTTGTTCATGCAACTGTGTTTATAAACACAGTATAAAATTGTTCCCATCTTCCTTCCTTGACCAGTGCTTTGAGTATGGGTGGATTTTGTCCAAATGAGAAAACCATGAGGGCTGTTCTTACCTGGGTGTGCCGTTACTGGAGGCGTCGAGGGAGACAACTGGGCTGGCCTGCTGAAACCATTTTCCTTCTGTTCAACCTTCCTAACAGTTTTCCTTTTGTTCTTCCCCTAATCTTTGTAATTGTTGATGCACTTGAAGATGATGATGACGGTGATGGAGGGCTAGCCTATTGAAACCATTTTATTCTCTTTTGTTTTTTCTTTGTTCTTCCCCTAGTCTCTTAGGTGCTCTCCTTGTCTGCGTGGAGAGTAATTCACTCTCCATTGTTGTGAACAGTGGAGAGTGAATTCATTCTCTGCAAAAATAAATAAAAAAAAAGTAAAAATATTTAATATTTAATTGTATTTTATTCTACTACATAAATTAGAAGAAGATCACATGATGACGTGATATTTGCAGAATTTGATCATAATTTCAATTTTGTTTCTGATAATGTTTTACCTAATTTTGTTGCATGCTCAAAAAACCATGAAAACTGTAGTCCTTGTCCGATGAATTTCGTACGTGATGGTATTGTAAATAGTTTAATGAAACAATTAAAAATATTTTATATAAAGTATTATTTATTTCATGACATAATAGCAGTAGTTAAACCGACAATATTTAAATTAAAAACCATCAATATTAATATATATCTTTTTTAGTTATTTTATAACTTCAATTTAAAAAGCATTCTTAATCAAGCACATTAAATTACTTTTTATTCAACCTCAATTTCAATCACAGTTTTAACCAAAACATATATTTTTTCAAACCAACCTCAACTATACTTTTTATAAAACAGTTTTTTTATAAACCACAATCACAACATCTACCACAATACCAAACACACTCTTAAACTGTTTTCCATTAAATTTTGGTGCTTGTTTTTTTTTGCGACCACGTATTCTTTACATTACCTGTTTGTAAAGGTTTATCCGTTTGAATCTTGAAATCCAGATTAACGATGTTTTTATATACATCGGCCTGTCCCATCTTTTCTTTTGGGTCTGTTTGGGAATCGGGTCTCTTTGAAAATGTGATGTAAATTATATTTTTTTAAAAAAATTGGTTTTTTATTAAAAGTTATTTTTTAAATATTTTTAAATTGTTTAGATATATTAATATTAAAAATAATTTTTTAAAAAAATAATAAAATATTATTTTAATATATTTTTTAAATAGAAAACACTTTAAACCAAACGATTACAACTTACAATTCCGAACACACTTTTCATTCCATGACTCGTCCGACAATTCTTAGTAATCCTACTATTTGTTTCGCTACGATTGCAAATTTCTGAACCAACCGTTAAAACGTTGGCGTGAGCTTCAGTTAAAACAGACCCGCTTGAGGCTCTTCCTGCTGGCTGGTGATTTTTGTAACATCAGATGGTACTATTTGTTTTTCTCGCTCAATGCTTTCTCAAGTCGTACCAGGGATCAGGTGGTGGCAGTCTTAAGTACTGCTGTTCTGAATAACTCGAGCTTGGGCTGTACACACGCACGTGATCACTACCTGTGGATGCGTGTGGGTATTGTGAATGCAATTTGTCAATTTTTTTTATATATAGAAAAGAAGAAGAAGAAGAAAACTTCGAGTCCTGTGATTGCTCATATGATGGCCACTGGAGATTTACATGATCATTAACTTCAGGGCCCGTGGGATTAGTCGAGGTGCGCGCAAGCTAACCCGGACACCCACATTAAACTAAAAAAAAAAAAAAAGAGATGATGCATGCAGGTATTGTTAATCATTGGCAGGGATATCGATAGATCCTAGGGTGTTTTCTACTATGATAATTGATAAACAAGTTGTGTGATTGCTTTTGTTGTGTTGAGCATATTATTGGTCTAATAGCTTTTCTTAGTTGATAAAGGAGTTTG
>Ga0307517_10009409_pt1 | contig 13838 bp, 8 predicted proteins | sample 23_EM_MG_FD_194515 | JGI IMG/M metagenome (GOLD analysis project Ga0307517, IMG submission 194515) | Populus trichocarpa ectomycorrhiza microbial communities from riparian zone in the Pacific Northwest, United States - 23_EM | ecosystem: Host-associated > Plants > Roots > Unclassified | place...
TATTTTGGGTGGCCTATTTAGGCTCACAAACTCTGTATGGAAGGAGGGCATTGAATTAATAAAACAATCTTTCCTTTCTCTCCTCTGTTCCTTCCTTATCTCTTGTCCCAAATTCTCTTCTTATCATAATAGCAACAATCCCTTTGACTTAGTTGACATAAAAAGAAATAAGGTGGAAATGGATAAGAAAAAGCTTTTAGGAACCAAAAGGAAGGCTAACAACTGCTCTTTATTGATAATTCCTTCATAATTAAAATGATTTATTGTTTATAATGACATATAAAAAAAGGATTAGGTTGTGTTTCATAAAAGGATGATTACCTACCCTTCAAGGCAATTGAAACTTTATGAGGTTAATTATCATTTTCATCACTTAGAGTTTACCACTATAGTGTTTGCTTTAGGATGTCAAGTACAATTATTTACAAATTATAAGAGTTTGAAAAATATAATGTCGCATAAAGAGATAAATAGACAATAAAAAAAGTGTGATTCAAGTAATTACATGTGAGATGTTGCTTTGATAAATTGTGTTTGTTGCGCTTTCTATCTTTATCTAAAAAGTCCTCATATTAGCAGTAAAAAGATTTATAAATTAATAATAAGATACTCTTTCAAGAGCAAGTTGACTAAATTTTTTCATATATATAATGACATCTATACACCAACATGCCCATTTATAATTAATGGTGATGATTTTATTGGAATTGATGAAAACATAAGGGATATGTGGATATTAAAAGTGTGTGTAGGTGTAATTCTGTGTTATAATAGTGGATTAAATGATAAATACTCATCTTTAAACACCTCTAATACTGGTTAAGTTCTAAGTTTTTGTTACTATAACTAATATTTTAAACATTGTAACTCAATATTTTTGTGACTTTAAAAACATGAATTGAACATGTTAGTAATTTCTAACAAAAACATGAATTTTAAGTTAGTTTGTGACTTTTGATTGATTATTTTATTGATAATTATTGCTCTAAATATAATTATATTTTTAGTTATTAACGTTGATCAATTATTATTTATTTATTTATTATGATTTCTAATTACTTAGTTGATTGGTCTATTATCTTTTAACTCTCTTAACTCATCAAGATTTTTTTATTTAAGTGAATTCAATTGATTTTAATTTTATTTTCTATTTTTATCATGAATAATTATTGTTTTGTATGAGTGAATGTATTTGTTTATTTTAGCTGTAAAGATATAAAATTTTCCTACATTTTCATTTTCATTAGAATTGAATATAAAGAAGATTTGAATGGAGTTCATCGATTTTGAAAGAAAGAAAAATGAAAAAGGAGGACGGCTTGGCCGGCGAATGGGCCGCTGTAGGTATAAATTCCCTTATAAGCCAAAGGAAAAAAAAAATCTAAGCAATGGGAGAACTACAAACGAAAAATACCTTAAAATAACTGAAATATTATTATGTTAATTTTCTTTGCACGTTAATAAGGAGACTGAAACAAACAGAAGGTCCTTCGAAAGATCATCATCGTCAAGTCTTTACAGAACCAGACTCAACAACAACAACAACAACAACAAACTGCTAAGGTAATCTATCCTTTTATTTTTCTTACATAGGAATAATAAAATAGGTTAGGTTTATTTTTTGAGATTGTGGTCTTTAATTTGATCTGATCATGTCTGAGTTCTTGTAATATGCTCAGCTCATCAAATTAAAGTAACAGAATTTTGAGGGTTTTTTATTTGGATTTCTCAGTCTTCTATATTTGTTTGGTTTCAGAGAAAATTGAGAAAGCTTTGAATTTTGATCAAACTTTGAAATATAGTTGAGTTGACTCTACTTTTCCCCCCTAGAGAAGAGAACTACCACCCAAACAAATCTGTCGTCCTCTCTCTCCTAATATTCTCTAATTAGATGATTCTCTCAAGCGGAAAAATATAAGGCAAAGAAAGAAGTCAAATTTTGAATCCTTTTCTGTTTCGTGTTGCTTCAAAAGGTGAAAAACTCGCTTTTGTTATCCCTTTTGCTCTCTGCTACTTGATGTATCGTGGTTTTGTTCTGGTTTATGTCGGTTATTGGACTTTCAGGACAACAATTTGAAGACTTGATCTTAGGGTTTGGAAAAGGCTGCGAAGATGAGTGACAATTTGATGGAGAAGGTCAGTGCTTTTGGCGAACGCCTCAAGATTGGAGGTGCCGAGGTGGGTCGAAAGATGAGTGCAGGCATGAGCTCAATGAGCTTCAAGGTGAAGGAGCTATTACAAGGTCCTAACCAAGCCGATAAACTTGTCGAGGATGCCACTGCAGAGACGCTTGATGAGCCTGATTGGGCCATGAATCTTGATATCTGTGACATGATCGATCATGAAAAAGTTAGTAGTGTTGAATTGATTCGTGGCATAAAGAAGAGGATCATGATAAAAAATGCTAGGGTACAGTATTTAGCCTTAGTGTTGCTTGAAACATGTGCTAAGAATTGTGAGAAGGCTTTCTCAGAGGTGGCGGCTGAGAGGGTTCTTGATGAAATGGTAAAGTTGATTGATGATCCTCAGACTGTCGTCAATAATAGGAATAAAGCTCTATTGCTCATTGAAGCATGGGGAGAGTCAACCAGTGAACTGCGCTATTTACCTGTTTTTGAAGAAACATACAAGGTACTCCTTTTTGTTTCTTAGTGATTTCACTTTTTGAATGTTTGGTAAAGAAAAGGAATGTTCTATTCTCAATTGTCTTTTGGCTTGCTAGCAACAAAATATTATTTAATGTTAATAGTTGTCTCAAGTTCAGCTTCCCCCCCTATCTCCTATTAGTTCCTATTACTTGGATTGATATATTGGATGTTGGTTTTATTTGGCTGTCAGCCTTTTTATAGAGTATATCATAGAGAGTTGTCTGCTTGATGAAATATGATTCTTAGCCCTAACAATCTTGGTTGAAAGGGAGGGAGTCGTAAAATCAAAATAAGTTGGCTGGGTAAATATGCCAAAATTCACCCATAGAAGTTAAATGAACTGTTCCATATTTAATTTGACAGAGGATTTGTTTGCTTTGAATATTTGTGGAAATAAATTGTCTTATGGATCACAGATGAAAATTATGCAGGTGCTTTGTTTTGCAGTGTTTCTATAGAAGATAAATTCACGTAGTCCTTTGGTTAGTGCAGATTTATGAATTCTTGAACCATTATTGTTTCTTGACTTGTTCGTTTTGTTCTAAAGAGTTTAAAATCAAGGGGTATCCGGTTCCCTGGTCGTGACAATGAGAGTTTAGTGCCTATCTTCACCCCACCTCGTTCTGTGTCGGCACCAGAAGTGGATACTAGTCTTGCACGGCAGATTGAGTATGATATTCCTCTGCAAAGCTTTACAGCTGAACAGACAAAGGAAGCATTTGATGTGGCAAGAAACAGCATAGAGCTTCTCGCTACAGTGTTGTCCTCTTCACCTGAACAAGATGCATTACAGGTACTTCTTATCTTACAAGTTTTCGATATCCAATTAATTTGGTGTGGATGTATTGATTTTGATTAGATAAAAAAATAGCTCTATAATCCTACTTCAAATATGAGATGCCTAAACTCTTCTTATTGTTTGTGTATGAATTCTTTTGTTCTTTTACTTTCACTTGACTTTGGTAAAGTAACTAACATTCTAAAGATATTAAAGTTGTGTTTACTTGTGAAAATTTTTTCAGTTTTGCAGAATTTTTTTTCTCAGAAATAGAAAACTAAAGAAAATGTGTCTACTAACTGAAAATGAAAATTGATTTCTTAGAAACTTTGTGTTTTCTAATTCTCTACTTCTTCATAAAATTGGAAAACACAAAAATAGTTGTTTTCCAAATTATCCACAATAAAAATAAGAGCCTTGTTTGGTTAACCTAATGTTATGTGTTCATTCCTTTTCATATTTTTAATTTAAGCCAAATAAGGCACTTGTTTTCCATTTTGAAAAAAGATGTATTTAATAAACATGTTTCCTTATTTTTCTATGGAAAAATCTCTTTAGAATAAATAAGAAAACTAGAGCCAAAAACCAAAAAAAACTATTTTCTGAAAAGTAACACACAACCTAAATTGACTTATCTAACCATTCTTAGGACCTGCTAAATTGTGAAAAAATAAGGCTATTTTTGAGTGGGCTTTTTTAAGTGGATTATTAAAAACAAGATTATCATGTTCAGATGTAACATGCTGGTCAAAGAAAAAATAGAACATTTCTAATTTCTTAATTTTATATTGACGATGGAGAACATTCTTTATAAGTTGGCCCATTTTTCTAAGAATCTCGGATTTCCAATTTGAATGCAGGAACAAGCAAACCCTCCACCCCAAAAAAGAAAAAAGTTGAAGAAAGAAAAACCTTATAGAAACAGTCGGTCTTATCTATGTCAATGCCAAAGCAATTATGTCGGTCTTTGCTGGTATTTTTGGTTGCATGTAGACATAACTTTTTGTGGACTTATTTCCATGGTGAATGCATAACTTTGCATATTATTTATTTATTTATTATTTTAGGGTCTGCATCAAATTTTCCTTTTAGATTTTGATGATATAATAACTATTTAATAAAATTTTGATTTAGAAAAAAAAAAAGTAAAACTGAAATCTTATCTATAAATTCAATTTTTTTGTTGTTTTATTTTCCCTTCCAAAGTCAATCAATCAGTGGTGCTTATTGCAATGTCATCCCTAATGACTCAAGTCCTCCAAAAGAAGCCAAATGTCACCAATTAAAATGAATACGTACTTTATTCATTTATAAGATACTAAAGACTGATAAAATGTAGACATGTTATCATTGCAATTCTATTTGTGATTTTAACAATTCCAACTTTTTAAATACTGATTTTGCTTCAATTCCTGGTTGACTCAGTTTTATGAGCATGGCGACAAGTTTTATTGTTTCCAGAACCTTGTTAAACTGTACATGTCAAAATGCAAGTTTAACAACCATGGAGATATGGTTGAGTATTTTCGCATTATCTCTTAATTTTTGTATGTTTTTAATATAAACATATATTTACTTTTAAAAATTCTTAATTGTTTGCAGTTGAAATGTGATTTTCAATTCTTTTTCGGAATTGGGAATTGTAGAAGGCATTGAGGATTGAGTAGGGGAAATAAACACATGTAGAGAGAGAGAGGGGAGCTCTGTTTGTTTATGTGTGTGTCTATTGTAGAAATAGATAGCTCTGTTTAGAGGCCCCAGCTTATTGTTTTTCTGTCTTAGCCTCCTATTTGTACTTTTTTTTTTTGTTTAACACCTCTTATTTATCTTTATTTCTCAATTTTAATGCCACTTGCCCTGTTAACTCACAAGTTCAGTTGCCCAGATATTTGAACATTATATTTTTTCAAAGTCTACTTGGATAAGATAAAAAAAATGAATTTGGCCTGTAAATTCTAACAATTTTTTGTAGATGATAATTCGAGTAATCATTATCTAATACTAGGAATTCCATATCTAAAGTTACAAACAACTTGAGGAACAACTTATTTACATGTGTATTTGTGTCAGTACACAACATCTTCCAATCATTGATCTAAGAGTGTTTGGTTGCTTCTCATACATCTTGAAAATGGATGAGACAAAAATGTTCAGTGAAATTCTGCTTGCAACCAAACATTCTCAATCTATCCCAACAACTGTCAACCTGCTTAAAAGAATGCTACTATGTGTTTCTCATACCATAGCTTCAATATAACCCAGTGTGTCAACTCCGTCATATTATACCATACAACCATCTACGTATACATACATGGGTCAAGATGTATATCATTATAAGAAGGCATGTTGGAGCAAGTATTAACACACATAGAACCAACAAGGACTGATTCAATAGAAGAATCAGTCTTGTTTGTGCCAATTTCAGCAATGGCAGCAAAGTAACAGTACCACTGGAAGGAAGGACAGAATAACAACATGGAATCCCGAGCTTCCATATTTTGCACTTGTAACATGTGTGTATATATTTTTGATGTTCAAATTGATTTGATTTGCATTAAAACAGGACTCTTAAATTGGTATAAGTTTAGGGATTCTTAGCAGCTGGGGGCCAGGGATGACAACATGCATATGTGAGTTCTTAGTATTTGATGTTGACGTCATTCTTAAAGCTCATGTGAAAAGGTGGTAGTTTTGGGTTTTTTCACTGTGTGATGTTAATGTCTTCGTCCAAGTTCATCTCTGAAAATGTTTCCAATGCAAACATATTGTTATAATCAGCCCACTTCTCATATGGAAACTTTTTTTGCTGACTGGTTAGCTAGGACAATAATTTTTTCCCTACCCGGGTTGGAGGGAGTCTCCGCCTGCCCATAACTGTCATGTTATTAGGACAGCATGGGTGAGAAAAAATCATAGACTTAGGATGGAAATAAAAGATCTATCAAGCAATAAAAAATTGGTCAGAGAAAAGATTCATTTAAAAACACAATTAATGATGCTTGATACATGGTAACATGACACCTATGGATAGGAGGAAGTTTCCAAACCGGCCAGGAGGAAATTACTGTCGAATTAACTATATCTATTTTGGTGTCTTGAGCCGAATCAAAATTGCCTCATGAAGAATGAGAATGTCTGACAGACATTGCATTCATCAAGCTGGACTAGTGAGAGTGGGAAATGCTGTGTTTTCTTCTTATTTTTTTTAAAGAGGCAACCAATAGGAACATACGTGTGTAGATCTATCTGCATATGTTTTGCCGTCCAGATCCCTATGAATTTACCTATTTTTGGTTGGATAGAGAAAAAATAGAAAGATCATTAAAGGTTTTTTTTTTTTTTCCCCCATCAAATAAAACAAGAGTCTTTACAATCTCTATTCTCTTCATTATATAATTCTCTTTGTTTCTCCCGTGTCTTGAATTCAATGAAGAGAATTTAATTTTCATTTGTGTATTAGGTTACAATTGTGTTTAAAGAGTGGCCTTGCTTAATAACTTTTGCTGTTATTAAACAAATTATTAACAGAACTTAGCAAAATATCAGTTGATGTTGTACAACTAATCAAACAGAATCTACTTTTAATAGTGAAACCTTATGTAAACTACAATGAAAAATTTTGAGGATAGGGACCCAGTGACCCATAAGAAACAGCAGGCAATTGTTGATGTAAGTTCATAGCTGTTATAAAATAGAAATGAAATGAGTAAATGTTCCAAGACATTAGTTGATCTGCTTTCAGTTTTTATTTACATTTACTTCTTGTAGTTGAGATGGTAGAAAGCAAGGGAAAATTCAAAAGATTGCTGATTCTTAGCCCCCTCATAGTCTGACTGTTTGCTGTCAAATTAATCATTTTAGATAAACAAGTGGGAATAAACTTTCCCAAGTTAATACTGCTTCGCATCCCCCCCCCTGTTTCAAGAGCATACATGCATGAATTGATTTAAATATTAGTTTGTTTGAATTTTGGGGTATAATGTTGTACTGTTTTATGACGCAAAAAAAGAAAACTCATCCTCACCAATCAGATGAGGAGTCTTACTTGTTGACAAATAAATGTTTGATTAGTGGTGAATTGTGAACAAAATTCTAGGAGGGGCAAGAACATGGCTAAATGTAGAGGCTGTATCAGCACTCAATTCTTTTCATGTCAGTTTTGGATCCATTAATTCAATTTGGTCAAAACTAAAAAATAAGATCAATAAGTTAAATATTGAAAATTTTCTATTTAATTTTGATGATCAAATATAGTGAGTACCTTTGAAAAATGTAAACATAAATGTGTGTAACTGTTCAACAAGGTAAGCATACTAGAGGAGGCTGTTCCTGTCTCCTGTCTCTACAGGGATGTGCCATTGGGTGTGATATCTCTCGAAGTGCATAGCTATTATATTTTATAAGGATTGGGTCAACATGATTTGCAGTAATTTGAAGCGGGAAATATGCCAGTTTCCACCAGGATGGCTGGGATTGCCTATCAGATAAAATAAAAGAACAGACATTATTCAGTGGAGAATTTTTGCTTTTCATTTGTCTTCCACAATATCTGGCCATTTTTCCTTAATCCTGTATTGCTTTAACCTGTTGTACTGCACATGTCCTAACAGATAAAGAGTGGAGCATACATTGCAATATCTCAAGATCAATTGTTATGTTGTCGACCTAATCCTATCATGAACCTCCCTGAAGTTTTTTGATTTACCATCTTCCACGTAGCATCTTGTCCTTAAAATTTTTTATTTTCCTTCCAATACATGTTGCGGCTGCATAAGGTGGTTGAAGAAAAGTAAAGTATGATATCTTAATTAGGACCAAATTTCTCTCTCTGTAATTTTGATACTTTCAAATAGTTGTCTATTATCAAGAGAACTTACGAAATTTACTTGTTTTATTTTGGTTTATTGAACAATCTCTTTCTTTTCCTGCAACTTGCATTTTCTCCCTTAATTCTAAAACGTATTGCTATGTTAATTGAATGTGTATTCATACTAGGTGGTGAACAGATGCACTAAAATTCCATCTCATAAAAACAAAAGGCTTTGAATTAGCAATAACTGTCAGTAAGAATTCTGATCAGTGAACCAAGTTTATGGAAGAGCCTGGAGGCTGCAAAAGTAGTTAATGGTGCTTCATACTATGTTAAACTAGAAGTTGTTGATGCCATGTTAAACCTAGAGAATGGCTAATGATTCACATCTTTCTGTATGCAAATCCTCCAAGATTGTTGTCCAACACTTGCCATGCTATAGCTTTTTCATTTATCTTGATGTGCATGCTGATTTCCTTAATTCCTCTGTTTCAAGAAGCGACTTGGTTTATTGTTGTTTTCTCGTTCTAAGTATCCATGATGGAATTTTGTTTATGTTAGCGGAGATGATGATGCTTGTTTTGGTTTGGGGCAGGGGTTGGTTCACTTGGGAAATCTATTTCAGAAGTTGAGCAACAAGTAATTCTTGTTTGAGATCTCAGTTATAGAATGCTTTGTTTTGATTGGCAGGATGATTTGACGACTACTCTAGTCCATCAGTGTCGGCAGTCACAATTGACTGTGCAAAGAATCATTGAGAAGGCTGGAGATAATGAGGCCCTGCTTTTTGAAGCTTTGAATGTGAATGACGAGATCCAGAAAGTTCTCTCCAAGTATGAAGAGTTAAAAGCCCCATCAGTGGTTCCAGTTATACCTGAACCTGCTATGATTCCTGTTGCTGTCGAGCCTGATTCACCCGTTAATGCGAAAGAAGATGCGTTGGTCAGGAAACCTGCAGGTTCACGAGGTGGGACTCATGGAGGGAGCAATGATGACATGATGGATGATCTTGATGAAATGATCTTTGGTAAGAAGGGTGGGGGTACATCCCAAGTTGTGCATGACCCGAAGAAACAGCAATCTTCTAAAGACGACCTCATAACCTTCTAAGCAACACTATACCAGGCTATTTAGGTGCTGATCACAAATTGAGTTTGAATTGAATTTTAATGGTTATTGCATTCATAAAAAGTGGGTTGTGGCTTCTCTTTTGCATGGTACTTCCATTGTTTTATGTATATTTTCTGTTTTCTGCAAGTTGTTCATGCTTGGATTTCGCTATACAATTTGCTTTTGGGAGTGAGATTGTATGTATTTTACACGCATTATGCTCTTCCAATAATTTTGTTGCTGCTTCTATGTGCTGTCATAACTCATTTTTTATCTCCTCAATTTCTTAGAACTTCAAAATTTTAATTTTTAACTTTTTGAAAGATTCGCAATTTCATGAATTATTGAAAATAGAAACAAAGGTCTAGAATGTCTTTGCCCCGTGCTATCACCAATTTTATTTTTTTTCTAGTATGGAGATCATCTCGCGTCTTCTTATTCATATCATCAAATTTTAATCCTTGAAACTTTGCCTTTTGGTGTTTTGTTTTGTTGGTGCTCGTTATCCACTGTCACTATTTGCTCAGACTATTTGCTCATTTGGAGGTATGCATGCATTTCATTTTCATTTCTCAAGTTACATTAGTTCATAAATAATAGTTTGGCAGAGAAAAATCTTCCCTGCCTCTGCGCGTACAGGGAAAGAAGAAAAACAATGCCGTTCAAAATAGCATTGTTTCATCTTTTTGTTTGGAAGAAAAGAAAATGAATTTAAAGATAACTCAAAAATAGATTATTTTACCATAACCTTTTTACCCAAAAATTCTTGGAAACTCTTATTGGGACATTCTTATTTTAGTATAGTATCCTAGATTTTTTACTTATTCTTATATACCTTTTTTTGTTCAAGAACTCGTTATTAATTTCCCCATCATGGGAACCATAACACCATTATTAGATCTATTAACTCCAACTTTTCTATCATTATTCTTTTCTTTTGTTGGAATACGTCGAAGTCCACAAACCAATTATTTTATCTCATCAATTTTATGATTGTGTTGCAAAACCATATCATCACATTTCTTATTATGGGTGTAAAATTACCTTTACAAAATTCTTGATTGATATTTTTAATCTTCTAATCTTTTTAAAATCACTAGATCTTGCTCAATTAATCACTTTTCCATATATTCCAAGAGTTACTCAGCTAACAATCGATACAAGATTTAGAATGATTATGTAATGGATAAAAGTTGCAAAGTAGTTAAGAAATAAGAGAGAAACAATTTAGAAATTTGAGAGAAAGAGAAAGAAGAACATAAAGAAAGAAATAACTAAAACTTTATTGAAACCCAATCTATCTTACAATCTCCTAATGAGTACTTGATTTATCAATTTTTAATTTTTATGATTGAGTTCAGATTTCCAACCTCACTTTTAATCTACTTGTTGCTCAAACAATGTTTTGATAATATAAATATATTAATTAGTAATAATTAGTTAGTGTGTTCATGCTATATTACGCGCAAGGGACGGGCTTAAATTAAACACAAAAGTTAATGCCAATTAAATTTTGGTTCTTTTTTTTTTCAAAGTTAAAAACTATTTATTTTAAAAGGAAAAGACATGTAAGGGCATGATAATAAATTAATATATACAAAAAGGGATGAAATGCAATTAGATAGTGTTGATGGTAATGAAAGATTTAAGGAAACTTGGTCTTTGAAGTTAGAAACTAAAGATAATAGCATATTAAAATTTAGTAGTGTATGGGAAAGAAAGGGTAGCAAAATAACATTAACAATGTCAATTCAACTGAAACATAATGGAAAAAACATAAGCGGAGCCTATAAATAAAAAACCAAGTTAAAAAAAGAGAAAAGCTTGCAAGTATGAACCTTCCAACATTTGTTTTCTTGTATGGAATTCTTGCTTAAGATTTTATACAATTTTAACAACAATTAATTGACCAACAACAACAAAAACTGAGAAATTTATGATGAATGAGAAATGTTTTAGGTTTTTTTCCTTTTAAGTTAGGGGGTATAGTGACCATAGAATATATAGCACTCTGCTTTAATAAGAAAAAAAAAAGGTGTTTGTAAGTAAATGGATCATTAATAGTTGAATGTTAGGCCGAAAGAATAGTTGGATGATCTAATGTAAGAGGTAGTAATGATGACAAACTAACTTTTTTTAAAGGTTGGGTGGATTATTTTTTCTTCTTTGATCGAGTAATAGGAGTATCAAGGTTTGCTAGTAGCATCATTTATCAAGTAGGTTTCTTTGTGTCGGGACCATGACATGTTAGTCTTATAGAGAAGATTAAGGCATGAAAAGATTAAAATCAAGGTTTGGTTGGCACTTTATTGGATTATACAATACATTAAAACTTTGAATATTCAAAATGAATTTATAGATCATTGAAATGCAACATGGAAAATTGAGAAGGATGCATTTGAAATTAGAGCAAGGTATTTTATGCATGGTTAATGGAAATGTAACATGGAAAATTAAAAGATTAAGTTTTTGGAGGAAAACTTAGTTCCCAAGAGGGTTTTGAGCCTGAAGGGAAATATAGCTTCCTATTTTTTTTTATAAGGAACGATATTTCTTTGAATAAGTTTAACTTGAAAAGACTATCTTTTAAAAAGCCTTGCATGAAAATAGTTTGTTGTTCTTGACATGCTAGAGTTCAAAGAGTGTTTTATGATCTAGATGTTAGGTTTAGAAGATGATGCGTCAATGTTTGTTTATGGCATAACAAGTTTTTCAAGAGTATGTTGATGATGATAAGGCTATGCAATCTCAAGATTGTCATAAAAAACATTGTTGGTCAATATATCTTATCTATTAATAGTTGATTTGAAGATATCAAAGTGAATCTAAAAACATTCTTGAATTGTTTTGATTTTTTAATAGGAGGAGTGAAGATTGTCAAACCTAACATCGCGACGACTCACTCTCTTTCCTATATAAGAAAACAAATTTTAGTTTTGAAAGGGAGGAAAAGGTTTTATGTTAAAAAAAGGTCGCCACATGGTATTATGGTCACTAGGTATCCTAACTAGTCTTCAGAGTTTTGAGGTACGTGATTGGTTATGCTAAAGAAAAAATATTATCACCCAAAAACATCCTATTTAAGGTAAGTTACATTGTTATTTTTCTTCTATTCCTAATAAGTTTGTTGTGCCTCACCACCTACCAATGATCTATCTATAGGGATTAGAATGGGTCTACTGTAATGAGTTAAACCTTGGGTGGATGTTTAGGCTTGAGTTTATCAATTTTAAAATTCAAGTCATATTATCCACTCTCAATTACTATCATTCATTCATTTTGAAAAAAATTAGTAAAATTGATCTATGTACAACCAATTGTTCCTATTCAAAACATGTGACTATTAATGGTCCATCAAGTGATGTTAGAGAATAATTGGATGAGCCTATTGTCATAACCCAATTTTGGTTCACTCCCAAATTTTGTTTTCCTTTTCTTCAAAAAAAAATGAATGAAAAAAAAAAACAAAAAAAAAACTGCACGGTGCCGTTTTGAACGGCACTGTGCAGCTTCTTCTCCCTTGCAAATGCAGAGACAGGGGAGAAGGAGATTTTTGAAAAATTTTCCCGCTATTCTTCCCCTCTCTCTCTCCACCCCACTTGCCCAAAAATCCCGCATGACCCATACTCACACCTACACAACCATACCCTGCAACTCCCATGCCACCATGCCCTGCACTTGGACAGGGTATGGTGAACCTCTCCCCCGGCTGCCTATAAATACAGGGGAGAGAACAGAACCAATGGGGGGTGGCAAAATTTTGGAGAAGGAGAGAAGGGTAGTGACAGAGAGGGGAGCAAGACGAGAGAAAGGAGAGTTTAAAAAAAAAAACAGAGGAGAGATTTGAGAAGGAACAAAGAGAGGAGAACATTGTTGACAGAGGAAACATACAGGGGAAAAGAAGAATTGCAGCAGCTTGCCTCTACTCCTCACCGGCGCCCCCCACAGCAACTCCACTGGTCAGCAACCGCCGGCAGCCTCCCACCATCTTCCTTCCCTGTTGCAACACCCTTGAAGAAGAAGGAGCCGGCACCTCTGCACAGGCGGAAAAACAGCAGCAGACACTGCCCGCCGTAGAGAAGAACCACCATCGCCTCCACTGTTCCTCCCAGTCACCCCCGACAACACCATCAACGCCCAAAAATAGAAGAAGAGGCAGAGAAGTGAGAGGAAGAGAAATACAGAGAAACAGAGGCTTGCGCCTCTGCATGGGGAAGAAGAAAACAAATTGCAGCATCTCCGCTTGGGACCACCGTCGCTCCACCCATAAAAGCAACCACCATTAGAAACACAAGAAGAAAGGATAAGCAGGAGACAAAAGCGGCGAGAAGAAGAAACACAAAAAAAAAACAGAAACAGAGAAGCACAGAGCAGAAAAAAAGACGCGGAGAAGAAGAAGAAAAGCCGGCCACCGTCCAAGCTGTTCTCCGGTCAGAAACCGCCAGCAGCACCTCCTTGAAGCCACCGCAGGTCCGCCCCTCTGCCTTCCTCT
>Ga0307517_10009410_pt1 | contig 13838 bp, 15 predicted proteins | sample 23_EM_MG_FD_194515 | JGI IMG/M metagenome (GOLD analysis project Ga0307517, IMG submission 194515) | Populus trichocarpa ectomycorrhiza microbial communities from riparian zone in the Pacific Northwest, United States - 23_EM | ecosystem: Host-associated > Plants > Roots > Unclassified | place...
GCGTGAGAGATTGTGCCATATCGTTTTTTCACGAAGGTGGCACCATCCACCTCCCGGTCAGAGCGAAACTACAAGTGGGTCTCCCCCTCGAAGGACACTCGGATGGAACATGAGTGGTGGCCTGGGTACCTTCGGAGGGCTCGAACAGAACTACTGAGTTTCATTGCTGTGGGTATCACTGAGACGTGGTCGCAAGAGAAGGTGTCTTCTAACGCCATGTATGCGAGGCTTTTGGTTTCTGGTATGCAGTCGTGAGGAACAAGGCGGGGATGTAGTTGGGGTAATTGTCCCAGGTAAATTCTTTGGGTGCGGAACGGAACGAGCGCAGAACGTCGACGGTATGCTTCATGCCATTCGACCGGACGAGGTCCCGTACCACCCCTCGAAGAACCAATATTTCTCGAAAATCGACCAGCGCATCCCGCACAATCTTCTCCCGCAAAGCAACCTCGAAATCGAGCTGGGCCAACCGTGAGCCCCGCAAAAATGGCTGTCAGTATTCCTTGTGGTGGACGTCGCCCGGCGGCACCCAAGGGGGCTGGTCTGGCAGGGCGCACGGAGCGTATCCAATGATCCGCGCCGTGGACATTGCTTGAGTCATATGCGATACGAGGCCGGCGCGTGAAGAGCGGAGAGAGGGGAAAGGGAGTAAAAAGCGCTGATAGGCGCTCCAACTTGAGGAGCATATGGCGTGATGGAGCGTAATCTGTCTGTGAAGGGCCACTGGAGAATACATAGCCTAGGGAGAAGCCATTGATGTGTTGATACGCGACGAGAGGTGACGAAACCGACAATCAAGTGGTCGCCACCGACTACCCGTACGCAAGTGTGGAGGAGATCGCGGCGAGCACGACATCGTGATCGATGTGAATGATTGGCGTTGACCAAGTACCAGCCCCGAGGCACACTAGCGGCTCTTACAAGACCAAGTGGGATGTCGAGCAGATAGCCCCAGTGTCGACCCGCTTTGTTCCGACTCCCGATATCGTGTGGACTTCAACCTAGCCAAGGTGGACGGAAGTGCCGGCGTTCGTAGGAGTCGTGGGAGCATTGGAGACGCAATAGAGATGGTGAGATGGTGGCGGGCGGATGAGAGATGGGGGTGGGTGATGGATATCGAAATAATGTTATCGTCCAAGGTCCATGAAGGGTTGAATAGCATCGCCTGCAGGCCGGGCAGGAGTTATCATCCAGGATTAGTCATTACACGGTAGCTTGAGGCATGATTGCGACCATGAGTTGCCCGATTTTTACAAGATTGCGTGGGGGTGCAGGGGGCAATCAGGATACCGTCGTGCACTGAGAGACAGCAACAGCCAGGCACTATTCGGCAGTACCGAGCATGAAGGCTTCGTTGACTCTACAAAATCAACCCTTCATTACGAATGGCTCCAAAATTGAGATCAGAGAAGCACTTACTGTCGGAGATGGTGAGTTTCAAGCCTCATGGAGAGTTGACTCTGGGTCATCTCGAGGTACTTGATGTGGATGGTGGCGCGGTCGAGGGGGGGGGACCTTAGTGGACTTCTAGTTGAGGGTGGGGGAAGTGTCCTTGAAGCGGCGGCAACCCTCCCGGAGTTCGTCACGCCTGCGCTGCTCCGACTCGATCCGCTGACGGCAGACCTTCTCCCTGCGCCTCAAAAAACCTATTTCGTGGGAGGGGGGAATGATGGGCTGGAAATCGTCGTAATCGTTGGGATCAGAAGACTTAGACTTCGTGTAATCACTAGTCATGCGAGAAGGGAGCTGATCAATGGGGTTGTGTCGGGCGTTGCGGGTAATGCACGAACGGATCCTCGGCTGCACCTTCCGGATTGCATGCTGTCGGAGGACAACTCTCCAAGGCTAAGGTTGACGAGAGCGGCGGGGTACACACCACTTGACGGAGTGTACTTGAAGGGCGGGAGGGGGCGGCGACGTGAGACCCGTCAGAAGTGCAGAACGGATAGTCGGCAATGGGCATCGAGCCCAAGCAGGGAAAGTAAGTGGTGACTGAAGGAGAGGAAACAAATCATGGATTAGGAGGAACGAACGGAGGTGGGATCGGAAGCAAAACGACTTACGACAAATGTTTCCGATCGCGGTGGGGGTGTCATAGCCAGGGTGGTTCGACCGCGGCGTGCGTGGCTCCGGGCCAAGCTAGGAAAAGTCCAGCGGGCCAGGACGCAGGGCGGACAGGGAGTAGATGGTACGGGACAGGTCATGGGAAACGTCCGATTGCCGGCGAGTACTGGGCGTGGCTCCTCCTCTTGCTCTTCACCAATTTTGCATCGATATCCCCGCTGAAAAGCAGCAACGCACCACGGCGATGACATTATCTTTCTTCGTCAACCCCACCGTCATCCAACACCTTGCGGACATGAGATTTCTCTGTGCATTTACTCGGTCCAAACTGCCTCTCGGCCACAATAATTCGTATTGGCGCTCGCTCTAACGCTGTCACGGGAGATGTACATCAAAAACCTCGTGGCTCCTTGCCCCAGCTTGCAAACAGCCTCTTTCTTTCTCCCCTTGAGATCGCATCTCACAATCAGCGAGAAACCCATGTCTAACCCCTCTCAAGGGCCTTCGAGTTCGAGTGAGCATACTCGATTGCGCCAGGGTTCCAAACGCTCTGACAATCCACAGAAAACGTGCGGAGAGTAGCGAGGGGTTTCAAGATACTTTTGGACATCGCGAAGGAGTCATCAGATGCGTTCCCCCCCCTCAAGTCTGCTCTTGGATGTGTCAACGCCCTCATCAAACATTACGAGGTCCGGTTGCACCGGATCGCCTCGACTTGTTGCTGATGTGTTCCTAGGAGTACAAAAGCGTCAGGGAGAAGGCTGAACAACTCGCCCTGCGGCTGGCGAAGCTGAATGGCCTCACGACCGTCACGATTGACATCGACCCTGAGGAGCAGAAGCGGCGTGAGGAACTCTCCAGGTGAACTCCACCGTGCTCTCTGTAACCCGCTCTAATCCCGTGTTTAGCTCCCTGGAGGAAATTGGAACACGGGCGCAGACTATAATAGGAAATGAGGAGAAGGAAAAGGAAAAAACTACATGCTTCCTTGACAAGGCGAAGGAGAAGACGACAGAATTCCTTGACAAGGCGAAGGAAAAGACGGCAGGGTTCCTTGACAAGGGGAAGCATTCTCAAGAAGTGGTCGATCTCATCGAGCAACTCCGCGATGCAATCGTGTACTATCAGGTGAGCGGAGATCATGCGGTGCAAACCAGGGCTAACACATACGGAACAGCTCTCACAACAACAATCGATATATAACCAGATGGGAAAACTGCCTGTGAGACCTCTCATCGGTCATGTCTTGGACCCCAATTTTGACGAAACACTTTGTCCCACAAGTCATTCTTTGACAAGCTCCTGACGCTGCACAAGGTGCGATCACACGTATCTCTCGGAATGCCCGTCTGATGTGCGGGCAGAAATCACCGACGACAAAGAGGAAGATCGAGGCCGCTCTTGCACGGTTAGATAAGCTCAGCTCAGGAAAGAACAACGAGGACACGGTTATTGCGCAGGACCCGAGGCAACGGGTGGATATGTTCACGTCGGTCATTTCGGCCCCTCCTGATATAATACTGTACTGACCCCTTTCTAGCACCCTCGAACAGATCAAGCACAAGCTTCAAGGGGTACTGGATCGCGTCGAGGCTGTGGGTTACACGGAAAACGACGAGGATGTTCAGACTGTGTCCGAACTCATGGATGATATTCGAGACACTGTCATCGATTACCAGGTCTGTGGTATCCCGAACAGTTTCTACGGCCTCCTCATTCAAGCAACCGATCTAGACGGCGCACCAACAAGCCATATGTGATCAGAATCGTGAACTGATTGTGAGTCGCCGAATGGATGCGCGTGAACACCCGGAGATTAACACAATGACTCCCCACAGAATTCTGGTTAGGTTACTCCCGCTGTTGATTAATGTACGCTCATTGTTTGCAAACAGCCGAGCTGGATGTATTGAACAATATCCAACGCGCACGCGGTGCAGGGCACGAACACAGGGGACGCCGTGGCTGCCTTAAAAGGACACGAGTGGCCCTACTGGACGAGATAGAGCAATGGGCCGAGGACTCGGCTCGAGCTCCCATCTCCTGGCTGAACGGGCTCGCCGGGACAGGGAAGTCTACGATTGCCAAAGCGGTTGCGGACCGGTGCCTTGCAAACGAAACATTGGGAGCGTCCTTCTTCTTTTGTTCGAACGATGTCGCTTCGAGGAAACGCGACGACACGTTGAAGAACCACGATAATCCCTGTGTCCTTTTCCCTACCCTTGCCTTCCAACTCGCATACAAATATCCCAAGGTTCGATCAACCCTCGTTCCCTATCTTCGGTCCGACCCAGACATCGCGCACAAGTCGCCAAAGAGCCAGGTGGAGGGATTAATGATCAAGCCGCTCCAGGCCGCAGGCGTTGGGATGGTCATCGTCATCGACGCTTTGGATGAATGCAAAGACACGGAGTGTTCGTCCGAGATCCTGTCGGCATTGGAGAGAGTCGTCACCGAGGCACCCAACGTCAAGTTCTTCATCACCAGCCGACCGGAACCTCAGATCAAATGTCGTTTCCGCCGCCTGACGGACATCACTGAAGTCTTTGGCCTCCGCGACACCACGCCACCTCCGAACAACAACGATATCCGAGTTTTCCTCGAGCACGAGCTATCTGAGCTCGCCATTCGGAGGGAACTGAAAAACTGGCCGACGGCGAAGCAGTTGGATCTGCTGCGTGACAGGGCAGCCGGCCACTTTGCATACGCCGTTGCAACTGTAAAATTCCTGAGCCAAACGCCCAGAATGCCAAGCAGACGATATGCCCTCATTGAGCGCTCCCCACACGACACGATCCACGAGGGAAAAGTGGAGGGAGTCCACGGGGAGTTGAGTCTCGATTCCTTGTGCACCTCCATTTTTCGGGCGTCTTTCCCTAGTACAGAAGACGACGCTATGTTGCGCTCGGTGCTTGCTGCTGCCCTGTTCACTCCCCCGTTTTCACCATCTGCGATCCCCGGCACAGTTTGTGCGCAGACCGGAGAGGACGTGGACGTGGACGAGGTCATGGGCTTCCTCAAGTCGATCCACTCACTCTTGGAGCTCCACGAGGACCCCAATCGTCCTGTCCGCCCGTTCCATAAGATACTCCCCGACTGCCTTAGCGACCCCAAGCGGTGTTCCGACCAACGGTTCCTCGTCCCCAAGAGTACCATCAGTGCAAGTTCGTGACCCCCCCGTAACGAGCAAGTACACCTAGCTGCGTCCACGTTCTATGTATGCATTCGCTAGCAATGGCTGCCTACTACCACTTTGACGGTGGCTCACAAGCCATAAAGCTCGTATTCCTCCTTAGCTATCTCATAACATTGGCTCCCCCAAGCCCGTCTCTAGTTTCCGATGTAGCGTTCATTCCCGCTGTTGTTTCTTCGAGTCACCGTTTGATCAATTTCACAGTCATTCGGTGGCCAATCGCTGGTGCGAAGGTGAAGGTGATACCGTAGGTCTTGACTCCGCTGACAGAATGATTACAACCCGCTCCGGATGCCAGAACCACCGCAAGTACAGGGGAGAAGGTAGCCGGTAACGTTAATCCTTTTGAATCTGAACACCGGAAGAGAAAGCCTCATCCGTCCCAATAACCAAAACCCTTACGATAATCCCCGCTGTGATAGCCCTACACACCCCAATGCATTACTTACACTTGTGTCTACCTTCCAAGGATAATGTGCAATCACACCGATGACTCTGTCGAAAGCAGACATTGTTCAGCGATGCGGCGGAGTTGCTCATCTTTTGCCACCTAATTTGGACTACGTAAGCATTGGGGGATGTTCTAGAGTAGACTAAAACGCACCTCGCGGAGCCAAAAGACGGTTTTGTCCCGGGCGGACACAACGACCGTCGTGGCTCCTATCACACCAAACGCCTCCAACCATGCCCCAACTTTTTCTTTCAGAAAGCGGCGTAGAGTGGGAATAAGATCGGTGACATCGTTCCTAGCCTGTGCGAGGTGGATGTACCAGGATGTGCAGGCATACTTGAGTGCGACCTCGGAACACGTGGTGTGGTTTTGGGGTGAGGGGTTGTCCTCCAATCTCTCGTTCATTAACTTGAGACAGCTAAGGGCAATTCCGGAGTGGGATTTCCCGGGGGAGATGTAGAACCTCTCGTCCGCACAACGGGTTGGAGAAGTGAGGAAATCAGAAAACAGTTTGTGAAATGGATGGACAGGCTGGTCGGGGTCTTCGTGGAACCTCAGAAGCGATTGTGTTGACCTGAGGATGGACATGACTTCAATGACCTCGACCTCTAGGCAGATGAGATCAGGGATTGCGGAGGGTGGGAGAGGGTGGGTCGCCAGAACCACAGTAGCGAGCACCGAGCGTACGATGGCATCATCTTCAGCATCGTTATTTCTAAAAGATGCCCGGAGAATGGAGGTGCACATGGAATCGAGACTCAACCCCCGATGGACTCCCTCCACTGTCCCCTCGTGGACCGTGTCATCTGGGAACTGCGAAATGATGGTGTATTGTTCGTTTGGTGGTATATGTTTGTGGCCCAAGAACCTGACAGTTGCAACGGCGAAAACAAAGAGACCGGCTGCCCTGTCACACAGCAGATCCAGCTGCGCAGCCGTCGGCCATGCGTCCAGCCCATTCCGGGAGGCAAGCCCAGATAGCTCGTGCTCGAGGAAAACTCGGATATCGTTGTTGACCAGATTTGGTGCGGTGTCGTGAAGGGTAAAGATATCGGCCATGCCACTGAGGAGTGGAAGATGGAAATTGGCTAGAATGTGGGGTTCGGGTCGACTGGTCACGAAGAACTTGACCTTTGGTATCTCCTTAATCCAGTATTCCATGGCAGAGAGAATGGCAGATTGTGATGTGTCATCTATCCATTCATCCAACGCATCAATGACAACGACAGTTGGAACATCTGCTGACTTCAGTGGCTTGACAACCAACTTCTTCACCTGGTCGGGGACTGACTCGTACACAACGTCTGGATTTGACCGTAGGAGAGAAACAATATTTGAACGAACTTTGGGGTGCTGCTGTGCGAGTTGGATGATAAGAGTGGGGAATATGAGGTGGAGGTTGCCACGGCCATTGATATCGTGTGAGCAAAAGAAAGATGATGCCAGCTGACCATGCACATCGCACCATTCCACGACCGTCTGTACAATTGCGGACTTCCCCGTCCCGGCGAGCCCGTTCAACCAGAAGATGGGCGGTTTGTTGAAGTCTTTGACCCACGACTCAATCGTTCCCAATACGGTCTCCCGCGTTCCCCGGAGGCAGCCTCGCCAATAACCACGTTGGTACCCCCCCGCTCGAGTGCGGAGACAGATGTCCGGTGCCAACAATTCAACTGTTGGACCATGAGCGTGCGGCAGTCGAAAGTGAAAACATGACTGACCTGGATCGACCATCACCCTCCTAGATATAACGCTATCCTCTTGTCGTGGAGTCGCAGCGTTTGTCCCGCCTGCGGAGTTGTCTGGACGCAGCAGCTCAATCCCCTCTGAACCCCAACTCAGGATTGAGGTCGCAACGGGTGAGAAGACAAACCCCGTGGATGGTAATTGGGGTCTGAAGTTATTCCAAGGTATGTAACCGGTAGATGCCTTCTCCCAAACACAAATCTCGTTCCCAAGCGTTCCGCACGCGAAGAAGCGCCCGTCAGGAGAGAAGCGTCCTGGTGGTACGTAGAGCGGACAAACTGCTTTGGTCCGGAAGAGGATTTTTGGTTCCTGAACATCGAGTATGACGACCTCTGCCTCGGTGACAAACGATGCATGGGAGGAAGATGGGGAGAAGGAAATTTTCCCGTCATGAAGTGGCACAGGGAACGGTGCGAACATAGGTAACAGGTGGTTTGAATGTGGGTGGAGTTCGTAGATACTAATCATGAGTTGCCCGTCGTCACAAGAGCTTTTGGCAAACCACAGTGATTCGTCATGGACCCAGTGGGCGCCCAACGGATGGTTGTATGACGGCAGAAATTTACCCTCACGAAGCTGGGTGCCACCCAGCCAACAGTACATGCGGAAGCTCCCTTTCATGACAAGCGTGATTGTTCCTTGGATCTCAGAGAACGCGATTTCGCCGAAGTCATCGATGCCAATATCTTTTAGGACAACACCTGTCTGAGTGTCCCAAATACGCATGGTACCGGGGGTTGGTATAGACCGTCCCCATCCCTGTCTGACTCTGGGTATGGAGATGGGTATGGATATGGGAAAAACAGATGGAGTGGGCTCCCTCACCTGTGGTAGGTACAGGCCAACATGCGCCCATCAGATGAAAAGGCAAGCGATTGGGGAGCGACCAACATCCCAGGAAGACTGTTTGGGGGCTTGAGGATCGATCGACCCAGAAGGGTGCTCGAATCCCGGATTTCTACCCTATCCACCCAACCGACCGCAATGAGCTCATCGCACGGTGACCAAACTGCGCAATTAACTTCAATCGTAGCCCCAGCACCTGTTGCCCACAAGCCCCATGAAACAGGGATGTCGGTCAGAACCTTTGACCTGGGGAAGTCGATGTATTGTTCATACAGTTTCCGAACCACAGACGACCGGGGGGTGAACGGGAGCGCGGACTGGTAGATGTGGGGTGCGGACCGACTGATGACCTCGAAGAATTCAACCACAAAGCGGAGAAAGTCAGTGGCGGTGTCGAGGAGTGTGTTAACGTCAGCGGATGCCTGAACCTGAGTTTGAGTCAACACCAAGTCTGGGAATCAAACTGTTGATCTTGTCGCACCTCGTTCAGCCATTTTATAGTCGTATTCAGTGCACATATGGCGTCATTTACGACGCCAAGAACACTCAATGTCTCCAACCAGAAGAGGAACTTCTTTTCCAGGAAACGGCGTAGGGTAGAGACCACATACGCAGTCCGACCCTTCGTCGCGAGGTGTTTGTGCCATGATCTGCACGCATACTCCAGAGCCCCACGGATTCCACTCCCTTCGATCCTCTTCAACAAATCGTCCACTTCGGAATTGAGGATATAGTCAGGAATCGAGCACACATTCTTCTCCAGAGACTTATCCATAAGTTCGAGGCAGCGCAGGACAAGTTCGATGTGATGACGATCAGGGGGGATGCAAAACCGTGCGTCGGTGCAGCGGGTGGGGTCTGTGATGAAGTCGGCAAAGGTCTTGTGAAATAGTTGAACGGGGTAGTTGATATCTTCAGGTAGTGCCAGCAGTGATTGGATCGACTGAAGGACGTGCTGGACTTGGTCACAACCAAAGCCCGTCAGTGTGGCGATTGCGGATGGCGAGAGGGGGTTCGTAACCAGGACCACAGTGCTTAGGACGGAACGGACCACAACGCTGTCCTCAACATCGTTCTCATGGAAGGCTGCCAACACCACCGACGTGTAGAGGGAGTCGAGGCTGAAATGCTCTTCATGGGCCGTACTCTCTGGAGACCTCATGATGGTGTGAAGCTGGCCCGCGGGCCGTAGGAAACTGGGCTTGAGAAAGTTGACTGTTGCAACAGCGAATAGGAAAAAACCGGCCGCCCTTCGACACAGCAAGTCGAGCTCTCCGTCCTCTATCTCACCGCCTTGAAATGTGAATGTGATACCGGATAACTCGTGCTTGAAAAAGCGACGGATGTCGTTGTCTACTGTTCGACGCTCTACCCCGTGAAGGACGAGGAAATCCGTTGCATCCTTCAGCAGCGGGCTACGGAACCCGGGCGTAATGTGCCTCTCCGGACGGCTGGTGATGAAGAATTTGACTCCGGGAATCTCTGAAACTGATCGCCCCAGCACGAGGAGGATGGCAGATTCCGGATCTTCGTCCTTGCACTCATCGAGGGCGTCGATAACAATCACGGTCAAAATATCCGCGGACTGGAGTGGCCCGACAAGGAGGTGTTGCATCTGGTCCCAAAGCGAACCACGGACGATGTTGGGATTGGATTGGAGGAGAGGGATAAGTGAGGCTCGGAAGTCTGGGTACTTTAGCGCAAGCTGAAACGCCAGTGTGGGGATGATGGATTTGAGGTTACTGCGGTCCTTGAAATCTCTTGAGCAGAAGAACGACGCTCCAAGGCGGCGGCCGTCAGCGAACACCCGTTCTGCGATGGTTTGTGCGATGGTGGTTTTTCCCGTCCCGGCGAGTCCGTTGAGCCAGAAGATGGGATGCCTTTCGAAATCCTCAGTCCAGCGCTCGATCTCGCTCAACACGCTCTCTCTCGTTCCCTTGAGACACCCAGTCCTACCCCCGTGTCGATGTCCTGCTCCCTCCGCGCGACGACAGCTATTCAGAACCAACATGTCGACTATAAAACATGTAGGTTAGCCTACTTCAATTTTCCAAAGGAGTCTAACCTTGATCCTGTTGAACCGTTTAGACGTGTTCACACGCGTTTGTTTTGGCAACTCACAATAAGTTTGAGATCCCGATCATAAATGGCCTGTTGATGCACCACCTAGACCGGTCCCGCATGAACGAGGAGGCCTATAGTCACAATTTGAGAATGCCACCGACCTGGTAATCGATGACGGCGTCCCGAATACTATCCACGAGTTCGGACACAATGCGGATGTCCTCGTCATTTTCTATGCAACCCATGGCCTCGACGCGACCAAGTACTTCTTGAAGCCCGCGCTTGATCCGATTGAGGGCACTGGGAAGGAGTTAGTACAGGATCAAACGAAGGGAACCGCAATAACTGACGTCAACAGGTCCCCACGTCGCACGGATTCTCGTGGATCGACTGCATCTTCGTTGACCTCCAAATCCCCTAAGCCCAGTCGATCCAGTCGCGTAAAAACGGCCCCGATTTTTTTCTTTGTCGTCAGTGATCTCTACCGGCGCGTTAGACGGGCATTCGATATATCCGTATGATTGTACCTCGTGCAGTTTCAGGAGCGTGTCGAGGGAGGACTTGTAGAACCGGGTGTTTCGTCAGCTCTGGACTCGAGGAATCAATGAGCAGCCTCACAGTCAGTTCGTTGATTTGGTTGTATATCGACCGTTCCCGTGATATCCGTTCCACCCGCTCTAAGCTGGTTTGGGCCGCGCGGTTCACCTGATAGTACACGATTGCGTTCCAGAGCTTCTCAACGAGGCTGACCACTTCTTGGGTATCTTTCGCCTTATCAGGGAACCTCGCGGTTTTTTCCTTCTTAAGGAAGGCCTGCGATCGCTTTCTGATCTCCTCCAAGGAGCTAACGCGAGATTAGAGCGGGTGACGGAGTGAGAGCGGTAACGTTCACCTGGATAATTCTGCGCGTCGCCGCTTCTCCTCACGATCATTGCCATCCACGACGGTCACGAGGTCATCTTTCAGCTTCATCAGGCATGGGATGAGTTGTTCAGCCTTCTTCTTGACGTCTTCATATCCCTAGGAACACGTCAATAGCAAGTGTAAGTGGTGTGGAACGACCGTACTTCATAATGTTTGATGAGGGCATTGACACCGCCCAGAGCTGACTTGAGGGGGAGGGGCCGGTTCGACGACTTCTTCTCGATGTCCAAAAGTACCTCAATACAATTCACTTCCTCCTGCACGTTCTCTGTTGGATTATCAGAACGTTTGAAACCAGGGAGTGATATGGCATGCCCACTCGAGCTTGAAGCTTCTTGGGGGAATGCATACATGGGTTTCTTGTTGATCGTGGGATGCGATCTCGAGGGAGGAAGGAAAGAGTTGTCCGCAAGATGGAGGACCGATACCGTGAGGCGTTTGTTTCGACGTCCTTATCGCCCCCGTGACACGTCAAAGCGAGCGCTAGCATGAATCACTGATGATCATCGCAGACAGAAAGCCAGCCTAGGCCGAGCAAATACGTAGGGAGACTTCATGCCCGCAAGGTTGAGACGTTGTGCGAATAAGTGGGATTCGACGATGAAGGTACTGAAGAGTGGGCGTGGTCACCGTGGGACGCCCTGGTCGGAGTCTTTGCCGCCTTCGAACTTGTTCACTCACATGCTCGAAGATCGTATTTTCCGGGTCACTACACGTTCACTCGTCCGATAGTTACACCAGCTCAATGTCATTATTTCTTCAGGTCAGCCATATCCTGCGACCCGCCCCAGATGATGCACGTTTTATCCACCTCACCCTGTAGCATGAAGCGATATAATACGTGCCTATGGTCGCATATACACCCGAGAAGAGTGGTCATCGAAGGGTCATCAAGGAGATCAACGATTTCGCTCCGATCCTAGCGACCGAAACAAGCTGGCGTGCAAAGGGATACATCGTGAGGCCCACCGGCAGCAAGGAAAATCCTACGAACCTTTTGCAGGGGATGATTGTCAGTTTCTACAGGCTCCTGGCATCACCTCAGCCACTTTTGACGTCGGTGGGGGGGGGGGGAGTTTATCGCCACCTCCACAGCCGTATGTTGAAAAGGACACAAGTGACGACTCAGCATGGATGAAGCTCTTTCCGGACACCAACGACACCGGCAAGGTCACTGACGAGGGTGCATGGAAACTACCCGAGGGCCACGAGGAGATGTTGAAGAAAAATGCGAGCACGAGAGCGCGAATATCTTTGTGAAAAGGATTAAACATGCAAAAGCGTAACCCGCATCAGATTCGGTGTGCACCTCACTGCTGGATGGTAGGATTGTTCATGACCAACCAGGGACGGTGTCGTCGTCCTCGGAGGGGCTGGTTTCGTAACCCGCCCAAATGACCTCGGAACAATTCGGACATACTATCAGGTGTACGCCTTTCTCCATATCCTCCACTTCGATGGTATACCGTCCACCGCACCGACAGTTGTATGCCCAGACCCGACCGAGATCTTCAAAATCTTCAAGCGAGACGACATCAACTGGTCAGCCTCTTGAGAACGAGGAATCAGGGCGGGAGGGGAGTTCAGAATCGTATCCCACCCGAGATTCTGGGGAAAACAGGGTGACAAACACCTCTTTGAGTAGGCCGATGTCGGTATCCGTTGGAGTTGAATGTCCAATTTGTCGGGGTGGCGGGAAAGAAGATCGATGATACGATGCCTTGATTTTTGCTGGGGATGCGGTTTGAGGGACGTGGAGTAGTTCGTAGTGATTTCGTCCAGACGAGTCGGCCGTCGACATGGGAGGAGCGGTCGCAGTGTGGGGTCACGGTTCCAAGAAGGGAGGATGTGGTGGCTAAAGCCTAAAACTGCTGTGCGGCATGCCGAGATTAAGAACAGCAAGCGGCGAGCACTCGAGCACTCCCACGACCCTTGGATCGAGCGCGGAGTTTACCGGCCTCACTTGAACCATGACCACAACGACTTACATTGTCGCCTACCCTCACCCTGAAGTTTCCCGTCACAAACTCATCAAGCGGTTGAGGTGTGGCTCAGACGATGACGGGGATACGCTCATTGACCGGCTCTGCGATATCTACCCGGGCCACCGCGACGATTTGAAGGAGGCTACCCTCTGGAAGGTAAGTCGCTCAATAATGGCTCAGCTTCCATCTGACCAGCATCACAGACCTCAGGTCTCGCTCCTTCGGTCGTGGATAACGAATCCAAAGTGCCAATATACGAGTGGATCAAGGCAAGAGAAGAAAACCTCCGCATTGACCTCTACAAGATTTTGGAAGACCGCTTTCCTGAGGGTCCGCAACGAGGGTTGATCGGAATTGTTGTTGTGACCCCAGAGAGTCCGTGCTGGCGCGCATGCCTCGATCGATTCAACTAAGAGATCGTTGCAGTCCTAGAAGATGTGGACTACCAAGGAGATGTGGGTGGTAACCTGAAGCACATGAAAGGTCGGCTTCCTCCTCGTGGGGGGGGGGGGGGGGGGGGGGGGGGGGGGGGGGGGGGGGGGGGGGGGGGGGGGGGGGGGGGGGG
>Ga0307517_10009411_pt1 | contig 13837 bp, 13 predicted proteins | sample 23_EM_MG_FD_194515 | JGI IMG/M metagenome (GOLD analysis project Ga0307517, IMG submission 194515) | Populus trichocarpa ectomycorrhiza microbial communities from riparian zone in the Pacific Northwest, United States - 23_EM | ecosystem: Host-associated > Plants > Roots > Unclassified | place...
CTTATTTGTAATCCAAAATTATTAATAAGGGGATGTTTGGTAATGAAGTGTATTGTATTTTTTAAAAGTATTTTTTAATTAAAAATATATTAAAATAAATTTATTTTTATTTTCTTTTAATACCAATACATCAAAATTATTAAAATTTAGAAGGGAAAACAGTTTAATTTTTTTTTTAATTGTATGTCTAATCATAAAAACAAACACTCCAACAGATGGTGGTAGTTACAAAGTTACCACGAATAGATGGCAGGTATCAGTTCTAAGCCTCTCGTTACATTACATGGCCTCAACTCCCAATACACCCATTTTTGGACATTAAAAAAAAAAAACAAATGGAAATGAGACCTTCAAGGTTGGATTGTAAGTACATGGTCAAAAAATAAAGAACAAGGTTAGAAAGCACCAGGAAGAGACAAAGAAATCAATAAATTATTGCATTAATATACTGGTACTGTGAGTGTACAAAAAGACTTGCATGAAAGCTAATGTTCATTGGTTACTAGTGTGGAGTTCCATTACACTTGGGTGCATTTACCACCCCCTCCCCTCTCTCTCTCTCTCTCTCCCTCTCTCTTGCTTTCTTTTTGTTTGTTGCTTGAAAGTTTACAAAAAAAAATGGCTCTTGACAAATTAAAAGGGGTTTCTCTGGTTTCTGTGTGAGACCTAAGTTGATGCTTGCTTCTGCTTCTGCTTCTGTTCTGTGAGTATGCATGTCATCTTCTTAGTCTCACAAAATTTTTTCTTTTAATCAGAATTTCTCAGTTTTGACTCTGTCTTGAGTACCTGCTTCTTCTCTGTTTTATTTTCTTGGTTTCTTCACAGTGTATCTCCGGTTTATATGGTCGCGATCTTTGTACTCTAAGATGGGCTCATTTTATGTCTTGTTTATTTATTAATAAAGAAACTGTCTTCCATGTCTGTATTTTCACCTCATTTTCTTGTATTTTCCATTTTATTTGGTTGGTGTTTAATTGCTCTTTATAGTAACATGGTGATGCTCTTTTCTAGAATTTGATTCTTTTCTTAAATTAAAAAAAAACATTTCTGCCTCTTCTATCTTTCTTTACTTCGGCTAACAAAGCAGATTTTTTTTTTCTTGGGGGTTGTGTTTTACAATGGAAAAGTCTTTGGTGATATAAGTTATAGGAATTCTGTCCTTATTTCTCATATTCTTATGAGGTTGAATTCAGCAGAAAAATTGGTGAGAATTTTTTATTAAATCGTTGAACCTCCAGGAATTAGTTTGAACTCTTGAGATAAAGACGGTCAAAGCAATCAGTCAGGTCATTTCAGAGGGAATTTAATGGCTATGAAAACTTTTTATCTCAAAGAACATGAAGGAAGTGTCCATAATCCAAATGGGCAGTTGTCAACAGTGCCATGGTGGACTGCATTTGGGTCTCAGGCTGTTAATGGTGAATCGTGTGGCCTATTGAAGGCTTTACCCATAGAACAGCCTGCCGGTGGAGGTGAAACTGCTACTAAGCTCGCCAGGATGGGTACTGAGCAAGGGTTGGATAAAGGGAATATCACTCAATTCACTATATTTCCCGGTAAATCGTTCTCCTTTTCATGGTTTAGAAATTTGCATAGATGTCTTTCTGATTGTTTTGTTACTTTTTTTTTTTGGTAATTCTTGTCATTAGTTACGAATTTGCAGCTTCAAAAGGCATTGTGAAACTTTGTATTGTGCTCTGTATAACCTCTGGACTACAGCAGTTTGCACTATTTCTTAACACTTTTTTGCCACAAAATGATTGTTTTATGATCGAGGCTCGAGACAATGGAAGTTGTTTCTGCCCAAATGAGGATTTATAATTTAGCCAGTAATTAAGGGTCAAATAGGATATAAGAGTAGCTTTTCAGTTTTCATTCACAGTAGTGGATGTGCCCCCAAAAGGCTGGAAGCATGCAGTGGCAAGTTTAAGGTTGGAAGCATGTTTGAATCAAATTAGATAAACTAGAGTGTTAAGTGATATGGTAGATCGATCCATATTATTACTAAGAAGGGCACTTGTTGGTTTGTGGGAAATACAAAAATTTATGATTTCCCAGAATATAAAACAATAGTTACAATTTAACTCTTGATTCACCAAACAATGCTACCATACGCAATGTGTAGCTCACATGGCACACACAGGTTGCCACACATAACCTACACAGTGTCACTATGCACTCACAAGACACACAAATATGTCTGGCTGTAACTCAACCCACACACAACACAACACAATTTTTTTCTAAACCACACAAGGCACTGGTGTTTTTTTTTTTCCTTTTTTTTAAGGAAAAAAACACTAGACACACTTAAGAGAAGACCAAGTTCTTATATTTATAGAAGTTGTAACCAATAACAAGTTCTAACATTAAGTAGGAAATCATCTTTAAATAGGACTAACAACAAATACTAGGTCTAGTAGGACACCAATACCTATTAGGAGATCAAATTTCTAGGATATAAGGATTAAAGATTAATATCCACTTGGTTAATTTCCAACATGATTTCTGTTTAGAGAGTGGTAGATAAGGAATAGTTGTGTGTGAATAATGAACATTCATACTAGAATTTAGCCAAAAAAATCCACTTGAGAAAGATATATTATGAGAAAACTGGAACATTCACTGCTCAAATGTGCTGCGGCCATTTAGCTCTGAACGGTGCCCAAAGACTTGCATTATTTTTGGAGGACTTTTATACTGAAATGGATAAAATCATAAAATTAGTTCTTATATAATTTCAGAGCCAACAATGTCTATTCTATGCTAGATGCTTGATGAACTTAGGGATAAATAAATGTCCTAAAGAAGATTTCTTTCTCCTATGTATGATAAGGAATAAACTGAGGCAACATGAAAACATGATTGTTGCTAAACTAATCAAACATGTGCCAGAAAAAACATGGACTGTGATCTGATGTAATCAGATCCGTTTGCATGGAGAAAACATGTATCACCCGTTGGAAGAAATCGTGATCAATGATGATTGCATCTCGAAGTCATTTCTTGGCACGCAGATGCAGAAAGCAGCGCGGAAATGCTGCTTCAGTCATTCTGGAAAAGGGTAGCTTGAAATATGAAGTGCTCAACTGGTCTGACATGTCTTCATCTTTCATGGCCCAAAAGACCAGGTGATATCATAAGGGTGAAATACTGCTTCCTAGCATTTATATTTTCCAGAACCTGTTCAAAGACTATCTTCTTCCCATTTGATACACTGAATAGTTTATCAGAGAACTAGATACACTTGGTTATTTTGATCCATCGTTATAAAAGAAAGTATCACATGGAGTTCTGGTACCTAGTTGATAGATCAGCCATTCAAGTCCAAATTTATCCACCAATTGTTTTCTCTAGGCACTTTCAATATGACTATTTGTTAACCATCAAGGTAATTTCTCATTCAGGTGACTGCAAACCTTCAGGTGGTGGACAGAAATCTGTTCAGGGAGCCATTTCACTGCAAACAGCTCTGCCGGAATATTATGCTCATTTTGACCTGGGATTTGGTCAGCCTGTGGTGAGTGTTTTATTTCAATTAAGGTTTTATACTGGCAGTATTCAAACCTAGTTTATAGTGATTGATGGCTAATGGTTCGTACTTTGATAAACACGGCTGTAGATCTGCGCAAAGTATCCTGTCGTGGACCAATGTTATGGATTATTCTCAACTTTTGGACCTCAAATTTCGGTATGTGATCCTTCTCACAAGTGAAAATACATCTTTTGCAATAACATTTACCCATGTGAAGCAAAACAATCTCCATTCTACTAATTTGTAGTTTACTGAAAGTGATGTGGTCCACTACTCCCCTTCATTCGAACAACTCCTAACAAAAATTTAAAAAATAATTGTGATAGAATAACCCTTTTTCATATTTGAGTTCTCTTTTATGCTTGAAGAGAACCAGTGACAAATTGACAACTAGAAATCTAGCAACTTCAACTAACTCCATGTTTATTCATAATAATGTAGGGCCGGATTATGCTCCCAATGAGCACGACCACAGATGATGTACCCATATATGTAAATGCGAAGCAATACCATGGAATCATAAGACGTAGGAAGTCCCGTGCAAAAGCTGCACTGGAGAATAAATTGCCCAGAAATCGTAAGGTATGATCTTGTGATTTGGATCCTCAATCTAGCACTATCTTTAGGACATAAAACTTCATATCATTCTAGATTGAAAATATGGTCAGACAAATTAGACCTCATAAGTAAACCCCTTCTCTCAATCCCTAGTCCAAAGACGCACATTAGTTCAAGTTTGTATGTTAGGGCAAGCCATTGTCATCTTCCCTCTGGAAAACATTTGACTCAAGTATCAATCTAATACTTAAGCTTCTTTGTTAACTAGCGACCACAATTATTCCTTTAGTTGATAACATGTTTAGGACAGATGGTGATTGATCCAATTATAATGGCACATGAATTCTTAGGTTGGGTGAAATGAATGCTTGATTCAGTAGCATGGTTCTTGTTATGGTTTTTGTATTTGAGATTCGACCATGCTTTCAATCTACCACTTAAAGCTAGTGGAAAGATTTTCTTCTTCTTTAAAGTAAATATCCCACCCTCGTTCTGGCTCAATAATTAAGTTTTTACTGTTGACAGCCTTATATGCACCGTTCACGCCATCTCCACGCAATGCGCCGACCAAGGGGATGCGGTGGCCGTTTCTTGAATACGAAAGAGTTGAATGATGGAAAAGGCATAACAGAGGCTAAGAAAGCTGGTGATTTTCAACTTTCGCAGCCAACTGGTTCTCAGAGTTCTGAAGTCCTGGAATCAGGTGGTGCAACTTTGAACTCAATGGAAGCAAATTGTGGTGGATCAAATCTCTCTGGGTCAGAAGTGACTAGTTTGTACAACAGGGTAGATTTCGATCGCTTCCCTTTCAATCATCATGGGCCAACTGTCCATGGTTTCTCAGGGATGGACGGAGGGCATGGCATTGGCATTGGCATGCCGAGTAAGTGGATTGCAGCAGCTGACAACTGCAGCAACCTCAAATAGCAAGGGAACGGATTGGGTTGGTGCTTGCATCATGCACAAGACCAAACCCCACCTTTGCTGGAACCTGACAACCAAATCGTGGCTTGAAGATGGACTTCACCATTTGGTTGTAAGGGCAAGTCGTTCTTGGCTCCTGTGCATTGATGGTATCTTTGCCATTCCATACAACCTTGCTGTCATGGATTGGTCAGAGGTGCTGAAACCATAATGCACTGTAACAAAACTTTGGGATTGGACAACATAATAAAGGGGTGTGTTTCTATCAATGAAACAAAGACACCCAGATGTGTGTGCTTGATTTGTTATCCTAAACTGTGTTGAAGCATGTTTGATGCTCTTGAAGTTTGATTTCTACTCTATGGTTGTAATAAATTGCTGTATGTTTGTGTTATCATCACTATTTGTAAGATTTAAAATATTGTCCCTTCTTCTGCGTGCAATTTGAAGGAACAATCCTGTGAAAAGCATTTGGGTCTTCGTTTCAATTTATGAGCCCAGCCCAAAACAAGGTACTCTATTTTCTTTTTATCACAGCTCTAACCGGGGAGTACATGCCACACCTGCCCAGTAAGAAGAGACTGGCCCAAAAGGACCAAACTGATAAAAGCAAACCAAATTGAAAAAAAAAAAATAGAAATAAAATTCACGAACCTTATCTCTCTCTCCCTCTCTCTCTTCCAAAAAATATATCACCAAAACATTCCTGCCCTCCGTTTTCCTTTCAACTGTCTCGCATAATTTCGAAAAGAAAATGTCAGCTCTCTCCATGGCAGCTTCAACTATAACTTCCTCTCCATTACACACAAAGCTTTCAAACCTCTCCTTCACTCACTCTCCACTTCCACTCCCTTCCCACTTCTCATCAAAACCCTTACTTAAACCTCTAAAACCCCTCCAACTCAACAACCAAGACTCTAATTCCCTTTCTCTCCTCTCCCTCCCTCATTTCCATGGCATTTTTGCTGCCTCTTCTGACAGTTTTGAATCTGGAACAGAAGAAAACACCACAGCTCTAGATGACCCACAAAGTGAAACGGACGAATTTGAGCAAGAAATTGTAGAAGAAGAAGGAGATGTGGAGGCCATAAAAGCAACTGAAGAAGGCAAGCTTTATGTGGGAAATCTACCATATTCAATGACTTCTTCGGAATTGACTGAGGTTTTTGAGGAAGCTGGTCGTGTTTTCAGTGCTGAGGTTTGACTTCTTTTGTCTCCTTACTAATTGGATTTGGATATTCTTTTTTCTTCTTTATTCGCTGCCTTTTGGAGTATTAGACAAATGAATTATGCTCATGGTTCTTCTTTTTTTTCATTTGGGTTTTAAGGTTATTTATGATCGAGTTACGGATAGGAGCAGGGGCTTTGGGTTTGTTACCATGGGAAGTGTTGAAGAAGCTAAAAAGGCGATTCAGATGTTCAATGGAACAGTAAGTGACTTCTTTTTTTGGATTTGTTAAGCTATCTATGATTTCGAGTGCAATGACTTTACAAAATTTTTAGTTTTGCATTGATGTGATCTGTTATGAGGTTGTTTGAAGTATGTATTGTGGAGGTGGAGAATGCTCATTTCTCTAATCAATTGCAGTTACTGATTTCTCTTTTGTCAATAACGTTAGCAATCCATCTTGCTCCCTTACCAATTGTCAGCATTTCGTTTAGTGTTGTTGTTGCGTTGAGCTGGTGCAAAACCAATCATATGTTTATTGCAATTTCTGCATTGCTAAAAAATGAATTGTAGGTTGGTTTCAAATGAAGTTTCAGATGGTTAGCAACTGAATATGTACTAGTTCTTTATTTGAATACAAAGAATCCAAACTCTAATTGGTGGTGTTAGAGAATGCCTTGTCAACTAAAGAGTTTCTTTATGGAAATCTTGTTCTGAACTTGGAACTTGGCATAACTTGCTCCTATCCATTTATTCCTCATGTGTGTTTTTTTCTAGATGCATGTTATCGAAGTTGAGAACTGTGTTTATATTTGATTGCCGCTAATTGAGCTCCTTACGAGAAGATGAAAAATGGTAATGATGATGTTGGTAATGGTTGACAGCAATTTGGAGGTCGATCTGTGAGGGTGAACTTCCCAGAAGTGCCAAGGGGAGGTGAGAGGGAAGTAATGGGACCAAGGATACAGAGTGGCTACAAGGGGTTTATAGACAGCGAACACAAGATATATGCAGGAAACCTTGGTTGGCGCCTCACATCTGAGGGTCTTAGAGACGCATTTGCTAACCAGCCAGGGGTATTAAGTGCCAAAGTCATCTACGAGAGGGACTCAAGAAGATCACGAGGTTTTGGCTTTGTCTCTTTTGAATCTGCTGAGAATGCAGAAGCTGCTTTAGAAGCCATGAATGGAGAGGTAAAACCGGATTCTGCTATTGCTTTTGCATCCTTGAATCATTTTGCTTGTTTATTTTTTTTATCAGCTGATGTGTAATTATACTAGGAGGTGGAAGGGCGGCCTATGCGATTGAATTTGGCCGGAGAAAGATCACCTCCTCCTTCAGCCAAGGAAAATAACACAGAAAACAATCTTGAGAGCGGTGAATTGCTGTCCAGCTTTGGAACCTGAGAGGACCATGTGAATTCCACGGATGTTTAAATATGCTGTTAGATGGAGCGCTGTGGGAAGATATAGCCATAAATTTCCAAGTCTTGACTCAATATGGGACCTCTTTTGATTATTTTTTTTGTTTTGCTCCAAAATTGTATACAAGCTGGCTCGTATAAATTCCATAGAAGAAGATTAAAGTACAAGCTTATGGACTCCAGTCATTTGCTGTGCACTTGGAGTGATGCAGCTCTGGATTGTAAAAAATAAATAAATACTGTGCCAATTTTAATATTAACCTTGTTGTGGCGTGTGCAGAGTTTTGATGGTTAAATTTTATCTTTTCGTTGGTCTGGATCCCTCATTTCTTGTGGTTCTTGAATAGTAGCAAATCCGCCTCCAGTATCATCAAGGAGTATGCAATCAGGGGTTGAATGATATCAATAGAAACAAATCGATCTTCAGTTGATTCGCAGTTCAAATTAGAAAATGTTCTTCCTACTATTTTTTTTTTCTAATTGCTATTCTATAAATGGGATGGATTGTGCGATGCTATTTTATAATTGATTGGATCTTTGGAATGATATTTATTATTTTTTTCAAAATAAATTAAAGAAAAAAAGACTAAAAATGAGTCTTTTGACATATCAAATTAATATGGAAGATCTAACTCATGGAAACAATTGTATTCAAGGGATCAAGAATGATATCATTTTTTATATAAAAAATTCAGCTTTTAACGAAAAACCAAATAATAAGCGGAAATTCCAAAAACAGAGTAATATTTCGGTTTTGAATTTTGTAGACTCGGTTAACCATAAACCACATGCCTTGAGATGGAAGCATCGTTGATGGCATCAACAAATGGAGAAGAGGGACTGGCAGCGCCAAAACCAGTGAGAGTTTTCCTTCAGGGCTTTAGCAAAGCCACTGGAAGTTCATTGAGAATCAAGATGACCGGCAAGAAGAGCATTGCCAGCGGAACCCAAATCTCGGGGAAAGAAAACCCTGCAGGCAATGTCTAATATATTTATTTTCTTCTAGAAGGCAATCGTATTTCACTCTTGCAAACCCTTTGGAATTCAAGAAACATTTTAGTTTCTGCAAGCAATGTCAACATTTCAAGCCAGGAATTTCAGGGGCCTTGATCGCATCATCTCTGACTGCAATACCGATCCACTAAAAACCATTACAACCTTCTCTTTCTTTTTGTACCAAAATCTGCATTGATAGAGATAAATGCATCTACCATAGCTTTGGCTTCTTAAGAAGATGGCCTGTGAATTAATCTATCCAGCAGAGCAATTCATCTCATGCCACTATGTTCAAAGACTCTGCAACAAAATAAAAAAAGAAATCTAACAAAATTAAGGGTAACAGAAACCTGAAACTATCACCTCTATATAGATTATTGAATGAAAGGAGTTTTTTGCAATCTTCTGCACTACCAGTAAATGAACGAGTGACCCCGCCGTTGAATCTGCCAAACCACAATTTACTATACGGACATCAGTTACAAATAACATCAACACAGGCCATCAAAGGAAAAGAGTTATAGATTGGTGAAATTTATTTTTAATGCCCGAACCACATTTTAAACCATGTCTTTCGTTTTTTACTCAATTTCGATGCATTTGGAGCATGAAATGGTTATCCCAGAAAAGGAAGCGTTTTCAAGTTGAACCATTAATATGCAAGGCATCGGGCGGTCGTGTGCTCGTAGAAAATGAAATAATTTGTCAATATAACTGATGTATGCCCACACAGTACAGTTTTTAGAGCTATCTATTTCAGAAAGAAATATAGGGTTTAATTTTCATATCTATGTTTCTTACTTTTATTAGGACCCTTTAATTTTTTTGGGTGCCGATAAATAAACACCTCGAGTAGACATTTAGCTTAAAAACGAAATAAAAACCTTGATTCCTTTGCAATATTGAGGGCGTCTCCTCTTTTATCTTGGTTTCCTTAAGATTTAGTGTGTCTCTCTCGATTCGGAAATCTTGTTATGGTTCAACAACAATAGTTTATGCAAAAGACTACAGGGCACCCAAAACAAAGATGATAAAACAAAATTTGAATAGCCAGCATTGTGTGGTTCTTTCATCGACGAAGAGGGCAAACTGACCTACCTTGTTACGCTCTACAATTTCACAGAAACCTGCAGCAGCCGCATGCATATGTAGAAACATTGGTGAGTTTGTGGCATATGCTAATTCAAACTGCTTCTCAAAATACTTGTTTGCCATTATGGATAAATAAGGTGCCAATATGTAGTAGGAGCGGATGAAAATGGTAGCGAGCAAAGAACTCCAGAAGGAACATTTCTGTCAGAAATGGCTTACTTCTTTTGAATAATCTGATGGGCAAAAGTGAAGCCTGTCATGATCATTTTATTAGTTTCTGAGATAGACTCTTAAAAGCCAACCATCTCATGGATAATTCTAAAATTGGCCTTAAACGAATATACAACTCTTTCACTCCATGAACATAAGACTAAACTTCATTCCTGATTCAAGCGAAGCTGAAGTTTACTTTATATGGGGTGGAGCCTAGAATGTTTAATTAATGATCATTTGATTGATTTATTCTGTGCAAGTTTATGAGATTCTGCAAAAACTAATCAGACCATGCTACATGGTTCACCAACATTACAAGGAACATAATTAATTAGCATAAACTTGAAACTTAAGAAACATAAAACAGAAGTCCTATGATTATCCTCTCACCAACATTATAACTACTGGTATGTGTATCTTGACTATTAATTTCCAATTGTTCCCTCAACACAGGAAAAGAGTGATTGTCTAAACAAAAGCACAGGAAAAAAGGGTTGATATTTCTAACTAGGAATATGATGCCCTCCGACACTACTAACAACTGCCTGCTGGTACACTGGTACTGGATGCATACTGTCTGTCCACAACCTCAAGCAGTTTGTTGGCTATTCCACTAGCATAAACACATGATCCTTCGTTTATCTGCAACATCAAGAGTACATGTCTTAATTAATGTCCATCGAAACCCACCATTTTAGTTAATTATGTGCATAACATAAGGAATTAATTAATCAAAGCTGCTAGCTGATACATGATAAAAACTGACCTTAGTGTTGAACAGAAAGCTGTAGTAATCCCCAATAAGGCCACCAGCAGCATGGTGGAGATCAAGCTGAAGCTCATCAAGGACTTTGGAAACAGATAACAAGCAATTAACCTTCTTTCTCTGAACAAGTTTAATTGTAACTTCATCTTCGATTAGGCGAACATCTACCTCGGTATGCTTGGATTTCCTCTGAAGCCAAGAACTCCTTAATGAACCATTATTGTATGTTGACTGATCTTGTTCAACCTTCGTGTTAGAATTCTCAAGAACGTCTACCCCACCATCTTCTTCAGGCTTGCGCCTTTTGATTCTCTCTCTGCCGTTTCTCTTCTTCTCCACTAGTAATTTCAGCTCCTCAACCGTCCGAAGAAGTTCTTTGATATAGTTAATTGCATCTCCAACCACAGATGCCCTATCATTCTACCCCACCAAATAACGTATAATTAGTATCCAAGTATATGAAACCGAATAATTCTGATTTATATATAGTAATCAGGCAAATATGATGATAGAGTTGATCAGGTGATATTTATTAAGCAGTACCTTGGAAGGATTTGGAACCAAGTTCCTCAAGGCAGTATACTTTCCATTCAGGTGCTCTCTCCTTTGGCGTTCTGTTGCAAAATGCTTAGTAACCTTGCCAGATTTCCTGATTCCCTTGCCAATACATGCCATTTCTGCAGTAAACTCAAAAACCCCATCTCCAAGACCCCCATCTTGGTAACTTAGACCTCCTCCACTTAGTCCATCCACGTGATCACCCCCTTGGCCACCGCCAAACAAGGGTGCAGGCAAACCATAGCCATGTGGTGGTAAAGAATGAACCAATTCCCTAAACTGTGGAGCAAGTGGGTTTGAGTCGAAAAGCACAGATGTACTGTCCACCCCCATAAAGCCCGAGGGAGTCTTATGGGCAGGGTTTGTAAAGGAAATTGATGAATTCGGAAGCAAAGTGGATGTTGATGTGCATCTGGGAAGGTTGAAAAGATTGAGAAGGTCAGGTAGCAAGGAGGATGGTGTATTAGCAGTAGCATTAAAGTTGCCATTTTGATCAAGTACTTGGTGCATCTCTTGGAATTGAATGGTATTGGGATCCCAATTTGAGGGGTGGTCATATGACAGGACTTGATGATGATTTGTAGGGTACTGTTCCATTAAATGGTGGCAGTTGTTGTTAAAAGCCATGTGATGTTGAAGTTGAATTTCTTCCATAGAGGCAGCAGCAGCAGATTCTTCTTGGTGGTAATGATTAGAGAGCTCTTCCATGGAGAGCTTGAAACTTTCTTCAAAGCTGCTTGTGGTACTGCTACCTGTCATGAATGGTGAAACTTGACAAAACCCATCATCATTCCCACCTTCTACTATGGAGTTGTTGGTTTCAAAGCAGGCTGTCTCTTCATACATGTTTAGGATGATCAATCGACCTTGGTGCCCTTTTGTCTCCTGCAATATTAGTTAGAAACCAATAATTAGACACCCAAAAAGGAAAGCAAGAAATGAAATGAAATGAAATTTATGAGTTCATGATAAAAAAAAACCAAAATAAAAGGAAATCAAAGAAGTTGACACTACTAGCTAGTACTCCATCAAAGAGCTTACAAAGAAAAAAGGATTGCAGGTTCAGAGAGAGAGAGAGAGAGAGGTTTGGAATTTTATTCTCCTATATATGAAGAAGGGGAAAGGAGGTGGTAGGAGAGGAAAGGGAACTGAAAGTTGTAACTGAATCCTGAATATTATATAAAGATATTAATAAAATAATGCTAATAAAAAGGGTTCATAATTTGTAGAAAGGATTGCTGTGTACCTCGAATACAATAGAAGGGCCCTTTTGAATAAAATGTTCTCAGGATGGCAAAAACAATAAAAAATAAAAACTTGTGGTGTTGAGAAATTCACACAATTTGCGGGGGTATGGAAGCAAAAGGATGGTTGATAGTTCAGGTCGGAGTGGTGGTGTGTGGGTGGTCCCCACAATTCGATAAATTATTCCATCCATCCCTTCCATGCAAATTGCTAGCTCAAACCAACTTCCGAAACCGTCTATCCTTCAATTCTTCAATATTATATATAATATTGTACCCTTGCGAGTACTACTCCCTAATATCTCATCTCTTCTTTCTTCCAGGGGCAAAATATCTTTTCGCTAGATTTATTTGTAATTTTAGATTTATTTGGGGTATTTTAATATTTTTATAATTTTGTATACAGTGCACTTACTTGATTATCTTAAAAGGTACAAAAAAATAAAAATAAATTAATTAATTAGTATAGGAGCTTTATCATGATTTCCTTTAACTATGCACAGTATAAGGCATATTTGTGATTTCATATTGTTTTAGGTCTAACTACCTAGAGTACGTGTGTGGCTTGGCTTAATTACGAGAGCGGCTTGACGGCAATTGACAAAATATATCATCCAATATATCATAATTTTTATTTATTTTAATATTTTTTAGGGTTATAAAAAATATTTAGTCCCCAACATAGAGGTGAAAAATCATTTGTTTTTTTTAAGATAATGTTTTTTTTATTCTTTAGCATTTAATTTATTTCGATATCAGGCTCCTTTTTGTGGTTTTTATATGAATTTTTACTAATTTTAAAAATAACATAAGTTATCTCAAGTTTTTTTATTTGTCGTTCATAGTTATTTTTTTAATCATATTATTAAACTAACTTGGTTTAATGGATCCAATTAAGTCAATTACCCGAGTCTCTAATTCTTCTTTCTTCTTCAAGAACACTGGTCTGAGCCGCGTTATGGCACGAACCACCGTTCTACATTTGCTGAGCTATTTTTTGGATTTTTTTAATTGATTTTTTTTTTTCATTTCAGGCCTTCAATATTTGGTTAATTTGAATCACGGTTTCTAATTTGTTTCGATTTAGATTTCATGGTGTTATCACGAGCACATATTCAAAATAAAAAATTTCACAGGTTAAACATGGTTGGTGCTAGTTAATTCAATATGTTAGTATTTTAATTTTTTTTTTTAAAGTCACCTAGTACATTACCATCTCAAAATTTTAAAAATTCTTACATCAAAATTTAAAAATTCTTACATCAAACTCTTTAACTTCCTGGCATCTTTACATTTTTTATAAGGTTATAAAAAAAAAAAAAAGTAGTTTCTAACTAAAGTAGCTAGCTACAATGCAATG
>Ga0307517_10009412_pt1 | contig 13837 bp, 9 predicted proteins | sample 23_EM_MG_FD_194515 | JGI IMG/M metagenome (GOLD analysis project Ga0307517, IMG submission 194515) | Populus trichocarpa ectomycorrhiza microbial communities from riparian zone in the Pacific Northwest, United States - 23_EM | ecosystem: Host-associated > Plants > Roots > Unclassified | place...
CATGAAGTTCAACCTTGACTAGGGTAGCCTTAATCTCGGAGTTAACTGCAAAATTCTGTGCTGGTCCTTGCAAAGAACCAAGTTTATTTTCTTTTGTCAATGGGACAAAGGATTAGTACAGTTGGTTATATACATTAGTGATGGTAAATGCTCTCGATAAGTTTTGACATGTTTCTCAATTCTACTCTTGATATAAACTTTTACATGCAATAACATGGGACTGGTTTATCTTGTAATTGATACTAGGAAAATGAGAGTTTTATCCCTTGACATCCAAAATCCAAAGGGCAATTAACTTTGACATAAAGTGATTTCAATAGATTGAGATTTGCTGCTACTCTAAACTTCAGAAGCTCTGACAGCAGTGAATGGTCCACGGTGGCAATCATACCTGAGCTATATCGTTGAGTTTAAAACTAGGCAATGCACCAAGGTCGTATTCTATACATCAATTTTCTATCTGTATATTTGGCATAGCTGTGAGCTTTTTCCATCAATTTTTAGAGCCATTTATGTTTTGCGGGACTATTGTTGCTTCTATGATGGATGATCCCGTAAACCTCCATAAATCTGTCGTGTTCTTTGTTCATGTAGAATATCGTTTAGTATGGAAAATCTTGATGCTGCAGGTTATCTTTCTAGCACCAGATGTCCACGAGCATGGAAACACTCCCTTCTGGCTTTGCACACGAGGGCCAATATCTGTCCAGCCCGAGGAAACCTTATAGATAACATCTGTGATCGCATGTCACTGGTTGAATAGATCGGACTTCAGGAAAATAGAATGATATTAAGCCTCGCTTAGGAGCTTCCATTTTGCGTTGGCACCATACATATTCTCTTATGTGTTGGAAATTTGAAGGACATGTGAGCTTGCCAAGAAGTCTGAATAGGGAATTGCTACGGCGCCGGCACGGGCAAATGCCAACGTTTATCGTTAAAATATTGACTTGAATTGTGTTGTGCCGATGCCTGCATTTGAGACTTTCCCCAGTTCATGTGTAAGCAATTATCTGCCTTTATTTTGGGTCTCCAGGGAAAAGAACGAAGATAGCATGGTTAAATCTAATAGGTTTGAAGTATAGTTTTAAATCTCTACCATGATAACTCCTATATGGGTTAGTTAACGCTTTTTTTTTAAAAAAAAAAAATCAAAACATTATTGTTTTGATAAAAAAAAAAAAAAGTCAACATGTTATTAGGTTTTACTTGGAACAATCGGATTGGTAATTAATTCGGGTTTAATTTTTCTTTATTTTTTTTCAACTTAGACCGGTCTAGGCTTTAAACTGATTCAGGTTAGAAGTTAAAAAATTGTAACTTATGATAAAATAAAAATACCATTGTTTGGATATAAGTTGAAAGTAATCTATCCAAATATACTTCTTATCGTTTTCAGTCTGTTGTTAACAGTTCCTTTGTTGGCATAACGTCAGGTGTAGCTATCACTCACTTCTCTATTATTCTTCTCCTTATCTTTTCCTTCTGGTTCTTATTGCACCTGACTCTCATCCTCTGAACAATCAACCTGATTAAGAAGTTTAATTTGAATTTGATGATCGAAATGTATCTATGGAACTCTGAGCTGCAGAGTTCTGTGTAGGTATACAAAAAAACATTCCCCTTTCCTGGAGAGGCCATCTGACTCGTAGATTTAATAGCCTTGCTCAAATTGCAATGCAAGCAAGAACTAGAATGGACAACAACGTTTACAAAATATTTACCATGATCTTTCTGTTGTTATTGAAGTTTCATTGTTCCAGTCAGAAGGTGAAATTTTTCTCGCATCACCTTGAGCATGAACTGGACAACTTAATTGCGTGAACAGAGATGAGAAGAACTTACTAGAATGGGGGACAAACGGAGGAGAACAATGAGGAAAAGTAAGCTCAAGAATGAAACATGCTCTCAGATGGCAGTTTGTGCGTGGTGCCAATGCTTGTTAGCCATGAATGTGAAGATTTCTGATTCACACGAGTCAAAGTTCGGGACTGTCATTGATGGCCTCCCAAAGATGCATAAATTGCAGATTCTTTTACTAAAAAATGAGTGCATATTTTATTTGTTAAAACAATACCATATGAATATTCAAGTCATGTCAGTGGTATTCTCATTCATCATGCTTCAGTATGCTAACGCTGAGAATACATGGTTATTATAAAAATAAAAATGAATCTCAATCATGGCCAGTCATAAATGTAAAGCTGATTGGCCACTCCTCCAAGCTCAAACCAACACCTAGGTAGGACTTGAATCCGCTTCTTCTGATCCGTATAAAAGATGACGGTTCATATGCAGAATATTTTAGATTGCCATTGACAGTAAAATCAAATCAATGGAACAGCAGTGGCCCCATGCCACCGTGTTTAGCGCATTCTCTGTCAACACCCAAGGAAGACAAGATTTATGATGGGATATAACTAGTGTGTGCTGTGTGAATTATGAAACAAGAAGCTCAAGGAGATGTCACCTGCGAAGTCTTTTAACTTGAGGCGTTCAGTTTCTGTTGAAGGATCTTGTTCAGAAGTCCTGGATTGGCCTTACCTTTTGATAATTTCATCACCTGCGAATGAATCAGCATTCAGAATTATCCCGATCCTCTAAAGCATAATCAGGAAAAATTTGCTTGAAGGCTCATCTCATAACCTGTTATGGTTTTTATACCTGGCCAGCAAAATAACCTTGTATCTTGGTTTTTCCAGCACGGTATTGTTCCAACTGATTTGGGTTCTCTGAAAGCACTTTATCTACCATCTTCTCAATTTCAGCAGGATCTACTATCTGTTATATTGAAACGTGTCAGAAACCCACCTATTTGACCTAAAAAATGTTCCTCTCATTCTGATCTACATACAACATTTATGCCATATTCAATCACTGAAATTACACCCATCTCAAACTTTTAAACGCGTTAGGAAACTGAACAGCAGATAAGGCTTGGGCTGGATTGGTAGATACCTCATCCAGTCTTTTCACCAACCATAGTAGCCATGCTCAATATCAAGCACATTGCTTTGACAAGCTAAGCTTCTAAGCTTCCCAACACCATGACCAACTCATTAGAACATGGCCAGCTGAATGATACATTATTTGTTATCACCTTTTAATGGAAGTAAAGGTGGAAAGTTCAATAGTAAATTCAAGAAACTCAGCTTTTCCTCACGTTCCAAGTTCTTGACACCATGCTTGACCCAAAAGCCATGCAGCCGCGCTTCCAGTTAATTTATTTGTTTCTTCCGTTTGGCATGGCAAAGGCAATCACTTATTTTGTAGCTTATGTATGCATAAACTTAGGGCATCCACTTCTAAACTAAAAGTGAACATGTACTTAGACTGCTGAACACTCCCAGTTATTGCTGTGGACAATATATATGCTAGAGGGGCAAAGTGACAACTTGCCTGAACCAGATCTTTTTCTTCTATTAGTCCCTTAACAGTTCCACCTTTTTCTATGAGCTCAAACAGGATCTGCAAACAATAAATAGGGAATTCCCAAAAAATGAAGAATTATTAGTTGTGCCCATAGGAACAAAAATCTACCTCGTTTATTGCTCATTAGTACAGAGAAAATAATATAAAGGCTGCAGATTTGAACACTGTAACTCCTCTACAACATGAGGCTGCAGACATGAGCCTGTCTGTAATTGATGTACATCATGACACTTCAAATTTCAAGCCTGCATGTAATTCCTGTATAACATAATGCCGCAGGCTCATGTAACTCCTATATGAGGCTGCAGAGTTTTAAGCATTTCAATTATTTAGCTCTAATTATCTCTTGCAGAATTCTTGGATATACAGGTCAAAAACAAAGGGAAAGGGAAAAAAAGAAGAAAGAAAACTGAAATAAAAAGGTTAAATCTGCTTACATGCTAATGAGGCTTTTGTAATCCAACAAGAAAAAGAAGCAAAATCTTTAAACTGGTGAGGTTGGTAAATTATGTTTTATCCTTCTTGTTTAAAAAACTTAGAACAGTAAGTCATGAGAAATTTACTGAAAAATAAAAGGAGCTGTCTTGCAGCAAGCTGCAAAGTTAATAAAGGCTGAAATAACATTCATTCTTGCAAAATTAAAGCAACATATTATAGAGATCAGATTATTGGGTAATACATCCTGTTGCTTCAGAAAAAGAAAAGAAAAGAAAAGGATCCTGAAGAAGTTTGAATAAGAAGTAGCATTGGTAATGGAAACATTACCTCTTTCCCAATCTTCCCACTGATAGTCCCACCTTTAATAGAAGCTATAAGCTCAGCCAACTCCCGAGGGATAAGTTTAATGTCATTTATAGATACCTTTTCATTTTTCATATAGGCAGCAATATCCCCCATTATCCAGTTTGTAGCCAGCTTTACATCAGCACCCTTGGCAATTGTTGCATCAAAAAATTTTGCGACCTAAAAAATTCATTTGATGAAAGAAAATCCTACATAAGATCATTCCAGTGTGAAACCTTATACAAGAAATGCTATGGTTCAACAAACACATGAATTGAGAAATCAATAGTTATAATCCTTCAGGCTTCCTTTCAGTAAGACAAGAAAATTGCTCAAGGTGCAGCTTCAGAGGTTTGGAATTCAATAACCTGAAAATTAACTAGCATATCAAACCATACATCACTCTGTAGAAGCATGATGTGCTCTTGAAGCTTGCAACATTCTGTATGCGTGATTGCTAAATTTTGGCAAATACCACAAGCTTTCCACAACAAAGTTTTGAGGAAAAATTTCATTGTAACAAACAAGAGAGGAGATGAAGACAGCTTCAAATTGAGAATTCCCAGAACATGTAACCAAGGGCCGCTAATCCAAAGTATATCTTTTCTCAATACTTCTATACCACAGTTCTTGTAATGAAAGTAAATAATATGAATGCAGTAATTTATGTATTTGGTCCCAGACCAGTTGAAAAATAGATCCTAGAAAATACAAGAGGCATTCTGGACCGTGACAAGGGCTTACATTTATGTCATTTGCAAGGAAAAGAACATCCTGCATGCTTAGTCCCATGTTCTCATATCTCCGGCGCTTCATTTCAGGAAGTTCTGGCAAAGAATTCTGAATACTATTAACATATTCTTTTTTGAGAATAACTTCTGGAAGGTCTGGTTCTGGAAAATATCTATAATCAGAAAGCCCCTCCTTTTTCCTCATCGTAACTGTTTTCTAAACAGTGTAAAAGATGATATAAGTAACCATTAACTGACTGAGTGAACTACATCTACTTATTGCTCTAAAATGAGAGACAGCATCTATTTTTAACCTGAGCACCTTCTTCCCAAAGCCGAGTTTCTTGTACAATTGAGTTACCTTGCCCTTGACTGTGCAGAAGCACTTGTCTTGAAATCTCAAAATCAATGGCCCTATTAACTGACGAAAATGAATTTAAATTCTTTATCTCAACCTGTCAACACAAAGTAAGAGAAAATAAATCAGCAGATAAATATTTTGAACCACAAATAAATCAGCAGATAAAATTTGCTAAAGAATGCATTTGACAATACATCTATCCTTTAGAATGAAATGACAATCACAAGAAATAAAATAAGATAGGAAGGGATGAATCTGCTAGTCAAGAGCATGACAAAAGAAATTTTCGCATTACCAAGATGGCTGAACATGTATTCACCTACTTCACAAGAATATGCCATGTCTATCATTATTCAGAATGACTGTAAGCACGTTATCAGTATAAGATTAAAACAACTCATAGCATTTCACTTATAGCTTTCTGAGTTCTGAAATAGTCCACATACTGAGATCATTTATTTAAGTTTCTTGAAAGCACAAGTTAAAATTACCTTTGTCCCGAACTCTGATTGTCCAATTGGTCGAATTGACACATTTACATCACAACGAAGTGAGCCTTCCTGCATATTACCATTACTAATTCCCAAGTAGCGGACCACCCTCTGCATTTCAGCTGCATACTCCGCAGCTTCAATACCATTTCTCATATCAGGTTCAGAAACAATCTCAAGCAAAGGCACCCCTGCTCTGTTCAAATCAACCTGCAAAAGATGAGAAAGAGTTGCCAGGTACCCTGTCATAACACAAGTTTAATCATCTAATCCTTAAGATTTAGAGGCAAAAATGTAATGAACTAATAATCCTCTTTCCCCATTATCCATAATAAACTAATGAACAAATCATGACAACAGCAGTACCAGGAACACTTGATATTGACATTGCATGCAATTAAAAATCAGGGATACTAGTATAAACAAAGGGAATAAATAATTTCCTGAGAAAAACTCCCATTTCCTGAATGAAGCAGCTTTCCAGCATCCTCTTCCATATGAACTCTTGTAATGCCAAACCGCCTATGCCCACCACCAAATTCCACCGGAAGATCCAAATCAACATAACCATTGCTTGCAATTGGTATATCAAACTGAGATATCTGGTAACCCTTTGGAAGGTCAGGGTAAAAATACTGTTTCCTATCAAACTTTGAGTTAAAAGACAGCTTGCAATTAAGTGCAAGACCTAATTTCACAGCAAACTCAATGACTTTGGAGTTCAAAACTGGTAAAGCACCTGGCAAACCCATGCAAACGGGGCAGATGCTAGTGTTTGGTTGAGCTCCATAGTTGTATGGACATCCACAAAAGGCTTTGGTCAAAGTGGATAGCTGGACATGGGTTTCTATACCAATGATTGCTTCATAGTCTTTTATACGTTTATCAATACCTTTGGTCTGAGTTTGAGGAGAAACTTTGGTTTGTGGGTTCTGCTGTTTTTCTTGTGTGGCTGTTTGAGTTTGTGTGGTGCTGCTGCTGCTGCTTTTCATTGTGCAATACAAGGCACCATTCTTTCTTCTAAACAATACACTTGGATACAACAATATCGGGTGGGTTTGGATGTTTCTAAACAGTGTGGAAGCCATAATTTTCTTGATTTTATACTCCAACCTACCTGTAAAACATCAAATAGGTGGTAAGCAAAAGCTATTTAAGGAACACCAAAATGTGAAAGCAAGAAACAAACTAATACAAAAAAAAAAAAACAAAAAAACAAAAAGCACAAAGCACAAAGCTTTGAACTGAAAATGAAGAGAAGGGCCAAAATTGACGAATACCCAGAAGATAAATCCATGATTAAACTCTGAAAATGAAAGCCGAAAGTTTTGTAAGAGGTGGGAGCGAAACTGTAAGTTCAAAAAAAAAAGGAGTGATTTTGAAAGGAGCCCATGAATTATTTTCTGCCAAAAAATACTGAAAACAAGTGAAGGAATGGAAAGAGAAATTAGTTGAAGGAGTGTAATAAACACGGAAAGACAAAACTTGAAGCAAAGAGGAATACAGGACATATATTAATTACATGAGTGAATGCACAGCAGTACTAGCAGTGAAGGGACTAATGATTTCTTAATTAATCCATCACCTGTTTTCTTCAGTAGCAAAGTAACCCAACAACTTGAAGAAGAAGAAGAAGAAGAGGTTTCTTGCTACGAAAGAAGAAACCAGCCTCCCAACAGCCATCCACTGCAACTCTAAAACCAATCTTCTGTATTTTAGATATTTTGAATCCACAAAGTTGTATTCAAATATAAAAAATACCAAACGCTAATAAACAAGTGGGCGTGCCGGAGTGGTTATCGGGCATGACTAGAAATCATGTGGGCTCTGCCCGCGCAGGTTCGAATCCTGCCGCTCACGTAATTTTATAGAGGAGAAGACCGCCCTTTAATTTTTTCAAAATATTCATTTTAGTACTCTTTAATTTTACAAGATCAAATCCATCTCTTTTTAGGTTTTTTGCCCCCTTGTCTTTCAATCCTTTCTTTCAAAGTAGTTATAAAATGAACTGCAGCTGACAGATGCTCCCTTTTGCCAGCAGGATCTGGTGGCATGTATCGACCAAGTCTCATATATTGCTGGAGTTCTAGAAACAAACTTAGCTTCCAAAATTAGCATGGAACATCAAAGCACTAAAACTCTCTCCATATTTAGCACATCTCCACAATGTCTTTAAGTTGTTGATCCACAAAATATGAGCAGACAACAGTTGGGTAGTTTTTGGATAAACACAAACCATGCACAAGGGCAATAGCATATTCGTAAAGCCCATTTTCTACTTCAAGTCGTCTAAACCCAATTGGCTGGTGTTGGTGGCCATTGGTGGTGATGGGAAGTGAGAATACTACACAATCAAGGGAATTAGTAATGGTGGCGGCAGACACAAGCCGCGAGTCGGCAGGTGCCCTTCAATATGCACTTTCCCGTACGTGTAGTTGTTGAGAATGATGAGCTAATACTCCTCCATGTCGAAAATTCATGTCCCAGGTGAATTTCTTGAAGCAATGAGGCAGGTATGCCAGATTACACACCCAAAAGTTCCTGTTCGCTTAGAAGGGACGCAGTTAATGGAGGAGGCCACAGACAAGGCGAATACTATCCTTAATAAAAGCAACCTTTTAGGAGTTGATCTTCTTATTGTTGGCCAGCGACGAGGTTTCTCTACTGCAATATTAATAGGATGAGATTGACAAGCCATCTTCAAACTTTACATTACATTTCATACATATACAGCTTGCTGTATAATGCACATAAATACCTCATGTAAAAAAAGAATTCCCTTATCTGAATGAACTCTGTTAACAGACCATATTCACAGACCTCTCTAAATCTATTCTGAAGGGCTCAAAACTTCCAAATCCAATGCTAGCTAGAGTACAGAAATATAGGTGTGTTAGATTATGGTCCTCAAACAGTCCGGCCAAAAAAAAGAGGGACGGCCCTCAGCACGTCATTCAAAAAGGAAATCTGTGTAGCAATAAGACGACTGGTTCTGCTCCTCGACAAGATAATGAACATGTTGGGGAGAGATTGGGCAGGAGAGAGCTTATAACACGACCACAGACCAACTCATCAAGAACTTGCTCAGAAGATCCTATTAGAAACAGAAAATACCATTTTGAACTTGTTATTTAGATTATTTTTTTGGATATGAACTTCCTAACTATCTTTCTTTTTTATATCTGTTGCACTAGCAGGTATAATTAAGCTGTCAGGAGGTTCGGGGACAAAAGGGTTAGATACAGCAGAGTATTTGATTGAGAACAGCAGGTGCAATTGTGTTGCAGTTCAGAAACGTGGACAAAATGCAGGTTATGTCCTCAATACAAAAACCCGCAAGAATTCCTGGCTCCTAGCATGATTATCTTCATTCAATCTCATGACAAAATTACTTGAAAATCCAGCAAGCTTCATAGAAACAATCACTTCCGAGGTCAGCTTCCTCCAGAGTGTGATGGTAATTGATAGGAGTATAGAAATGCCTCTGTCAGTCAAGTCGATGGGAAAGACTCCATACCAATTGCTATCTCAACGTTCCGCCACTTTAGTCTCGCAATGTTTATGTCGCTTATAGATCAATTTCAGAACTTGAATTTTGAATTTGCTAATCTTTTCATTGCCAGATCGAGTAAAACTTCTGATTTTTCTTTCATTTTCTTGTTGTTTTGATCTCTTTGTACGTTCTCACAATTTCTAATCATGGATCTTCATTTCTAACGCTTCGAATGAATAGGAATTGTAAATATATCATATGCAAAGTTGCAAGTATACGCGCAAAAATTGTTTGAAGTTTTCACCTAGTTGTTTGGTTTAGAGTTGTTAAAAAATCTGAATATATTAAATTTGTTAGAGATTCAAGGATAAGTGACTGATTGTAGTTAGGGAAGATATTAACACCCCTAGCACATCCTACCTGAGATAAGTTGTTTTGTGGTTTGATGTGATTTAAAGATTTTGATGGTTTTCTGATCGGTGATCTATCTGTAATTTAGAATTAAGATTTACTCATATGAATAAATCTAGTATTTAAGAATTCATTATAGACTCGTGTACCCAAATAAATTTTTAGGAACAATTTCTTCATGATTTGTGTATTACAGTGAAAAATACTCTCAATTAAAATTGGTAAACATTTAGAATAACTTTGAGAATTTTTTGGTCAACTCTGATATTTTAAATACCAGCCTCACTTATAAATCCAACATTTTATATCATGATTTTTAACCATTAATTCTTATAAATTAAAAAAAAATGGTGGTTTAGAAATGTTTGCTAAATTCCCATGAATTTAATAAACTGTTAAATTCTAAAATGCATACAAATATATATTTTGAATTTTTATATGAAAATATTAAGCAATATGATTTTCTTTGTATTTTTGAGAAACTTGATCGTATGCATACCTATAAAACATTTTTTTTTGTGTTTTTTTTTAAAGAGAATTTCTAGAGAAATTTTTGGAATTTTTAAAAATTTTAGCAAAAAGCAAATACTTTGATATCATATCAATATCTTACAATATAAGTCTAAAGCCCCAATATGAAGTATAAAATTAAGAAAAACATGTGAGAGGTTCACCAATAAATTAAAAATGATCCATGAATTTTTTGGAATTTTCCAAGGTTTTTTTAAAGGTTTTGTTTGGCTAAGCACTAAAGTAAAACTAATTAAAAAACTAATGGAAAGGCATTAGGGAAATACACCCTTGCCTTAAAGGTTGAGCTGATTGGGCCCAAGATTTAAGCCCAGCCCAGTATGCCTCAATTCTTTTTTTTAGTGGGCTGGACCTAGCCCATTCACATGGGCCATGCTGAGGGTCCAGTCCGTCCCTCTTTCATTTTGAAAGGAAGAAATCAGAGGCAGCAGGACATGAATTAATTCACGTCCTGCATGCCTCTCTTTCAAAGGAAAAGAAAACATGAAGCGCAAGTTACAGAGGAATGACGATTACCTGGCGCGGAGGAGGAAGCTACTTTGAATGGTGGATGGCTGCTGAAGATTACGACTGCGGAGAGAGTTGCTGCTCTTGCTGTTGCTTGCTCACGGTGTAGTGTAGCCTGTAGGGAAGGTTGCTGCTATTGGATACTATCATACTAGAGTTCACGGTTCCTTTACTGTCTGGTGCTGCTGCTGAGGATGTGGCTCTCGGTGGTGGCCTGCAGCGAATAAGATGACTCACGGCTGAGGTGGTGGTTCTTTTCTGAAAAGGGGAGAAAGTTGGTGCAAGGGATCCCTTCTTTTTGCATGGTATATTACTGAGTTTCTAAGTGAGAGACAGCATATAGAAAAACGGTAAGAAGGCCTGAAGAAACCCTAGAAGAGGACTTGAACTCGCAGATCCTAACAACATAACTTAGCATTGAAAACTTCAGAGATACGTAGGTAGAAGATTGATGAATCTCGGCAAAAATAAAGTTCACCCAGAATTTTATCTGGGTAAATTTATTTTGCGGCCCCTCTGGTTTCATAAATTGTGGGCCACGTTTATAATCAGATAAGAATGTAGGATTTGAGATGGGATGGAGACTGGTAATTAATTATAGGGTCGTCTTCGGCATATTAGGCTGACTTTTCCATGAATACAAGTCATCTCGCAAGATGCGGCAACCAGCAAGAAAATCCTCAGAACTACTGTGCTAAGAAAGTTAAGGAATTCAGAGCGAGGCATGAGGCCTTTCACTGATGAGGATTTTCATGAACAGTAGCAGCATACAGTTGCCTAAATCAATTAAATAAATAAATAAATATTATAGTAATTTAGTAAAGTTATTTTACACCAAGACTAAGAACACTGTTCGCAATGATAAAATTACCGCTTAGCAATTAAACTATTAAACGGGGCATTTGGGCAAGAAGATGTTTTCAACAGGATATAATTGTTTTTTATAAATTATATAGAATTAGATTAGTTATTTTGTTTTTTTCTCACAGTAAAATTATTAATTTAACTTTAAAATAAAATAAAATAATATCTATTATTAAGGCTCCATGCCTTTTGGATTTTTTTTTCTTACTTTCCTTTTCTTTGAATCCACAAAATGGATGAAAATTCAATTTTGGTTTTCAAACTATTTTTTTCTCTTTTATTTCATTTTTCTCAACCAATCAGAAATGTTTATGCTGCGCAATTTCAACCTTTGATTTCACGAAGTTAAAGTCATTAATCTATTTCTCAAATAGTTAGTGTCATGCATGACTACAGGGATCATGCATGGCCAATAATTAAAAAAAAAAGGTCTCGCGCAATCAACATTGAACCATAAGGGTTAATATGGCCACTTTCCAAAACTAGAGGGACCATTTTAGAACTTGAATTTACTCAATTTTATTCTGTCTGATTGGATGGGGCCCATCAAGAAACCGGACACATCAGTCATCAGAGCACAAGTCGCACTTGTATTTTACTTCTGCAGACTTCGGCGGCAAGTGTGATCTATAGCAACGACAGAACCAAACATAGCGCTACAACTCTACAAGTACTTGGGATTTTACCTTAAAAACATAGCAGCAGCATTCATCATCATAGATTGTCCGGTCATGGCTTCCTTTACTATTTCCCCTCCCTCCGCATCCTTCATCGCCAAGAAGGTTAGTACTTCTTATCACTATCTTTTTTTGCTTTTTAGCCACCGGTTTTTAATTTTCTGTTTTGGTTTTGATTACTATATATGCACTCAGCTTTGATTGTTTGTTTTTTTCTGCCTCGCAAGGATCTGGGCCTCTCTGCTTTTTCTTCTTCGTCATCATCACCACCCTTTTCCGCTCCCAAGTGCAAGAAATCAGTTTCAAAGAAGATTGTATCGGTCATGGCTCCTCAGCAATCAGAGCGCATGCCTGCCACCACTGGCTCGGTTAGCTTCTAATTTTATTTCGTTTCTGGCAATGAGTTCTTTGGTGCTGTCCTTTTCATTTTCCAGAATCGATGTGGAAGTGTTATCATGGGATGGGTTTATGTCGGTGAATTTGTAGGTGAAGACTGCAATGACAATGACAGAGAAGATCTTCGCTAGAGCGTCTGAGGAGCCCCAGGTGAGCCCAGGTGAGAATGTTTGGGTCAACGTTGATGTCTTGATGACCCATGATATTTCTGGCCCTGGTTCTATTGGGATATTCAAGAGAGAGTTTGGACCGGATGCTAAGGTATTCAATTGCTGTAGGCTACCCCTTTTTTTTGCAAGTACTTCTTGGATTCTTTCTTTACTTTTATTTTTTTAATAGAGGGTACATGAATGTGCTTTTGTCGTTTCTCTAGTTCATAAGTCCGTAAGTTTGAATGATTGTATGGGTTAGTTTAGTAGAGGTGCTTACAGTTAGATTGTTTTTTAAAATATATTTTTGATTAAAAATATATTAAAATAATATTTATTTTGAATATATATATATATATATATATATATCAACAAATTAAAATAATTTAAAAAACATTAAAAATATCAATTTAAAAACAAAGATAAATTTTGACCAATAGCAAGTTTATCCTCGTTGTCAAACACCCATTTAATGTGGGTGTAAAAACAAAGTGCATGATTTCGTGTCTATTTTATATATATATATATATATATATATATATGAAAAAGAATTTGGGAATTGTTACGGTGCTCCACCGTTAATGAAACCTTTTTTTTTAATTCAGTTTTTTTTATTTTTTTTTAATTTCATTTTTTTTTCTTGTTTTCATCCCCATTTTTTTTTTAACAATCTTTTAAATTGTTTTTGACCAATTAATACATCATAGTTTAATTTTAAACTTGGTCTAAATAATGAGTTAAGTTGAAAGGTTTTAATTTTTCCTGCCAATTTCATAATTTGTTTTCTCAATTTTATCTTTAATTTTTTTTATCGGTCAATCAGATTATTTTTAGAATGACCAAATCAATCGAGCTGCTTTAAAAAAACTCCTACATGTTTTAATTTTAAATAGTATAAGAAGTTGGGTCGGAAGTATTTTTTATGTCAATTTGATCATTTTTTTCTCAATTTCATTCTCAAACTTTTTCTACCAATTTGTTAAAATGTTTTTGGATCGATTAAGTTGATTG
>Ga0307517_10009413_pt1 | contig 13836 bp, 9 predicted proteins | sample 23_EM_MG_FD_194515 | JGI IMG/M metagenome (GOLD analysis project Ga0307517, IMG submission 194515) | Populus trichocarpa ectomycorrhiza microbial communities from riparian zone in the Pacific Northwest, United States - 23_EM | ecosystem: Host-associated > Plants > Roots > Unclassified | place...
ACGGATTAGTTGACCCTTCCCTTGTATAAACATTGTGGAATGATTAATTATTATTCTTTCCTCTGTTTTTTCCGCTACTTACTACTTATTATTTATGATTGGTTAATTTTAAGTAAAAAAAAAAAAAATCAATTTTCTGGGAAACGCGGTTGAAACCACGTTCCCAAGCAGTAACCGTCCTTAATACACGTTTGCTAGTTGGTTCTTTTTTTTTCTTTTTTTTTTTAAAGCTCGCTAGCTGGGCTATATATAGAATCACAAGAAAAGAGTGAGGTTATAAATCGAAGCAAATATTGTGTGATGTGAGGAGGCATGAGATTCTCATAATACCTCAAATGTGACAGCAATGAACGGTGCATGCACTTCACCATCTTGTTCCCTCAAGCATGGATACTGTATTTATAAACCTAGCTATATGTACAGGACTACCAATATACAGCAAGTAGCTAAGCATAAAGAGAAATATAATATAATTTTATCATGGCCACAATAACGAGCACGATTGTTGGAGCGAAGGTAACACTTACTTTTGAAATGCTTCCTCTGTGCACTATAGGTGAGGTGAAGCAGAAGATTACTGAGCGAACGAATTTGAATAGGAACAGGCTAACTCTTAGGGGTGGCCATAATCTTGAAGAGTTGGAGGATTATCGCACGCTCGAAGAATGTCGATACAGAGGAGAGGCAACCATTCATCTTGATGTTAGCCCCTTATCGGGAAATCCAGAGTTCGACATTGCAGTTGGGCTTCCAAATAATGATTGGAAGGCAATGAAAGTGAGAGAGACAACCACAGTGGCCGAATTGAAGGACAAAATCATGGAGCGCTGGGGCATTCCAACCTGTAGAATGACCCTGACTCGCCTTGACACAACAATGGAGGAAGATTCTTCCTCCTTAATTGATTACTATATTTCATTGATGGGTGTCATCAGAGTTTTAGAACATGAAACCAAGGAAGTTGTAGAAAGCGAGGAGGGAGGTGAGACCTAGAATATTGGCACATCTTTAGTCATGATAGCTTAAATAAACCATTTTCTCAATTGAATTTCGGAAAGATTCGAGCTTGACGACCAGTTTCCATAACATGCAGGCAACATAATAGCAATTCTAGCCTCCAATAATTTCTATATTATTAATTATAATATGCCAACTCCATAGGCAATAATTGGGTTCTCACCTAGCTTAATCAGATTTCTGTCACAGTAAAAAATAATCCTCGATCGTTGCAATTCTCTCCTCCATCTGCAAACTGCTCTCCAAGCTACTCAATATCTCATCTGTAACATGTATGGTTGATTGTGTTTATTATATATATATCATGATGTGAAACAAGATGCCTTCTTTGTTTGACACTTGGGATATTAGCTAGGGAGTTGGAGATTTTGATAGTTGGATGGACTTGACATTGATAAATTATTGGACTTTTTTAACAATTTTGCTATATGTTTTTTTAATAATGTGATATTTTATAAAGTAAGCTTTTATATCCAAGTTCCATAATGTCGAAGTGAATTGAAAGGTGAGTTTTTTAATGAAGAGTTGTGTCCGTTTAAAAATCTATTTAAAATATTATATATCAGGCCTGTATCCTTACGAGCTAAATCTTTACTCTCCCAAGCCGAATGACAGTCTCGAGCAAGAAGATGAATTTGACGTAGCAGCCAATGATCTCCGTTATAACTTTCACCATAAACTACAGTCTCTCAAGCAATGAAAGATATGCTCTTGTTCCTGGTTGCAATGGTAACACAAAGGACCTGGAATTGATGACGCCTGAACCGGAGCATATCCGCTGGGAGACAGTCGTGGAAAACCATCCAGATCAGCATCTTAATCTTCTCTGGTGTATGAATTTTCCAGAGCCAGCTCCATTTGGAGTCATGATGCAGCTGATTAGTAAAAATATGATTTTATATTTGGAGCCAGCTCCATTTGGAGTCATCATTTACTTAATAAAAGATTTCAAATACAAAATAAAAATCGCTCAAAACCTCACACATATATAAAAAAATAAAAAATATATATTTTTTAATATTTTAAAAAATCTCATTTATAATTTTATCTAAAACTCTCATTCACTTTAAACTGCTTTGTATTAACCACCAGTTCATAGCTATTGTTAGAAGACTTGTAAGGTATGGCGGGGAAGATGCGATGGTCGCTTTTGTAATTAAAACTTGTTAAACCAGCACATGATTCTCAACTAGATCCTCAAAGAAAATAAGTTCTCACCTAGATCCCCCAACAATATTAAGCATACCCACTCAAATTTATGAAACAATGGAGACGTTTCAAGATAAATAATACGTCCTCGTTATTTTATGAATTTAAAGGCAAAATTTAAAGATGAGGGTTAATTATGAATGCGGTGAAGGAAAATGTTACCATGATAGCTAATTTGAGCACTAACTCTTAGAATTTCTCAGGAAGGTGATGTGCTAGAAAATCATTACATACTTGAATATTATGGCTACAGAGAATAGGCAGTCTTTCATCTTTCTATTTGCTGATGTTCTTGGTTGCTATCATAGGGTACTAATTCATCGAAGTGTTGCCCTTCACGTTGCTATCTGTTTTCAATTCCTGTTCTGGACTCCTTGTTTTATGCTACCAGGGATGTCCTTGCAAAGAATTCTTGGAATCTATATAAAGGTGGAAATAACAGAAAGCAAGAAACAGAATAACAAATATCTCCAGAGCAGACAAGATTTGTTGACAAAAGTAAGTTGATGATAAGAGAGAGATAGAGAGATGGCACTTCAACTGAACCACTTCTATCCATACACTTCTAAGCATGGCAAACAACCTAAGCCTGCACTTACCTCCACCAGACCTAGGCCAACAAAATTTCAAGTCAAAGCAGCGTCCACAAATGGCAGGGAGCTGATACAGTCTGGTGCTGTCAGGCCAATACCACCAAAGGAGGCAGCCATGGCAATGAGCTCTGAAGGTTTCGTACTCCTGGACATCAGACCAGATTGGGAGAGGGACAAGGCACGGGTGGCTGGGTCATTGCACGTGCCACTCTTTGTCAAAGACATGGACAATAGTCCCTTGACTCTTTTGAAGAAGTGGGTTCATTTTGGATACATTGGCTTATGGACTGGCCAAAATTTCACCACGATGAATCCTGATTTTCTCCAGCAAGTGGAGGCCGAAGTTCCTGACAAGGATGCCAAGCTTCTTGTGGCTTGTGGTGAAGGACTAAGGTAAGAAAGATTGGTGTTTGTTTCTTAGAAATCTTTGTTAAAACAAGCTACTAGCCCAAAATGAAGTGACAGATATGGTTCTATAGCCAACTTGCTTTACTTTGTTGCGATGGCTCAGGTCCGTTATGGCAGCTTCGAAGTTGTACGCGGGAGGATTCAAGAACTTGGGATGGCTTGCTGGAGGATTCAATCGTTCTGCAGTTAGTGATTTCCCAGCTGTTGAAGGTTCAGAAAAATTGCAATATGCGACCATAGGTGGTGTTTCCTACTTCTTCCTTCAATTACTCATACTGTTGCAAGCCGTGGGCAAGGATGATTGATTGGCAAATAATGCGATATGCTCTCAAAATCTGTAAACGTTTTGAGGCAGCTTTTTTTATGGTAATGTTGGCTAGAAAGCCCAGACGTTTTTAAGCATATCTTGACGTTGCTAATATCTAATGCTGGCTACAGAAGCATGTTAAACAAAGCACATTTCCCACTCTGCATCCCATATCATAACTGCCATCACAGTTCAAAATGCATGAACATTCCAAATGGCAGGTACGGATCATGCAGGCTTGTCAAAAGATGAGGAGAAAGACACATTTGCTCACATAATTGAATGCCACATGCTTAAAAAATCAACCTTCAAGATCAAACAAGATCTTGGAGCCTTAAAAGTTGAATTAAACCATGAATAAATAGTCTAACAAGGAAAGGGACATTTATTGGATTGTCTCTGTGGTGCTCCTGGTATCGGATGAAAAGAAAAGGTAAAAGTAATTGAAAAGATCCGCACTCAGCAAATATTATACACAAAGTAGCCAAGTGCTTGTGGACTGCTTTTGGATGACTTGAACACAGCTGCATCAGAGAAGACTCCTGCAGAAAATACAATCAAACAAAATCACAAAGCTCTCCACCATCTTTGTAGCTGAAAATATTTCTGCAAGATTACAATACAACGATCGGAAAGAATTGGTAAATTGGGAAAAACAGTACAAACAGCTGAATAGGCAAGCATGTATTGAAAGACAAACAGGAACATTCAGCAGTGCTACAAGTTCCGCAAGCGATAACATATAAATATCAGTAACAAGACCAAAACTTGAGATCTCTCAAGTCTCGAATAATCAAAAACTCTTACCACCTCCACGAGATGCTACAAGAGTGAAAAAGTATCTATAACTGGAAAGGAGCATTTCTAATCTTGTCATCCATGCCAAAATTCGAATTTAAAGATGAAGCATAAAGCAATCACATGAGATTCCTAAGGCTTGCCTCCTAATGAATTCATGGTGAGATGCAAAGCAACCAACTATGAAGATATCCAAACCATTCCATGTCAGACTCTTTAAACTGCTAACAACTTGGTATAAAAAATTTTACAATTGTAAGCTATTCCCAGTAATTATTTTATTTTATTATTTTATTTTATTTTTGTCCTTTTGGGGGCAAGAACTTGCTAGTTTCAAGAAGCTCTATCTGTGCCCAGATGCAGCCTATAATGGCGTGATATGTGATATTAAATCTCCAATAAACCAAAGGAAACACTAAGATTTTCTTTCGTCTCTTAGTGATATGCAGCAGTTCCAAGCTGGCATGGTCACACCTCCAGGACCAAGAACAGGTCAGTGAATCAACAGTACAAGTAATCACCTGGTTTTAACTTTCTTAAAATTGACAAGGGAACAAATCTTCAATAGAAAACAGCAGCATGTCCACAGATATCAATCATTGGCGTTTATCTGAGATTGTTTTAACAAGAATCAACGAAGTTAACATAATTTTTTAAATCAAAGAAAAATCAGCAGAAGTAAAATAGAATAATTATGTCGATGTTGTGCATACTGTCAAATCCCAGAGTAAGAGCACTGGGACAACAAAGAAGCCAAAATAAGCAGCCAAACACCAGTAATCACAACACTTTCTCTTCACTTACAGCTACAGACTAGACTCAAAAAAATGCCTCAGTCCCACATCAAGGAGCACATACATAAACATATAAGTTTCCAGATTATCATTGTTAAAGACAGAAAACAAACAGCCACCAACTGATCAAAGGGATAATAAGCTATTAATTAAAGATAGAACATAAAAGGTGCCATATATTTTACCATTGACAAATAAACAACGCCACCCAAGATAGTAACACCATCTAAAACATAACAAAGTACAAGAATTATAAAATCTCGAAAACATCAAATCCAAAAACCAACAATCTTAATAAAATTACTACTATCAAGCACCAACATCTTTGAACCTCACCTTGAGCCACCCCCAACAAACCACCAAACCCCCCCTCCTAATCCGACCGACTAGCAAACCTCTCCACCTTCTTATCATTCAAATTAAGCCCGACCATAGCCTCACCAAGCCCACAACTCACCTCAGCCAGCAGCTCAGGATCACTATAATGGGTAACAGCCTGCACGATAGCTCTCCCCCTCTTAACCGGATCCCCACTCTTAAAAACCCCAGACCCTACAAACACCCCATCGCATCCCAACTGCATCATCAACGCTGCATCAGCAGGAGTAGCCACTCCACCCGCCGCGAATTGCACAACAGGCAACCTCCCAAGCTGCTTTGTCTGCATAACCAAATCATAAGGCGCAGCAATCTTCTTTGCAAAGGTAAAAACCTCATCATCATCCATATTTCTCAACATCCTTATATCCCCCATCACAGACCTAACATGCCTAACAGCTTCAATAACGTTCCCCGTGCCCGCCTCGCCTTTAGTCCTAATCATTGCCGCCCCTTCCCTTATCCTCCTCAAGGCCTCACCCAAATTCCGGCATCCGCAAACAAAAGGGATGCGGAAGTTATGTTTGTTAATGTGATTATCTTCATCAGCCAGTGTAAGAACCTCGGATTCGTCAACATAATCGACACCAATCGCTTCAAGGATTTGGGCTTCGACGAAATGCCCGATTCGGGCTTTCGCCATGACAGGGATGGTCACTGCTTGTTTTATTTCTTTGATGAGCTGAGGGTCGCTCATGCGTGCCACACCACCTTGTGCACGGATGTCGGCGGGGACTCGTTCTAATGCCATGACGGCGCAAGCTCCGGCTTCTTCGGCTATACGGGCTTGTTCAGCGGTGACCACGTCCATTATGACCCCGCCTCTGAGCATTTGAGCTAGGCCTACCTTAACGGAGAATGGGGATTTTTTGGTTTCTGTTATTGTTCCATTGCCGTAGACAGCCACAACTCCGGTTCCTGCCATTTTTTTCAGAGAGAGAAAGGGAGAGATTGGTTTTGGATGGGTTGAGAGAGAGAGAGAGAGAGGCGGCGATAGAGGAGAGGGGGTTGTGGTGCTTAAGTAGTGAGAGCGGTGGGGCTGTTGAATGGTTCTTATTTATTTGGAAAACATCGACTTTAGTCCTACAATTATAAAGATGTATTCAATTTGATTTATAAATAGTTTTTATTCTTAAATAGATGGTTAGAAAAATTCTTAAATTTCAAATTGGCCCAGGTAGAATGTGTCAATTAATAAAATTAATTTTTTGGTGAATAATTTTTTTATCAAATGTGAGCTTGGTTTAAAGGGGGTGAAGGCTATTTCATAATTTTGTAAAATGGTTTTGACAGAGAGATTAAATGAGAGGTGGGGGACTAATCTGAGTAGCCTTAATTCTTACTGGTTGAGGAGGGAGGTTGTGTCTTGATGATATGAGATTCTGATCAGACGGTTGAAAAGAGTCTTGGAGGGGGTGGGGTCAGGTAGATTTTCGGAACTTGGAGGCCACGCCTTCCTTTCGATATGCGGAACCTCGGTTTGGGGAATCAGCTCAGCTTACGTGGGGAATCAAGGTTCTTTTGTTTATTTGACTGACAGGAATTTTTGCCCTACCCAATTTGCCTCGGATTTTTGACGGCCTATTATTTCAATTTTGTTTTATTTGAATTAACAATTGATTGGTTTTAAAACTGTTTTTGTTTTTATAAAAATATATCAAAATATTTTTTAAAATTTTTTAAATTAATATATTAAAATGATTAAAAAATATTAAATTAATTTTTTTAAAAAAATCAAAAACCTTAAAAATTACAGTCCAACTATACCTTCAAATAATATTACAGTATTAACGTATACTATGAAATGAATAGCGTGTAAAAATCATCATATATTTAAGTAATACAAAGTATGATAATTTTGTAAATATAATTTTCTATTTAAAAAATTTTAATAATTTTTTAAAAGATTTTTTTATTTTTAACATCTGTATATCAAAATTATATAAAAAAATTATTAATTTAATTATTTTTATATAAAAAATAGTTTGAAAAAAATTTTAAGAAACAAGTTTAACCGGATTAGCAACAGAACTTATATATAAATAAAAGGATAAAGAGAGAAATTAAACCGCACTACCAATAGAAACTTATATATAAATAAAAGGATAAAAAGAGTAATTAAAGCATGACATATAAATCAATTTATTATGGAATTTTTTGAAAAGCTTAAATTAAGGGAGGAGATTTTTCATACATCAGACCACGCCTAAAATAACTTATTGTAGATGGTATGAGATGATTTGAAATCAAAATTGTATCCATATTTGACACACACACACAAAAAAAAAAAAAAAGAATTCCTGGACAGGCAGACTGTACATGGCCACTAGTATATTCAGAAAATACTTTTTATTTTCTCGTACTCGATGGAGAAAACGAGAGGTGATAAGGTAGGATTTTAAGTGGCTGGGACAAAAGAGAGGAAGGGTGCGGCTCATTTCCAATCCTGATAAAATTTATCCTCCCCACGAAGAAAATGGGGAAATGGTCATGGAGTCGTCTTCGATTTGTCCTCCTCATTTTATTTCTCTAGTTAAACATGATTAAACAATGTGGGGTCAGGGGGGATGGATTTTTGGAAAAAGTTTTGCATTTGTTGACTGTCGTTTACTCTTCTGGGTCGCTTTCAGTATGAAAGAGCAAGCAAATCTTTGTTTTGCTTTGTGTTAAAATATGATTGGTAAAGTATTTAGTCTAATTAAGTTTGATTATTTTTCCTTTCCTAAGGCGCAGCTGATTGATTACTGGTCGTCTGGTTTTAACTTTTAAGATATGACAGGGAGCATTACCAGTATTGAAGCCATATGCAATGTTATCATGAGAAACAACTCTCTCACCTTCACCGGCTTCACTAGATATTAGAGATTATATCTGAATTTCTTTTGTTATCTATCTAAACCTAAAATAGTAAATTAACCTAATAAAAATCAAATCAAATCATCCTGTTGATCAGCTCCTTCGGTCGCAACAAAACCAGACATCAAGTTTTTGCCACATAATGAAGCCCTCGGAGACCAAATATGGAAAAACAGAAGATAACATATTGCATTAAACCTTTGGATCATGGGTCCTAGGTAACATGTATTCTACGCCTATACAAAGAGATAATGAATGTTACATGGCGGACGGGTCAGAACAAAAAACAAAGGGCATGATGGTCTTCCACTTTAAAGAATAAGCTCATGCAATCGCATCTCCATCCTTGATTTAAATCAAATGCGATACCATCAAATAGTATTCATGGGCATGAAAGCAAGCAATGGTGTAGATGCAACTAATCTATGTTGCAAGTTACTACCGGATCTACAAGGTGTTAAGAAAATAGCTTCATGTTGCTTAAACTGTAAAAATCTTCCTCACCTTCTTCAAATTCCTGCGACATATAGGGCAAGTACCATCAGCTTCTGCTATCCTGCAAAATCAAATTTAAACATATAAATTGGCTTCTTATTGGTCAAGATGATTGTCGTGGAAGGAAAAATAGCCTTGCATCAGTAAACACAATCAGTATTGGCAAACACCAAATTTTATTCAGACCAATTCTGACTAGGAGCTATGACCCAGAAGAGTGAGTCGGAAGTAAAATGACGCTAAATAGCATTCCGGAACTTTACACGTTTTTATTGATTCCCTGCGATATTTGAAAACACTAAAATCATCCGACTCTTTTTATGAGCAATTGCTGTTATGAGACAGAATAGAATACCTTAATATGGCATGCTATCAACTTCAACTAGAAATCATGACAGTCCACAAGTCCCACCCAACCAAACCATGCCGTGATCAGATTGTTCTAAAGGTCATGCCTAATAATTGGTGTCAGGTTGAGATGGTGCCTAACAAAGGATGCAGCCATCTAGCTTCCATTAAAACAATAGTCCAGTAATTAAAAGATACTATTAAAGTGCTCCGATAGACCAACTAAAACACTGAAATGGTTTCTAAGCCTCTCTAGGTCTCATCAACTCTGCAGACAACATGGTTTTAAATATCGAGTATAACCAAGGAATGTGAGACATTTAGACTGCTGATATTTTACCACTTATCACGGAAGGGGTTATCTTGTCCACTACCATCACAGAGCATCCGCATCAGCCAGCGACACTCTTACTGTGATTTAAAACAATGATATTTTACAATACCAAAGGCCTAAGCATGGACTTGTCGCATTGTAAATACTTTCTGTAACCATATGCATATTAATAGTGCTTTCTTCAGTTCAATATGCCATCTACCAAGTGCCAACTAAGTCTAAAACACATCCTAGGGTTACACAGGGCACGCCCTCACAGACTAAAGGAAGAATTGATGCATTTACATCATCCCCAGTTTGCCAACCTTAATTTGTCACAAGGTCCAGAAAGTGCTGTTTCAAGATCAAGAAAATAAACTAAATTTGAGGGTGGAGAGCAATTACCTTGTTCCACATGCAAAACAAGCAACACGGTGCCCACATGGGAGGAAGAAACATTCCCTCGGAGCATCAAAGCAAATTGCACAAAGACGACGGGTATTATTGCCATTTTCACCATCTCTTGATTTCCCTTCAAGGGAACCAGCTGCAAGAAAATCTTCAAGATCCTCCTCATCGTTTGAGACAGAATCATAAGATGAGCCCCAGCTTGAAAGGTCATCATCTTTACATGAAAGCAAGGGGGCTCTCTCTGCTTCTACCTCTCCAAACAGAATTCTGGTTCCATCTTCACGAATGCATTGAAACATGTTCAAGAAGTTGAATGCCGCTAGTATGAGAACTGTCATTCCACCTACAGGCAGAAAAACAAGTAAACATAAGATATCCCTGTGTCAATTAAAGAGAGGAAACACAAGAATAGAGTATACCTATGCCGACAATATATGTGGCCCATCTTGGTACATAGGAGACTTTGACATTCCACTCGTCACTTTCTGAACCCTGAAGCAAATGAAAAAAAAAAACCATGGATAAAGGTTGCGAATCTTCGGTTCTACAGACTATTTGATGATGATCTTTTCTCTGGTAGTCCTACTGAAATCTATAAATACAATACTGTAAGAGTGCCAATGGGACAGCCTTAAAAGAAATGGAACTCCAAAGTGACGTCTAAAGTGGGACTGCTACTTTTAAAACTTATTCTTTTCCTCATCCATTCAACAATGCTCTCAACTCCAGATGTTGGCCTTACATTAAAACAGAGACGTTACAGTGAAGATAAACAGATTTACCTGTTCTGGACCGAAAGAGTTTAAGACAGCAACATTTCCATTGGGAAACATAATGTTCAAACTACACTTGCCATCAGTAAATGTACATTTGTAGTAAGCTTTGGTTGTATTGTATTGGAAAGATCTTACTCTGATGGCTAACTGAACCTGTTTAAAAAAAAAAAGACTCACCCAAGTAAATAGTGCAAACAGCCATCCAGGAAGGACACAGGACTGTTTCAAAATCAACACAAGTAGAAACAAGATTATAAAGTAATAAAATGAACACAAAGATATTTCACGCCTATGATATAGCACATATGAAAATAGGCCATTTTTTTAGACTCTTTGAATATATCTTAAGTAGGTTATGGGTCTAAAGGGTTGACTTCCAGAACCCTGCATGGATGCACCATCAAAATATATATGTATATTGCCTTAGATATATTGCCTAAGATTTTTGTATAGGAGGAAGGAGACCATAACAGTCATCTTCATTGTTATCTGCTAGACCGATTATAGCACCTGGGGATGATGAAAATGGAGAGGGAGAGGGGGGGACGACGGGGGGGCCCTCTGTCACTGGAGTGCAAATGGCCAAAACCACAAAATACTTTTTCATGTTTTGTCTACAAAGTTTGTCCTTTCAAATGAGCTGTAGCTTAGGTTGACAAGAACATGAATGCTCTCAACGTAGAAAAATTGTAAACTTATCAAGAGATGAAAAACAATGTAAAGAAAAATAAGCACCTTTTTTGCTATTTATGGCATAATTCACGGGTCTAAAGGTAACGTTAGCCAAATACTAATCCATGTAGATTCTCATATTCTTTTGTAAGTGAATCAAACAAAAAAATTATGTGGCTCAAGCACCAGTGGCACAAGGAAATTTTCATATTTTGCACTTATCCGCCAACGTAGAAAATATCACAATGATAAGGTGCACCGGGTGATCTAAACATTGCCCGAAGGAAAATATTTTAGCAAGTTCAATACAAGAAACAAGGAGAGGCAAGGTCCTAAATTTTCAGATAAAGTATCGTTCATGTCTTTTTATTCTTCAATTACTTAATATAATGTCTGGGAAGCCAACTTATTCTTCAATTACTAAATATCATGTCTAGGAAGCCAATGAACTACAAAAACAAAGAACTGTCTATCTGTGGATAGTAATAGAAGAAATGAGATATTTATGGATTAAATCTTTATTAATTGCTTGTGGAACATTCCTGCAAGAAGAAACCAATTGATTATACATAAACAGGTCAAAAAGTTTGCAAATTACCTCTACTTTCTCTGAGTTCAAGTTACCCACTGCAATATGGTAGCTTGCAGAGGTCAATATACTCTGTTGGACAAAACCACTTCCTGCGAAGAAAAAATTTCCATATCAGTTAACATGCTTATACAAAGAAAACATCTAAAATCACAACCTTAATCTCACCTTGAATGACATTCCATGATAAAGTGGTGTTTGGATAAGTTGGATCCTCAAGCCATTGAGAAAGGCCTTCATTCCCTGCGATTTTCCAGCTTCAGAATCACATGAAAATAAAACTCAAAGTCCAATTTTGTAGCCAACAAAGAAAGATAATTAATTCCCAATTCACATGGACTCATTACATTTGCATACCTACCCTAGAAGCAAGCACATATGACAATTCCAGAAAAGCCACAAAATTTATCTAATAATCAGTTCCTAAGCATACCTTGTGCAATTACAAGGAAAACTGAGGAGCTCGGGGAGTTCACCCTGTATGAGATATTTATTTGAGATCCCTCATTCAGAAAATATACGAAGTCCTGGAGAACAAAAGCAAAATAAGCACAAGAACATTCACAAGCACCAAAACCAATTCAAAACATAACTGCAACCATAGCTTTACAGACACCATTGCACAGAAAAAAACACCTGCCTTGTGAGAATCGGCAGGAACAGAGACATCAAGAGTTCTAGACCAGGTCCGTACAACATCAAGCGGAGGAGGTTTAGAAAACCCATATAGCATCAGCCCCGGATTAGTATCATACAACTGTTCCACCTAGAGAAAACCAACCCAAATTTATCAAAATTACAACCCAAAACACCATATCAAGTTCAAGAACCTCTTTTAATTCAATAATGGAAGTACTGTATCTAAACCATTAATTCCCGTCGGTACCAGCTTTAAGAACAACAGGTACAGATAAAATAAAATGATTTACCTTTATAGACTGCACAAATAAGGGATTAGGTGGTAAAAGAATCGAGCATTTCGGTCCTAGGGTTAGCCTCATTGAACCATAAACCCCCAAAATCAAAGTCATGGACACTGTCAAATTAACAACCAATTATAAGATACTAAAACTATCTACAAAATTTAACATTGAACAGTCTAAAATCTGATCTAAAAACAATTTTAAAAAAATAATAATAATAGAGAGAAAAATGATAAACGAAAGACAAACCAAAGAAGCAGAATGTGAGAACCACGACGACACAAAACCACGTGCAATCTCTGATAGCAGATAAATCATCAAACGCAAAATAATTTCCACGGTGGGAAAGGTCAATGTATTGGTGTTGCAGATACTCTATCTCTGGCTGTCTATACTCAATTTGACGAAACCGTTGATTATCTTCTTCGTGGACTGGAAAAGAAGCGTGATTCGAAGAAGAAGAAGATGCAGCAGCGGAATAATCCCTAGAAGAAACTGAAATTTGACCTGGTTGTGCCATTCTAAGAAGCAAAATAGGATGGATAATTTAATTAAATGAGTGAAAAATTGAAAACCCTAAGTAGGAACTAGAGGGAGAAGATGGGTGCAAACCTTGGAGAAGTTGAAGAGAAGAAGATTCCATGAGAGTTGATGATACTGGCTGAGTTACTGCAACTAACTCACCGATCAGTCTACTGATTTCGAAAAGAGACCACGGACTGGTTGTTGTGAATTCTGGCGGGGTTTTATTTTATATTTTGGAATGCCTAAGCTATGGACACTTGTCTGATTAAATGACTAAAATGACCTTCCGAGTCCTTGGATAATTTATAACTGCAGATAACCTTTTATTTTATTTGAGAAAAGCTAATAAGATCCTCTTTCGGACCTTTGTCTCCTTGTTATTCGTGGGCGAGTGTGTGTGCGTGTAAGTGTTCTTTTAAATAAT
>Ga0307517_10009414_pt1 | contig 13836 bp, 4 predicted proteins | sample 23_EM_MG_FD_194515 | JGI IMG/M metagenome (GOLD analysis project Ga0307517, IMG submission 194515) | Populus trichocarpa ectomycorrhiza microbial communities from riparian zone in the Pacific Northwest, United States - 23_EM | ecosystem: Host-associated > Plants > Roots > Unclassified | place...
GGAATCAACAGAGGATCATCTTCTGCAGGATCCGGTAATGCATATTGAACCTGGATCTCCGTCTGTGATGAGATCTCCACTCCCTTATCACTTTCTTAAAGCTGTCGACACTAGTACCACTTAAAGATCTCCATCTGGATCTCCACTTAAAGATCTCCGACTGGATCGAGGTATGTCTTCATATCAGCAACTAGATCTCCATCTCGTTCTCTCTCTCTCTCTCCCACCAATCGGTGTTGATGAGGTAGATCTGGGGGTGAAGGTTGAAGGTTGAAGGTAGATCTGTAAAGCTAATCTCTCTCTCTACCAGTTTTTTCTCTCTCTCTCTTGTGCTATCGATGCCTTGCTCAGATTTTGGATGCTCAATAAATATACAACTATATATATATCAATAGTACATGTAATTAAGCACTTCAATTTTTTAAAAAACATTTAAAAACAAATACAGAAATTTATATGAATGAATAAATTCCAAAAACTTCTATGACCTCTCTGGAGATCTCGGAGAAAAAAAATACAAATTAAAGGAAAAAAAAAGAGAAAACGTACATCAAAAGAGAGAGAGAGTGAAGACTCCTCCTACTCCTATAACAAATACAAAAACAATATCAGCAAAGGCTTGAGAAGCAGCGTATATGACATTAATTTGTGATCTGCATTATCTCTCGAAAGCTTTGTTTCTCCTTTTCGGTCAGACCTGAAAGCGTATCCATGTGTTAACCAGCTGGCAACTTGATGGTGATGGATTAAATGTGATCCGGCTTTGGTCGATAAACACCATCCACACAGCAACGTTAGTAGGGCTAAATCCATCATATACACTACAACTAGCATCAGCTAATTAAATTGTGGGGAAATGAAATATTGTTTAGAGTCGGTAGCTAGAAAAGAAAAGATGGCTTCAATCCTTAATTATTTGCTCTCTTTTTTCCTGGCAACATACAGTGCCCCGTAGGCCTAGAAAATGTTATATAACTAACTAATATTAGAAGGAAACCACACCTCAGACACGGGTTTTTCCAGGAAATGTGGCTTTCCGATCCAATAAGCCATTAATTGACATTAATATTATTGTTGTTCTCTTTTTATTGCAATTTGTTAGGGCCATAACTAGGGAACATATCAATATCCAGTGATGAAGGAGCCATGTGACAAACATTAATAGGGTGGGGATGATTTTATCTACCTCTCCCACATTATCCCACCCGAATTAATCAAAATGAAAAGGCGCCATAAAAAAGGTCTAAGCATGATGGATATGATGCTAAGATAACACTAGTAAGAAGCTTTATCAGCTATTAAAAATAGATTATTTATATATATGTAAAACTGGATCCATAACTAATTAATTTAGACTTTTAAATTAAAAAAATTTGTTCTTTTATATAGGTAAATTATCACATGTACAACCTCACGTATAGATATATGTTACACGTGAGCTTACGACGGTAGGGAGTCATAGAAGTCGCCGCCTAATTATTTGGTTTATGATCACTAGAAACTCAGGTATACTGGTTTTATTAGAGATTTCAAAGGTAATGGACTAATGGTGGTTAGGAAAGGTATTAGCACCCTTAGTGCATCCTACCTAAGGTAAACTGCTTCGTCACTACCGGAATTCATATATTTTCGACGGAATTTCCCGTCGGTATTTTTACTATCATTCTGTCGGCAATTATTTTACCTACGGAATTATGGACGAAAATGTTTTGTCAGTAAAACTCTCGTTGGTAGTATTTGGTATGTCGATAATAAATTTTTTTTATTACCGATGGATTTACTGACAGGAAAAGCACACTAAATAAAATTTATCCGCTTCATTTCGTCGATATTTCCCTTGAGAAGCTTGACATATAACCAACAAAAATATTGTATGCAATTCCGTCGGTGATTATATAAAAATATTTTTTAAAAAAATCTATTTAACAGAACTAGAAAATAATTAAATTAATATAAATCAACACTTCATAACACTCAGGAACTGAGTTGCTTGGAAAAAGAGAGAAGAAAATCAACTCAAACAAATTTGCAACAAATAAATAACACAAAAAAATATAAACATGAGAAGACGTATTTCAGAACCCATAATCTAGCAACAAATAAAAAAACTTTAATTTAAATTTAACAATAAAATTGAAAACAAATTCCAACAAAATTGATCTCATATGAAAAAAAAATCTTTTAACATTCATACAATTATTAAGAACTGAGAAAATTAAAAATAAGATAAAAAAACAAATATAATACAAAAAAAGGAAGAAAAAAATCTTACTTTAATGTAGTTGCGAGTAAAGCTAAAAAGATAAAAGAAAAAAAAATCATAAAATATGTTAATTAAAAGAAAAACTGAGAAGAGAAAATAGAAGAAGAGGAGAAAACAAACCTTAGCCTGGAGGAGAAGAGAAGGAGTTGAGGAGAGGAGAAAGGAGAAAGAAAGAAAGGGATTTTGGTGTTTTTTACATAAGAAAAAGAAGAAGAAGAATACGTGCGTCAGTTGTGAAATGAGAGATTCTAATCTTTTTAGTGGGGCATTTTACCAACGGTTTTACCGACGGAGAATTAAAAATTAATATTTTTAATCATTCCATCAGTGATTTCGTCTATTATATTTAATTTAAATTTTCAATTTAATTGAAAATTTTCATAAACCGCCAAATATCACTAATGACTTTCCAATCCTTCAGTGATTCTTTTTGTAATATTTAATTTAAATTTTCAATTTAATAAATTTTTTTCAAAAACCGGCTGAATAACACTGACAATATTTCAATTCATCGGTGATTTCGTCTATAAAGAACATTAATTAATAGTGTAATTAAGAAGTGAACAGTTCCAAAGCTTTCTGAAAAATACCGATGAAATTAATCCATCAGTGATTCCCTTTGTAATTGACATGATAAACAGTGCCAGTGATAAGTAAACAGTTTACCAACAAGTTTACGAACAGATTTTATTGGCGATATTAATACCGTCGATAATTATGTCGGTATAAATGACATGTCATCATACTTTTTGGATTTGTTTTAATTTCTTCTTTTCCTACTGTAATCCCCTCGGTATATAATGAAGGAATATTTATGTCGGTAAAATTCACTGCAATTTACCGACAGAAATATTTCGTTAGTGTTTCCGTTTGTATTTGTCAACTTTCTGGTAATATATGGTCTAAATGCGGTTTAAGGTTTTTGATGAGTTTTTAAATAGTAGTCAATCTATGGCTTAGGGTGAAGATTCATTCGTGTGCCTAAATCTGGCTTTTCGAATTTATTATGGGCTCGTGTGCCCAAAACAATTGTTATGGAAATGATTCATGCAAGTGCCGTGACAAAGTTCACTTATCCTGGAAAGCGTAAGTGTTTTCCACAACTCGGGTGTTGTGGTGAAAAATACTTTCAATTAAAAATAATGAATATTTAGAATAATTTTTAGAATTTTCTGGTCAACTTCTGATATTTAGATATCAGTCTACTTGTAGGTCCAATATTTATACCATGATATTGACCATTAATTTTCATAAATTAAAAATTTGTAAGTTATTGGAATATTGGTCAAATTCTTATAGATTTAGTAAACTGGTTATTAAATTCAAAATGCATGCTAAAAAAATAAAACATACTATCAACACTGCAAAAAAACAACAGATCATCATCAACATGCAAAATAATCCAAATTCCAAAACTGTCAACCTAAAAAAACCTATATTTTTATGCAATTTGAATTCAAAACGTCTTCCTAAACCCTTAACTAGAACCAAATAAAACCCGGCAACCGAGAAACATGTAAGGACTAACAGAAGAACATCATAACCTAGCTAACATATTTGGAAAATTCCAAATCAAACTTAGATGCAAACATAACATATTAAAGTAATCATCAACATGTCAACACATTCAAAACATTGCATTTAAAGAATAAAAATCAATCTAATATGCCTCATGGACTTCACTTTCAAGGCTTGCAAAAATATACCTTCCAAGCTTGAAATCTTCAAATAGGAATTGATTTCTGCTACTACCTTCTTTTTTCTTTTCTCCAAACTCAGAAAAAGCAAGCTGAATCCTTTCCTGAGATCATAAACTTGATTGAATCACCTGAAACTTAATCAAAATTTTTTTACCCTTTTTCTCTCTCCTCCTTCCTCCTCTGATTTCCTCTCATTTTATAGGCATATTCAGAGCTTCCAAATGAGTTTGTTATGGTTCTAGAAAACTAAAATTAGGCTGGTTTCACCACTGATCAATGGTTTTTTTATTTAAATAGTTTTGTAACAAACTTGGAGGCCAATATAAAGTGTTTCTAACCTTTTTATCTTGAAAAAAAGGTTTTAAACCCTTTATAAAAACCCTCATGGAGTTTTTAAATGTGAAAGCATGAAAGAGTTGGGTTGTTTTGTGCAAATGAGTTTCAGTTAAGGCTGACTGGGTTGGCTATTTTCATGGCTTCGCTGGAGCAACACTAACGTAAACATCGTATAAGATTATCTGATCATGGTAGAGGGGGTGTATACTTTTACATTGGATCCAAACTTGCTCAATTTGGAGGTCTGTAACTCCACATTTATTTATTTGAAAGTGTCAACCTAATCAGCATATAATCTGAAAATGCAGGGTGGCTAATCATGGACAAGATGTTGCTGAGATCATTAGAACAAATGGGTGATTTCATGGAAATAGGGTTATAGAAGGGGTGCTTCTCAATAAAATGGTGGTCGTTACAGCCTCAAAGGTGGTCATAAATGCCACATTGACTTACATGAAAGTGCCTACTTGATCAGCCAAAATTGTTGAAAAAGAAGGTACATAGTAGCTGAACGATGTCGTTTTGGCTAAACCCTACAAATTAGGATTTGGCAAACTTCAATTAAATCCTTATTTTTCCTATTTCTTTTAATTTTACCCATGATTTCCTTCTGAATTAACTCTTAATTTCATATAATTTCACTCCTACCAAACTCCATTGCCATCCATTGATTTGAGAGCCTTTACAATTTGATTATTGGTTTTTAATTTGTTCAATTGGATCTCAATTAACCACTAAACTTTTAAATTTCTTCAATTTTATCCCTAATTTTAACGATTTCGAACCCTGAAATCTCGCGCTTCTTACAAGTTAGTCCTTGATTTTGAATTCCTTCAATAAAGGCCCTAATTGCTCATTAAACTTCAATATTTGTGCAGTTAAGCCCTTGATTCGACTAAATAAACTTTTAAAATTTGCAATCCAGCTCCCACACTTTAATTTATTTTAATTAAAGCCTAAATTGACTTCAAGAGTTAAGTTTCCTTGGAATTAATTTTTACAAAGTCAATTGCTTCAAATCATGGGTAAAATCACAAGAAAATTAAAGTTTTGGGGTCAATTAAGGGCTAAATTGAAAAAAATTCAAAGTCAATGACCATTTTGACAAAAGCCGAACTCTAGGATAAAAATGAATCAAAATTAGGGGTGAAATTGAAAAGATTTGAAAGTTTAATAGTAAATTAAGGGTTAAATTGATGAAATTTGTAGCCAATGACCATTTTGAAAATGGTGTTGAACTCTGGGGACCCAATTGGATGAAATCAGGGGTGAAATTGAAGAGAATTGAAAGCTTAATGGTTAAATAGGGGTTAAATTATATAAATCCAAGCTTGAGGACCAAAATGAAAAAGACGTTGAAATCCAAGGCTGAAATTAAAGTTTGTAAGAGGCAAAATTGCTCAAAATTAGAAGTTTGTAGCCAATGAGGGGTGTAATTGAAAGAAATTACAAATCAGAGGACTAAATTAAACTTTACCAAAACAACGCCATTTTGATTATTATTCATCATCTTCTTCAACAGTCACCAAAAAGAATGCTCAAGGGGCTACTTTTCAAGGACATTTAATGCTTCTTCTCTCTATAAAATTTGACAAAACTTTGAGGAAAATGATCACCTAACATTTGATTACACGCCGATATGGCTTTTTCTGGCCAATTGACACCACAATGGTCGTGGAACCAGCCCAAAGAAGTCAACTCAAGCAGTCTTCAACCGACAAATTTAACAGATCATGATGGCCACTCTGAGCCAATGATTGAGATCTTTCATGGCTGATTCAAGGGTCAAGATTGGACACTATTAAAAACAAAATGTTCTTTTTCCACCCTTTATAAATATGGGTGAATTTAATGGTCTGAGAAGGAAGAAAATGGGGTGAAAAGTTGACAAAAAAACTAGCCTCCCTCTCTATTTTTTCTTTCTGCCATTAGTGCTCTCTCAACCAACTTCCTCTTTACCTCTCTCCATCGTGCCTTCAGCCTCGACGACTTCACAGAAGGCACTTTCCTCCACCAATAGTCAGGAACATCCTCCACCAACTCATCCTCTTCTCCTCCAACAATCAACATCAGTCACCGTTTTACAACTAGCTTTTCTTTTCTTTTCTCTTACAACAACCAACACTAGCCACCAATTTCTCCATTAGCGCCACCACTAGCCTCACGTCGGCCTCCCAGACCACCAGTCATGCTTCCTAACATCAAGTGATCCCCTCCTCCTCTTTTGTAGCTATAACCACGGAATGCAGAACATGAGTTTGTTCTGTATGCAGAGGTTCAATTAATTAACATGGTTGATGGGCCGGACCAGTAACCATATGGTCCATGGGTGGACCCGTTTCGATCTAGCCTAGCCCTAAAAAAAGGTATGTTGGGTCGCCAGTCGGCCCAACCTAACTGAGTCGGGCAGGACCTGGTCGAGCCCAATTTATATTTATTATTATTATTATTATTATTATTAAAAAAACAAAAAATTCCAATGGTCATTTCAAATATTTGTGATTTTTTTCGCAAGTTTTTCCAATAATTTTGTATAATATCAGGCTGTATATTTATATTTTAATATACAGATCCGGTATTAAAATACTCAGTTTTCTCCGAAACTTTTCTTAAAAAAATTTGAAACTTAAAAAAAATTAAATTAATGTCCTCTTTACGAAAAAACAAAAATGTTTTTTTTCGTGCTAACGACCATATCCTTAAAGTTTTCCAAGCATTTTCATTAAAAAAAATTACATCTTTTTCATGTTTGAAAATGTAAAATGGATATCATAATCAGTTTATGATTATTCGTTAGGGTTTGACAAAAATATCAAAAATCATTTGCTAATCATTTTGTTTACTTTATATTTAAAATGTTAGGATTTACCTCATTGCAAAAACTCTAACTTGAGGAGTAGACTCTTTTTATAAAATAAAAGTTCCAAAAGGAACTTGTGTTTGAGGGATTTTCTTAAAATTATATTTAAGGATACAAATAAATATTTTGAAAAGTTTAGGGACTGAGATGTAAAATAAGTATGGAAGGGTATTTTTAAAGTGAGTAGAATATCGGGCTGACTAAATGGGTCGGTGGAGCCCTATTTGCAGCGGATATATTCCTGCTGTTATTGCGTTTAGTACCGTCGGGTATAGTTGCCGTCTCTGAAGATTGTGCCGACTGCGGCCTAATATTGCGCCACTTTTGAAGATTATTGAAGGCTGTGTTAGAAAACAGTAGACTTTCGTTAGGCGGTGAACACAGAAGCTGCAACAGATCCGCAACTTCCACGTTAGGTAATTGCGTCCCAAAAGCTATAGGATCCAATAACAATTGAGCTCATGTGACACCTGGAATTTGTTTTCTTTTCAATTTTAATGACACTAGAAAATTATGCACACGGGCAAACAAAGGGTCAAACTCCTGCTATTTTGCTTTATAGGACTAACCTTAAATACATCCTCACTCAACTATAAGACCATTATCAATTTTGATCCCAGATCTTTTAAATTTCCCATTTCAATCTGTATATATGTTGGATATAATTAACACAAAATGTTTAGAAATTAAATTTAAAAAAAAACCTAAGACTCCTAGCGAAATTAATGAGTAAACATTGTGGATTACCTTCGTAATCGCAAATGAATTTTTCTTCCTTTGGTATTTTACATTTTTGGTCTTTTGATATTGTGATAATGTTGGTTTGAGATTGGCGGGTTATGCTCGCTTGTTAACTAATATAAATATCAAAGTGTTGAGAAATTATTTTGTTTCTCAGTTGATACTTGGTTTGAAAAAATAAAATTTAATTTTATTAATTTATAGTAATTAAAGGCTTGGGGACCAAATTTTAAGCATCGGCAAATATTAAACCCCTTTAATTCTCTTCCATTAGAGACCAACATTGGTTGCTCGGGCATAGGAAATATTGAGGTTATTTTTTGTTGGTTACCCGACATGTGAAGATTGATTGGATCCTGCAGTGCACACGCTAGCAAGTGACAAAAACCACAACTCTATGGCAGCGCATGTTACTTTCTCTAGTGGCAAAAAATTAGTATTTTGTGATTGCATTTGAAGCTTTGCAACATCTTCTTCCATCTATGGCAGCACATGTAGCTATTGTAATCGCGACAATGTGTAGCCAACAACACTTTCTTTATTCTTTCTTATTTTATCTCTTTACTGTCATCGATAATAATGTGATCTATCCACAATTCCAAGTTTCCTTCTTTCTTTCTTTTTTGTTATCATTTCAAATTTGAGGTTAATTTTTGCTTTAGGTACTTTTGTAAAGTAAATTTTTTTATTTAATTTCATCAATCAATCCAAAATTATAAGTTGTCCTTTTAAAATTTTTTTATTTTCAATTTGGTTTTTATTTTTTTTATTGCTATTTTTTTATTAAATTGAATTATTTTTTTTCAATTTCATCCTTCAATATTAGTTTAGTTGGGAATTGAGCTTTGGTGTTTTTCTTGATGGAGAAATTCTGGTCTTAAAACCAAGGTCACATGTATGAAAAGTTAACCCAAGTTGACATTGGTCCTTTTTTAGGGTTGATTTTTTTTCAATTTCATCCTTTAATGTTGAGTTTTTTTAAAAATTGAACTTCACGACTTGCTTTTGTTTTCCTTCTATAGGGTTATTCTGATTTCATGACCTAGAACACGAGTTTGGCGAGCTATCCCAAATTAACTCGGGTTATTTTTTTAATTTAATTTTCTTTTGGTTTCATCCTTCAACATTATGTTGTATTTAGATTTGAGCTTCATATTATTGTTATTATTTGTTTTGCTTTCTATTGGGTTGTTTCATTCGTATAATCTAAGTAACGAGTGATATGGTTCAGCCTTGTGATACAACTCAAGTAAGGTCAGATTCGGATTTTGGTGTAAAATATGCAATAGTCCAGGTTTATGGCAACAATCATAATTCTCAATCCGACTGTTGGATTTGGAGTTATGCTCAATAGAGTAAAACTAGACAGCAAAGAATTTTACACCAAAATCTGAATTTGACCTTGCTTTGATCGTATCACAAAGCTAAACCATATCAACGAGGTTTGGTGGCCTTGCCCGAGCTTACAGGTGTTTATTTTAATTAATTTTTTCCCTCGATTTCACCAATCAACATTGAGTTTGTTAGAAATTGGACTTTGCAATTTTGTTTTTATTTTTTTATTGAGTTATCTCAGTCTCATGACTCGGGTTGACTCGTATCGTTTTTTTTTCTTTCAATTTTATCCTTTCGTATTGAGTTGGCTATGGATTTTTTTTTTTTGCATATATATTTATATTAACATTGGTTTAAAGTCAAAGCAGTAATATATTCGATAATTTTCGGATCACTTGTTTTTCAAAAGTAAATAAGAATAAGTAGGTCTAAGTAGAAAAAAGAAAATTAACAAGGTAACAAAAATAAAGAGAAAGTGATGTGTGTGTGTGTGTGTGTGTGTGTGTATATATATATATATATATATATATATATATCAGAGGTATTATTATTAATTGAAGAAACGTAGCCAATGTTGACTAACAAGATGAAGTACAAGACAAGAAGGTAAAGAAAATTATAGATACCGATCGAAGCTGAAAACCCGACCATTTCCTGGCATGGTTAGTCCATAATCTAATAGCTTCTGATTTTCTATTCAAACCAACCCCTTTATATGTAACTGCGTTAAAACATTTGTTTCGATAAAAATACTCTTATTTCAATAATTATAATATGAATTAAGAGAACTTTATTAGTAAATATTATATAGATTATATTACCATAAATATGTCAAGATTAAAAGGACCTCTACAATATATACAATATATAAAAGGAAAGTTATTCACTACTTTATTGTATTTCACAATATAAATTAAAATAATTTTTAATAATCTGGTTTATATGCCTATTTATACTTCAAATAAAATCTTAAATAATATAAAAATAAGCTTCGTAACTAACTTCTAACCTACATGAAACCTTATTGATAATTTATTCTGACTATTAAAACTCTATGCCAATAATCAATTGTGTGTGTGTGTCTGAGAGAGAGAGAGAGAGAGATTATCATTTACTCTAGATAAAAATATTCATGTTTTTTTTATTCCTTTTTACAATCACTATTAATATTAAAAAAAACTCCTCTACACAAAAATATTCATAAAATTTATGTTCATCGCCATGGTTTTAATTTTTTTATACATATTGTCGCACGTGTCCGGCATCGCGACGAATCGTCTACCCTCAAGGTATATGTAAGTCTATCTAGAAAATATAGGTAGACAAGTCATTCTTGACTTTTATCAGTCAAAAATTTAAATGGGAGTCGTCACCTAATATTCTGGTCACTAGGAACCCTAACTGGTCTCAGAGATCGAGTACAAAGACTGGTTGCGTAAAGGGAATGTATTAGTGCCTCAACTACGCCCTACATAAGATAAGCTGCATTGTTTTGTTGTCTGATAAAATCTAAGGTCTTGTTGTGGTTTCTAATTGTCTGTCTGTTTATGATTTAAGAAAAGTCCTCCTCTGTAAAGAAATTCTTATCTTATCGGGTAAAAACCTAATTGTTCTATGTCGTCAAAAGAAATACCTTTTTAATATCGGGAATACGTTTTACGTGTAAATTCATAATCCCTGATACTAAAACAAAACAAAATATTTTTTTGAAATGTTTGAAATATTGGTCAAATTCTCGTGACTTTAATAAACTGATTATTAAAGCCAAAATGCATGCTAAAACATTTTTTTTGAAGTTTTCTTTGTTGTATGAAAATACAATATGATTTTTAGCTTTTGAGAGACTTGGTCGTGTGCAAGAAAATAAAAACAATTTTTTTTTATGAAAAACTGAGTATTTTAATACCGGATTTGTATTTTTACAGTATAAAAATACGAACCAATATTAAGAAAATTTTAGTAGAAAAATACGCGGGAAAATCACAATTCTTTCAAAAGAATTTTTTATTTTTTTTAATTGGGTCGATGCTGCCCGGCCCTGTGAACAGTGGAGCAGCTCTCTACTGTTCATATGCAACGTGAACAGTGGAGACGGGGAGCAGAAGAAGAGAAGGGCAGGGAAGCAGACCTGCGCGGCGACTCACGGTGGCAGAACGCAGCTGCTGGTGGCAGTGGTGGCGGCGGTTGCAGCGTTTCCAATCAGCGGTTCCTCCTCTTTTCTCCTATGTTTATCTGCGTTTCTTCTTCTTTTGCTTCTGTTCTGCCGCTTTTCTATTTCTTCTTCTATTCCTGTCGATGATGGTGTTGTTGTGGCTGCGGACGGTGGTATGGCGGTGCGGGTGGCAGACCGCCCCTGTTCTGCTCTCTACTTCTTCTTCTTTTTTCGCCTCTGTTTTTTCTCTTCTTTTTTTTTTTGGTCTTTTCCAGCTGCCCTTTTTTTGTGCTCTCTCTTCCCTTGTATTTATAGGAAAAAAACAGGGGTGAGAGGCCTACTACCCCTGCCCAGTTATGGCGCAAGGGTAGGGTGGTCGGGGCAGTCACTGTGCAACCGCCCCATAACCACTCAAGGGGTACGTCCTTTATGCCTCTTCACCACGTGGTAAACCACGGGTCAGAAATTCAGCAAGTGGGGAGTGGTGTCGACGTCTTTTTGAAGCTTTCTAAGAAAGAAGGAGAGTAGAAAAGCAAGGGAGAAAATTCTTCTTCCCCTGCCTCGCGCGTCCAGGGGAAGAAGAAGACCCACAGTGCCGTTCAAAACGACACCATTTGGGCTTCTCCTTTTTTTTTTAAATAGTGGATGAAACGGCGTCGTTTCAGACAAAACACGTCGTTTCATTTAAAAGAGAAATGGTGCCAAAAGATTAAGTTTCAAATCAGTCCCTCTATTTGCGTGCTTTTTTTTGTTTGGTCCTTGGTTTCGGATTTCTTTAATTAAGTCCCTAATTGGCCATCAAACTTCAATATTTATGCAATTAAGCCCCTAATTTAACCAAAACAACTCTCAAAAATTATAATTTGACCCCATAACTTTAATTTCTTCCAATTAAAGCCCAAATTGACTTAAAAATTAATTTTTCTTGCAATCAAACCCTCTATAAATTCAATTAAACCTTCAATAAAATTTAATTGAGTCCATAAACATCTGATTTTGGACTTTTCTTCCTCAAATTGAATTTTCTTTATCACCAGGGCTCTCATCAGTCAACAAAATACTATCAAATTTCAATCTTTGTATTTTTGAACCTCCTTAACCAAATTCTAGGCGTTCCGACATCTTCTTCTCATTGCTATTATTTTTTTGAATTTTTTTGTTTTTAGTTCAAATATTTTTTTTGATTTTTTGAAAGAGAAAAGGTGAATTTGGATAATAACCCAAAAATAGGTTATGACACATACCATATGTAATTAAAATGCAAATATAATAAAATTACATCAAAACTCAATACATTATTAAATTGAACCTTTGTTATTTTTTTATAGGGACCTTGATTATATTTCTTTTTATGTTATCGATCTCTAATTCTTTAGAGAAAATGATTTATACCTTTTTGACACTCTATTAATATTAAAAAGGACTCCTTGGTCAAAAGGTGGATTAAAATCATTATTCATGTCTATATCCTTAATATCTTCCTCCATATATTAAAAAAGATTTGAATGTGACTTTGTTTTGTTCTCTTCTTTTTTTTTTTCAATTTTTTCTTTTTTTATTTTCTTGAGATACTCCACAATTAATGTTTTTAAGGTTTAAGTTTTTCCTTAATGTTTTTATTTTAATTCTGAACTTCAATTTTAATGGTGAGTGCGGTGGAATCAAGAAAACAAGTGTTACCGTGACATTTGTTACCTTTGATATCATAATAAATCAATTGGAAAACATGGAAAAACTGTTTAAGAAAATCAAGATCAAGAAATAAAAAGTTAATTTAATTTGATCAAATTACAAATAAAGGGTTCAATTTTGATTATTTAAGAAGCTACAATATAAGGTCTCGTTTGGCAATGTTGTCTTGTTTCTTTTTCCAAAAGGTTCAAATTTCTAACCCCATATTGTGGTTCGTTTACTTTGATATTTCCTGGTCAATCAACCTGTTGTAGTTTCCCTTTTCCAGGAGAAATATAAGAAAAAGAAATCAGTTTTCTCAAGTTCTGCCGTGCTTGGTACCTCACGGCAAGTAGGTAGAGAGACAGAGAGGAAAATAAATAATTGAAGAGCAAGTCAACATTCTTGCCTTGAAAGCGAGGACTGTGCCGTTAGATGTCAGATGTGTTACACATTTCTATTTTATTTTTCATTTGAGAGCTTAATTAGTAATTTAATCATATTAATATTATTTTTTAATATATTATTTCAAGTGAAAATCTTTTGAATTTAAAACTCACATAGACATGCACTACGTCCCTTATATTTAATTTTTATCAAATAAACAGGAATGATGAAATTTGAATTCGTAACCATTTGATCATCAAGATTCTAATATAATGTCAAATAACCAATTTAATTTCAAAACTTAAACTATTAAAAAAAATTTCAAGATATAATTTATATTATTCTCTAATATATTTTTGCATCAAAACTTGCCATCGAGAAAAAAAAATAA
>Ga0307517_10009415_pt1 | contig 13835 bp, 9 predicted proteins | sample 23_EM_MG_FD_194515 | JGI IMG/M metagenome (GOLD analysis project Ga0307517, IMG submission 194515) | Populus trichocarpa ectomycorrhiza microbial communities from riparian zone in the Pacific Northwest, United States - 23_EM | ecosystem: Host-associated > Plants > Roots > Unclassified | place...
GACTCACGAAAAAAAAAATGCCCAAGAGGACAATATAGATCTTCACAGACTCAAACAATCAGTGAAGCTCAGCAGCACAAAAGATTGAAAGGCAATGATCTTTTTAGTAAACATAGTGTTGGAACAACAGCAACAATTTGCTGGCTACTGAAAACATAATATAGAAATCTGACCACAAACACTCATCAAGACGGGGGTGCTTGAGAGTGTGATAACAGTTGTTTTTCAAAATACTTTTCGCTCAGAAATACATCAAAATAATATATTTTTTTATTTTTTAAAATTTATTTTTGACATTAGCACATCAAACAATTCGAAAACATAAAAAAATAATAATAATAAAAAAAGAATTTTAACCAACCTCTGTTTGGGCCGCAATCCCAAACAGGCACACAGACACAAACTATTAGCTTAGCAATTGCAATGATTTGGTGGCAAGTAACTAGTTTCATTGTTAAGATATTGACAAGGTTGAACTAAAGATTAACTTACATGTTGACGAAAAATTACTTAATATTTGTCAGCATGGAGAAATAAAAATTTACATCACCTTTTCACCATGACGAACTTCACATAATCCTGGATACTCCTTCAGAACAAGATTGTCTTCATTAGAAAACAGATCTTCTACCAAGTTGTGGTCCCCGCTTCTGCAACAAAACCTCTGTCTCTCATTTCTCCAATAAGTTGTGCTGCCCTTGATTCATCCTTGTACTGGAGAAATCCTCGAATAATAACATTATAAGAAAATTCATCCGGAGGGCAGCCATCCCCTTCCATATTTCGGAAAGCTTCCAATGCTTCATCTAACAACCCTTCTTTACAAAGATTATTTATTATTGTAGTGTATATCTGAACATTAGGCAGCAATCCTTGGACAAAGAGTTCTGAAAACAGTTTCCTTGCATCTTTAAGATTCCCAAATTTGCACATGGCATCAATCAGGATGTTATACATTGCTATATCAGGCTTCAAGTAAGTACTTTGCATTACTCGAAACAGTCTGAATGCCTTACCAAGATACCCTTCTTTGCAAAAGCCATCAAGCAACATCGAGTAAGTAAATAAATCTGGGAGATTGCCATTAGAGTGCATATTCTTGAAAAGATCTTGTGCTTCCCTAAGTCTGCCTAACTGGCACAAGCCATGAATAAGAGTGTTGTAGTTAACATTGTCCGGAGTTAAGCCTTGATGAATCATTTCATTAAAAAGCTGCTTGGCCTCATCTATCCTTTTGGCCTTGCAGTATCCTTTAATTAGGATGTTATAACTAAAAACATCAGGTTTACAACCCTTGGTTATCATGGCATCAAACAGCTTTCTAGCTTCAACAATTTCCATCCGCAAGGAATATCCATACATCAAAGAACTATAAGTAACAACATCAGGCTCCACACCCATTTCAGTCATTGTTTTAAACACTCCTTGAGCCTCTGAAACCTTGCCTTCTTTACAAATTGCATCAACTAGCACGTTGAAGGTGAAAATATTTGGCATGATATTCAAACTCGTCATTTCATTTAGCAATGCCGAAGCCTCCTTCCATCGCCTGAAATTGCATAAGCCCTGGATTAAAGAGTTGTAAGTGAAAATATCAGGGGAAATGCGTTTAGCCTTCATATAAGAGAAAATATCTAAAGCCTCATTCACCAGCTTATCTTTGCAAAGACTGTCAATGAGTATATTGTATGTCACCACATTCGGCTGGCAGCCTGCCTCTTCCATTTTCTTAAACAATCCAGCAGCCGCAGTAGTTTCCCCGATCTTACATAAGCCATTGATAATCGTAGTATAAGTGTAGACAGTAGGTTGACACCCGCTTGCCTCAAAATCATCAAAGAATTCCACGGCTTGGGCAAATTTACCAACTTTACAGAGCCCATTGATTAAGGTGTTAAATGTGACAGCATCGGGTTGAAGACCGAGTTTAATCATTTTGGAGAAGACAGAGAAGGCAAGATCGACACGTTGCAAGTGGGAGAAGCAATCAATCAAGATAGAAAGAGTATAAATATCAGGAGAAAGCCCAGCTAATTCCATTTGTTTGGAAAGAGAAATCACAGCACCGTAATACTGTCCCATTTTGACAATTGCAGACAATAATTTAGTGAATTGGATGATACAGGGCAGGGGTTCCCTATGAAGCATGTGATTGAAAGAAGCAAGGGCATCATCAATGTTTCTAAAAGAAGAAGCATCATCATGTTTGTGTTTATCTCTACTGCTACTGCTAGAAGAAGAAATGGAGCTGGAGTGGTTGCTAGACAGCAGTGATGAAGTGGTTGGAGATAGAAGAAGAAGCATACCCATCATTTTCATTTGACATCGCTGAGTTTGGGAGCCAATAAAAAAGGTTTCTGAACCTCCTAGCCTCACTGCCGCAGCCGCCGCCGCCATCATCGACCTTCCTCCGTGTTTTTTCTTCTCCTCGTGGTCTGCTTTTTTTTGGTGAAAACTTTATCAAAACGACAGAGGTTGAAGAAAGGGATTTGGGAAAGCAGGAGAAAGAAGAAATTTCGGGAAGAAAATTGGGTGGGAATGAACGGTTGGAATGGGCACTTCTAAAACGCTGGCGTTTTGAAGAAGAGAAAACACAAAATTTACAGCTAATACAATCCAGTCCACATTTGCTTTCAAATTTTAAATTGCGTCCATTTTCAATATTGGCTTTTATTTTTCAGGGAACATCTTCCGAGCAATCTTTTTTCGTGTACATTTTCGGCGAGAGTTTCCTCACTCTACTTGCTTAGAGTGCGTCTGTTAACCAGGATTCTGCCTGAACATTTTTCTATGAACAGGGAAGCTTGTTGATGATGAGGAAGGAAAATTTTCACGGTTAGCTTTGCCCAGAAATGCAGTTTCTGTTGAGCTTCTGGTACCGCGTATGGACTATTTGCCATTAGTGTCCTTGTAAAGGTATCAAGCATCTTGCACATCTCTCTGGAAGCAGCTCGAGCTTCCGCAGCTATGACAGGCCCATTAAGTGGAGGCAGAGTGTCAATCATATTGCACATCTCTCTGGTGCCCTTATTGGTGTGGTTTAGGTATGGTTTGTCAGCAGAATTCCTTCTCCTCCAGATCTCGAGGGATCAACTTCGCAGAGAAAATCAGGCAAAACTCGATTGAAGAATTCATGCTTTGTATATCCAACAAGTGTGTGTACATGCAAGGAATCCATGGCGTGATTTGTATCTTAATTCTTATACTAATTTTATTAAACTGATCAAATTGCATAGCAGATTTTCCTTTCCTTGTTTAATAATTGTTATTTAATGATTCAATGAAAATCATCATGAAGAAAAGATGGCCATAATAAACAAAAAAATGTTCTGGGTTCGAGAACGGGTCTCCTCTTTGACTGAGCTTAAACTGCTGTTATTTTCCAATGTCTTGTCTGATACATCCTCAGGATCGTTATCGTGAAAAGCATCATGAAGAAAACAGTACTTGGCTTTCTTTCAGTTCAAGAACAACGCTGTACACGGCTGTGCGAGCTGACCATAGATACCAAGGCTGTGACTGAGACTGCCTGCGGCATATAATTGGCAACCTTACCCTAAATTACAGCTACGAGAAAGACACATGCTTCTTGTGGCTTGCCATGAGCTATCCATTGGAAAATCATCATCTCTCAACACCATCCTGCCTTTTCTAAGAGTTGCAGGAGACCCTTTATTGTCACTTGTAACTGTTCTTGGTATCTGCAAGATATTGGAATACAAGACATGAAAGAATCATCCAGAACCAAATACAAAGCTTGCATCACATTATACATTACAACAACATGAACTATCAAAGGAATCGTTACTCATAATTTTCATCACGGCATGGCTAGAAACAGCGGATCATTATCATCTTTTAGGTAAGCCAATTTTCAATATCAAAGGTTTCACTTTTTCTATTAGAATTACACTATAGGCTATAATATATATTTAGTTAGCTTTTTTTTCTTTTTTGATAAATGGGATCATTAAGGATAAAATAAGTTAATTGCAACAAGCCAAAAAGAGAATGGCTAAGCAAAAAGACCACGTGGTATCTAATACCCACTGCACTAGAAACACAAATTTCTTTCATATTTCATCTTGTCAAAGCAAGTGGACAACCCAAATTTTTTTTCCATGATAGCATAGTATATACTAGTCTAATGCCTACACTCCACTACGGGCTAAGGAAAAATAGTCAATGATTGATAGGAAAAAAAAAGAGATGCAGAAGAAAAAGGGAAAACAATCCACACAAGAGAGGGAAAAAAGGAAAGGAAAAAGAAAAGCTATTTAGGCATTTTAAGCAAACCAGCTGGCCAACACTGCCACCTCCTTGGTCTGGAATGAGGCATCATCCCCCGATGAGCTATCAGCATTGAACGTTGCATTGTCTTCTTCCCTATCTTACCTGTATTGAAGCCATTTAGAAGAGAGAGAAAAATGTAAGGAATATATTCCATGGCATCAAATTCTTCAACAAATCATTAAGAAAAGAAGGATCAGCAATCAAAAGAACATTTATTAGAAGAACTATCGCATAGGAATTAAGGTCAAATAGCTGAGATTTTCTAACAAAACCTAAAAAGCCTGCATAACATAAAAAGCCAGGAGGGATTAAGAAAGTATGCAGATAAAGATGGTTAATTTAGCACATCCAATGTAACAAACTGAAATTTTCATATCCATGCTGTGCATGCTTCTTCTAGGAATTCGATATGACTCCATCATCCTCGTAAATTTATGGACAGATCACAGAAATAGTGTTGTTCCAATTTACTTGAACATGCTAACAATCTTTTTTGGAAAGAAAACAAAAAGAATGGTGCAAGTAAAAAAGATGACTTGACCATTCTTAAAATATAAAGCAATCTTATTTTCACATCAATGTTTAGCATTCGTGGACTGTCTTGCCATTTTGGTGGAAATCGTAAAAGAATTACAAAAATGATTGGTTGTTTGCATTTTATTCCCTATGAGTAGCAAGATGACCCAACCAAGCAACCCTAGTGTACTTTTACTTAACTCATTTAGATAAGTATTGCAAGTGGAACAAAAACTATCCAAATTTTGGTACATGGCCACGAATTCAGAAATCTTTCCCTTCATTTCACTAACAAAAAAATCATAAATCACAACTATTGAATGGACAGGTCATAAAATGATTTGATAAACCAACTCGAGCTGCATTTTAAGTAGAAAAGTGTGGGATTTGGAAGCTTGTAATATATGCCTAGAAAGCTGCGTGTTTAACAAATTACCTCGTTCCGAATCTAAAAACACACCAGGCCCGAACAAAAGAACTTCAAAAACATCAAGGAGATTACAAATATTAACCTGTATAGAGAAAAGTTAAAGAAAAGCAGCGAACAATGTTGGAGGGAAAGTGAGGAACATGTATAAGCAGCAAAGAGAAAGCAAGAGCAAAGAGAAATTGGGGGGGGGGAGGACAACACAAAGAACAAATATACAAGGGGAAAAAAAACAAAATAGAACTGACTCAATATGACGGAGAAACTGCTAGAGGTAAAAAAATCACCTTGTTCATCAACAGAAAAAGAACCGGGCCCCCACAAAAGGGCATCTAAAACCCCAAGGAGAATACACAACAAATGACAACATGCAAAGACACCTGATAATTTATGGTTGTGAGGGTAAGCATAAGGACACATAATTTAGTACCAATCAAAGTTGACTCCCATATATTTTCATGGGATTTATATTTTTTATCAACAAAAAATGCAGATGAAAAGTTTGTTTGATGATGTCAACCTAACCAATTTTTCAATTAAAATTTTATAAACTGAAGAAGAGTTTGAATATAAATATGAACAGAAATTGACATGCAAGGATATGGAGTAAGAATACTTGCATGAATGCAACATTACTCAACTGAATTAGAACCCGATAGAAAAATCCATAGGTATTTGAAAGTAGGAATAGAGAAGGAGCTTGTTTAGATGGATAGTGGTGTCATTTGTTTGATACTGTTACGCTGCAGAGATAATAGGTGGGAGAAATTAACTAAATGCCAATAGTTTGAAACTATTTTCTAAAAGTTGTAACAGATTTACTTCCTGTTTTTTTCTTCACTATAGTCCAGTTTGTCATGTTCTCTTGCTGCTAATGCTAGTTTTCTGTCTTTTTTATTTGCCACATTGCCACTATTGATTTAATCTGTCACCACTCAACTTTAATAACTCTCATCCTATGTTTCTACTGATTATTTTATTCTACATACCTTATAATTTTGTTTAAATTTTACTTCAATGAGATACACAAAGCACCGGAACCAGATGGTATCAAATTTAAAATTCACTATTGTTGGATGAGTTATAACCAATGTACGACACCCCTCCTAATCCATAGCTTGTCACACTACCTATACAACTTTCTTTTCATGATCCACTAAGAAACTTTTTTCCTGAAGAGTACATGCGTGAAGGATTCCTTTCCATAACTTTCACCATGATAATTGTTTTCAAAATTTTTCATATTGGTTAGCTAATTCGATGGCACTAAAATTGCAGATTTTGCTAGGGGTGGTTCTAGCTAATAAAAAAGAAACCAAAGAAAACAGAGCACCTGTATAAACACTGAAAAGAAACGGCACGGAGGTGTGTGTTCCAAAAGTCAGGGGATGAAATCCACTGTCAAGAAATTCTCTGTCTCCAAATCATTAATGGCCTGATCAAGAAAATCTGTGATGGCTACCACTGCTTGCTGTGTTGTTCCAAATCAAGGAAACCCCAATTCCCAATTTTAAAACAAATCACAAACCCTAAACCATTGGCCCCTTCTGATTAACGGCTCTCCCTGGTTGTTGAGGCATTCCTGAATCCAACCACCCTCTCTACTCTTCTCTTAACCAAACTATATACATAGACTTGTTGTTGCTGTGGATTCACACAGTATAATGAGTTTTTTCCCCTCGATTCACTTCTCTTCTTTGGGTGACTTGGGAGCATGCTTGCAATGGTTTTTTTCCTCCCTTTTCTTCTTTGTCCCAATGGCAAGACCCTACTGTGCTGAAAAAAGGGACAAAACACAGAACAAGCTAACTATCACAGGGCAGCGTAGAACCCCCAGTCCCACGTCAAATCAAAGAAAATTAAGCAGCCGCAGGAATCGAGGAGCTGCACACAATCCCCAAAAAACCCAGTCCTCGAAAAGCACAAATTGCAAGCAGGCTCCGCTTCAAGAAGAAGACACCCATGAATGAGAAGAAAAATTGAGGAAGCCAGCCACTATTTGAATCCACAGTGATTCTGTCTCTGGGTGTATAGTGAAACCATGAGCCCATTTAGTTTTTTTGTGTAATGTAGATAAATTAGCCCAGGCAGTATCCAATAAGCACTATACTTGCTTTCCAAATTGTTGAGAAAAATTGAGCCTCCACAGGGTGTCTAGTACCCACCAATATTCGCAAATTTCAAATACTGTAAAGAACATTTCTTCAAGAAGTTTCAAAAACAGTAAGTATGACACATGGATCCTAAGCGACAACCTAAGGGACTACTTGTTTTAAAGAAGTTTCTTTTCACGATCTAGATACAATGCAAGTATCAGCAGCAAATTCCAGTTCTATAAATAAAGCATTCAACTGATCCAACAATTAGCCTTTCACTGAACTGCCACTTTCAAAGCATGGTTCTTTTCACTGACTATGGGGTCACACTTGTTTCATAAGTTGGGCTGTTCACTCCATGTTCAATAGGTTGGGCCGTTCACTTCCACGTTCAAGGACTATGATTTTCATCGAAACCAGCTTGGAATATTTGGAACCATGACAATATAACAGCAACAAGCACATCAACCAAACCATTTAGTGTCACAGGACAAATACAAAAAGGATAGGTAAGTGTTTGGTTGGAAGGACAGAGATATAAAATAAATCCATCTTTGGGATAGTTTTGGAGTAATTTCATGTCCTTTCAAATCAATAGGTACATGGGACATGTCCCCTCTATCTCCACTATCTTTGTCTCTTCACCAAACGCTACTTACAAGAACCTCCAAAAGCACCAATAATTGACATACAAGGAAGACCATACTTTAACATTCAAATTCAAATATGTCAATGATTTCTGATCACTTCCATCAAACCTTGCTGTATAAATCAGCATAGAAGAAGATGAATTATGCACTACATTTTTTTCAGACTTTTCTTACAAACTAAAGCATAACAACGTAGACCTCTCATATCCCAGCTCAAAAGCTTTCTTGTAAAGTAGATATGAGCATAACAGTTCCCTGAACTGCATGCTATCATAAAATACTTTCCGCAGCACAAGTTTGTACATCTAGCTCTATGAATAATTCATAAAAAATTCCTTAAATAAAAAATCAGCTACCTAGATCTACTAGAATCTCCTTTCCTAAGTATCTGAAAATTCCCATAATTGATCATTCACACACAAACAGACTCAAGAAAAAAAAGAAGCTCAAGAGGACAATATAGATCTTCACAGACTCAAAATATCAGTGAAGCTCAGCAACACAAAAGATCGAAAGGCAATGATCTTTTTAGTAAACATCTTGCAGGCGGATTGCATAACAACAACATTTTGCTGGCTACTGAAAATATTATATAGAAATCTGATTCAATGTACGACCACAACCATTCATCAAGATGAACATTTAGTTTATCAATTCCAATTATGTGGTAGCAAGTAACTAATGTCATTGTTCAAATGCTGACATGATTGAACTAAAAACTAACTTACACGTTGAGGAAAAATTACTTACTATTTTCCACATGAATTTGCAGCATAGAGAAATAAAAATTTACATCACCTTTTAACCTTGACGAACTTCACATATGCCTCGATACTTCTTCAGAACAAGATTGTCTTCATTAGAAAACAGATCTTCTACCAAGCTGTGGTCCCCACATCTGCAATGAAACCTTTGTCTCTCATTTCTCCAATAAGTTGCACTGCCCTTGATTCATCCTTGTGATGGAGAAAACCTCGAATAATAACGTTATAAGAAATTTCATCTGGAGGGCAGCCATCCTCTTCCATATTTCGGAAAGCTTCCAATGCTTCATCTAACAATCCTTCTTTACAAAGTCCATTTATTATTGTAGTGTATATCTGAGCATTAGGCTGCAACCCTTTGACAAAGAGTTCTGAAAACAGTTTCCTTGCATCTCTAAGGTTCCCGGATTTGCACATGGCATCAATCAGGATGTTATACATCACCAGATTAGGCTTCGAGTAAGTACTTTGCATTGCTCGAAACAGTCTGAATGCCTTACCAAAATAACCTTGTTTGCAAAAACCATCAAGCAATATTGAGTAAGTAAATAGATTTGGGAGGTTGCCATTAGTGTGCATATTCTTGAAAAGATTGCGTGCTTCCCTAAGACTGCCTAACTGGCACAAGCCATGAATAAGAGTGTTGTAACTAACATTGTTTGGAGTTAAGCCTTGATGAATCATTTCATTAAAAAGCTGCTTGGCCTCATCTATCCTTTTCACCTTACAATATCCATTAATTAAGATGTTATAACTAAACACATCAGGTTTACAACCCTTGGTTATCATGGCATCAAACAACTTTCTAGCTTCAACAACTTCCGACCGCAAGGAATATCCATACATCAATGAACTGTACGTAACAACATCAGGCTCCACACCCATTTCAGTCATTGTTTTTAACACACCTTGAGCCTCTGAAACCTTGCCTTCTTTGCAAATTGTATCAACTAGCACGTTGAAGGTGACAATATCCGGCATGATATTCAAACTCCTCATTTCATTTAGCAATGCCGAAGCCTCCTTCCATTGGCTGAAATTGCATAAGCCCTGGATCAAAGAGTTGTAAGTGAAAATATCAGGGGAAATGCCTTTAACCTTCATATAAGAGAAGATATCTAAAGCCTCATTCACCCGCCTATCTTTGCGATGACTGTCAATGATTGTACTGTATGTCACCACATTCGGCTGGCAGCCTGCCTCTTCCATTTTCTTAAGCAATCCAGCAGCCGCGGCAGTTTCCCCGATCTTACATAAGCCATTGATAATCGTAGTATAAGTGTAGACATCAGGTCGACACCCTCTTGCCACCATGTCATCAAATAATTCCATGGCTTGGGCAAATTTACCCACTTTACAGAGCCAATTGATTAAGGTGGTAAATGTGACGATAGTGGGTTGAAGACCAAGTTTAATGATTTTGGCTAAGACAGAGAAGGCAAGATCAACACGTTGCAAGTGGGAGAAGCAATTGATCAAGATAGAAAGGGTATAAATATTAGGAGAGAGCCCAGCTAATTCCATTTGTTTGGTAAGAGAAATCACAGTATCGTAATACTGTCCCATTTTGACAATTGCAGACAATAATTTAGTGAATTGGATAATACAAGGCAGGGGTTTCCTATGAAGCATGTGATTGAAAGAAGCAAGGGCATCATCAATGTTTCTAAAAGAGCAAGCATCATCGTGTTTGCGTTTATCTCTACGGTTACGGCTACTGCTGCTGCTACTTGTACAGGTAGAAGAAGAAATGGAGTTGGAGTGGTTGCTAGACAACAGTGATGGAGTGGTTGGAGATAGAAGAAGAATCATACCCATTATTTTCATTTGGCATTGCTGAATCTGGGACCCAATAAAAAAGGCTTCTGAACCTCGTCTCACTGCCGCCGCCATCATCATCACCATCGACCTTCCTCTGTGTTTTTCCTTCTCCTTGCGGTCCTTTTTTTGGTGAAAAATTGCCCAAAACGACGGAGATTGAAGAAAGGGATTCGTGGAAGCAGGTGCGTCTCTCTCTCAAGGAATGAAAAGAAAAATAGATGGGAATGAACGGTTGGGATGGGCACTTCTAAAACGCTGGCGTTTTGAAAAATAAGAAACAGAAAATTTACTGCTAATACAATCCAGTCCATATTTGTATTTTAAATCACATCCATTTTCTAATATGATTCATCTTTTTTTCTCTTAGGAATAAAGGCATGTTGAGAGTCATGAAACTATTAATTTAGCAATTGAAGGCCCTGAGATACCTCAAATCTTTTCAGAAATTGTTTCTTTTTTTCAATGAAGTCCCTGTTAGTTTTTCATTCAATAAAAAAATATATATCTCTGTAGTTCGCAGCATTACAAGCACGATTAATATTATAATAATAATTATTTTTTAAAATATTTTTATAAAAAAATATATTAAAATAATATTTTTTTTAATTTTTAAAAAATTATTTATCACGTAATTAAGTCAGAACGATTCAAAAATATATATATAGATTAATTTTAAATAAAAATAATTAAATTTATTTTTTGGCAAAACCAATGCTAAACTCCCTCAAAATCTCGTAACTTGTGTAGTAACTACCAAAAGGGATACTATTGCTAGCTAGTAGCTTAACTTGTCTAAAAGTTTGACAGTAAACGAAATCTTCTGGGTTGTGGTTGGGTTTGGCCTGGATTCATTGACTAGTTGAGACTTGATGGCTGTAATTGTGATGATAGAAAATAGTCCAAATGTTTGCATACACAGCCTCACAATTTTCTATTAACAGGGAAGCTTGTTGAAGAAGAGGAAGGAAACTTTGCATTGTGTCTCTCTTGTATTCTTACAGGTGTTGGAGGAAATCTTGTTTCATGGTTAGTTTTGCCCAGAAATGCAGTTTATGTTGGAGCTTCTGGAGCTGTTTTTGGACTTTTTGCCTTGTAAAGGTATCTGCAAGTAGTTTTTCAATTACTATCTTCAGAAACTTTTGACCTTCTTTTTGTTAAATTGTAGATAACCTGGGATTGGAGGAAGATTCTTGAATCCATGATGTAATTTGTATATTAATTCTTTATATGTTGGAGATTTGTGAATTGTATAGAATTTAAACTGATCAAATAACATAACATAGCAGCTTTCCCTTTTCCTGTTTAATAATTGTTATTTGATGATTTAATGAAAATCATCATGAAGAAAGGACGGCCATGATAAACAAAAACAGTATTTGGCTTTCCTCCAGTTCAAGAACACCGCTGTACAGGACTGCAAGCTGGCCATACAGACCAGGCTGTGCTTGAGGCAAATAACTGGTAACCTTGACCCAAATTTACAACTATGAGAAAGAGACATGTTTCTTGTGGCAAGCCATGAGCACTCCACTGGAAAACCATCCTCTCTCAACACCATCCTGCCTTTTCTAAGAGTTGCAGGAGACCCTTTATGGTCACTTGTAACTGTACTTGGTATCTGCAAGATATTGGAATACAGGACACCTGCTGTTTGATTTCGGTGCGGTTTCTCTAGGTTTCCTACTGGTATTTGTTTTTCCACTGTCTCTTTTTGACTGGTCATTTCCTTTCTGTTTATCGTAACAAGAATTCTACTTGCCTCTTGTGCCATTCCAGTAGCATGCCATGCTTCAGCAACAAGCAAGATGGTCGATTTCTCAGGCTGAAACTTCAAATAGCATGATCGGTTCTTGATAGTGGCTGTTCCTGTTTGATTTTTGTTGGAGGTTCTAGCAAAAATTCTCTTTATCAAATTCTCCCGTGCAGGCAACACCTACTTGCACTGGAAACCGAACCCATTTGCGTATCACTGGAAACTGTAGACTCGAAGCTACATTGGCTTTTTGATTTTCTAAACCAATGTCACCCTCATCCCTCCTCTGTTGAAAACAAATACAAGCAACCCTCTCTCCTCCAGTGTCCATCTCGGCTAGAAGCAGGCTGCCCAGGCAGCAGACCCATTACCAAAAAATAGCGTACCAACTCCCACTCATATCTCTCATCTCCCTCTCGGTGCAAAGCACAACCTCCCAAACCAGCCTCCTTCATTTCAACTGTCACCACCACCGATAGCCTCCCTTCAAAACCCACGGTAGCAGCTCCTCACAGCAATATCCATGTGTTTATTCTCGGCTCATAAGATGTTGAAAGAGAAGAAACTAGAAAATGTACCTGGTTTGGGTTTTTGGGCATTGCTTTATCCTGGGAGGGAGATTTCACCAAGTCCTGGTGGATGAGCAGCCCCACCAGTGGATCCGCCAAGTTTCCTTCTCAGGAGAAGCTGGGTCGCCTTTTGCCGGGAACTCCTGGTGGATGAGCAGCCCCACCAGTGGACCCCAGGGTTGTTAAGTGAATTACTTGCCAAATTGATTAGGATTGCTTTCGAGAAGAACTGGAAATGGGGGTATTTCGAGGAGTTTGGACGTGCGCTTGAAACAGAAAATTTTGGCAAGTGGAAAAAAAGACTAAGAACTAAGAAGAACAATACTAAGAATACGAGAGCAAAGAAAGGAAAATAAAAGAAAATTTTATTTAACGTTCTTGACAGTGACAGCGTTAACGTTCCCTAACTCCTAAGCAAAGGCAGTCGACTAGAACAATAGCACAATCACATAATGCAAGAACAAGGTCATTATCTTCCTTTCCCGGAAAATAGCCAACCTCATCTCATTTCCCCGGAAACCATGGGAAAGAAAAACAAGAGAATGAGAAAAGCTTCCAACTTTATAACTAAAAATTAGGGAGAAATACCATTTAGTTAGTGGTCAATGGTAAGAACTTGGAATTATAAGATTTGCTTTCTCTGTGTGATTTCAGGTTCGAGCCATGTGGTTGCTCATATGATAACTACTAAAGACTTACATGGTCGTTAACTTCAGGGTTCGTGGAATCAGTTGAGATGCGTGCAAACTAACCCGGACATCCACGTTAAACTAAAAAAATATAATTAGAGAGAAATGTTGGAGTTGTGGAAATGGTACCAAAATTGCTTGGCTGTGCATCCAGTTAAGAAACAAGTGATTAGCTCAGGGTTTATTTGGGGATTTGGTGATATAGCTGCAAAATCCATCGCTCACCATACAGCCAAGAAATATCATCAAATCAAGGT
>Ga0307517_10009417_pt1 | contig 13834 bp, 22 predicted proteins | sample 23_EM_MG_FD_194515 | JGI IMG/M metagenome (GOLD analysis project Ga0307517, IMG submission 194515) | Populus trichocarpa ectomycorrhiza microbial communities from riparian zone in the Pacific Northwest, United States - 23_EM | ecosystem: Host-associated > Plants > Roots > Unclassified | place...
AAGCTTAGTATAGCCAAGTAGATTTGCCGATGGACTGCGTAGCTTGTATAGACGAAACCACCGCTGGGCCAGTGAGTCCCAATGGATATTATCTCTACGGTGGGCATGTCGGTCGGCCACTGATATGCTACCGATAGGAAAGAGTTTTCGCTCATGCAGATGTAGTTGGAGAGACATCACCGGAAGCACTTCCTATTTGTGGAGATAGTTAATATCCGAGCGGTCCGACTGCCTCCGAGTGTTAGCTCACTCTAGGCAGGTGAGTTGGACAGCTCTGAGCTGAGCAGGGTGCTCGCGAAAGGTCAGAATGGTTGACGGGTGTTCTCTGGCTTTACATTATTCTACTTCACTAAAGCGAGAGACACCCTATTCTGGTAACCAACGATCCTCGAGAGAACTTATTTGAGTGAAGCTTGCAGGCTTAACGATATTAAGTTTTACCGCTTCATTCTACTTTGAATTATATCTATCTTTATTTTGATCCTTACTTCTACTTTGAGTCTTCGGTGCAGTCGCAATCTTAGGATCCGTCTTCCTACAGAGTGCTCCCATTACAGCGTCGCTTCTTCTCTGCGTCCTGACGTATCCCGCCCCTCATTCCCGCTTGCGTACTCTCAACCTGAATTAATTCGCTGCGTCCTCAGATGTCGGTCTGCTGGCATCTGGGGCAGCAGCACTTTTTTTTTCACATCTCACATCTCATGTATCACGTATCAGCCTCACTCGTCTGGCGAACTCATGATGGGGGTTTAAAGTCGCTTCTATATCTTCCATATACAGTATCAAGATCAAGTATGATTCTCCCGCATAGCTGAGTCCTGATTCTCTTCTCCAGATTCTTTAATAAACCTCATTAAATGTTGTCAAATCAATCCGACTATTTATAAGCCAGTGCCGGCCCTCCTCCTGGATCAGATGCGCCAGACTGATGATTGTCCCTATATCTACTATCGTAAACCCTCGTGCGTCCTCCCTCATCTGCAGTGTAACAAGACCATGTTGATCCAATAGATGCCCTGAGTTGACTGGGGTCAGCAACTGAACACTTGCAACCCAACGCACAGTATCGTCTGATCTGTAGTCCCTGACCTTTAAGAGGGCAACTAGCTTTGCCGGCAGACGACCCCTCAGCACCTCATACATTTCTTCCATATCCGCTTGTAGGCAAACCCAATCATTGCGACTGCCCTGGTTTCTAAAGTGTAGATTGCCGGTGGATCATGCACGGTGGATCTCGTAAACATCGCCTTCTTAGAACGCAAGGCCAAGGATTTCAAGTTATGTGAGTAGCTCAATGGAGAGTGATTGAAGCATCGCATGGTGGTCAGGAAGACAGTGCGCTGTGGGCAGGTTATGCCTGCTATATCGGATCAATTCATGATATATAATCTTGAGTGAGCCTCCCGAGATCCAGCTAAAATCTACGATATTGGACACATCTTCCTGATGTCTCTTGAGGACCCTCCTGCCGACACCCGGCGCTGCTGCAGTCACGGTGCTTGCCGTTCTGTCTAAATGATGCAAGACATCACCTGAGAGATCGGCGTCCTGACATTTTAGAGATTCAAGGTTCAACAGTCGCATTCCAATAGCATGTTGATGACCGTAGCTGTAGGCGATCTGGCGCGCTGCATCATTTTTGTTCGATTGGCGCCATCCATCTTTGATTTGGGTCTTGTGAGCGAGCTCTCCGATCTCTATGGAATACATCGGAATGTTGCCAAACTGGTGGATATGGTCACAAAGGTGGCTAAGTAGATGCATCTTGATAAAGTTGAATGAGATTGGCCACAGACCAAGTCCAAACAGTGGTCGTTTTCTTCTTCACAATTGTCGTCGCGCATCCGGCGCCGTAGAGATGGGGCCACTCGCTCAATCACCAGGGCTCTTTGACTTTGAATCTCCTTTTGTTGCTTGTCAACCTTGTCCTGTGTGCGTTTTGTTACTCGAAATTCTAAGAAGATATCTTTTAGCTTATGAAACTGGTCCAGATAATCTTCCATGTAGGCTATGGTGTCATACGTGTGGCTTCGGTATTGCGCCATCATATTGAAGTCGACCAGTGCCCTGAGGCATCCGAGAGCACATTTGAAATGATTACTTGTGCACCTCTAGGCTGGTAGGGTACCACGGCGAGAACTCCCAAAATACAGCGCTCCAGATTGCTCATCTCTTTCCCTTGCCACTGCGTAACTTCAGGGTAGGTTTTTTTTGGGGACCAAGAATCCCGGGTATGGCGGTAATGCCTTCCAAAAGGCGTCGAAAGCCTGCAGTCGCCCATGTTTCTTCAGAGAGCCTTGAATCCAGTCTATCATGTGCTTGAATAGCCCGAGATAAATGGTATGGAGTATTACTAGCTTGTACAGATCAGACGCTGAAACCTAGTTGAGACTGTGAAAAATATTTTGGCCGATACTAAGATTGTCACACATGATGTGGTCGTGGTCGGACTCTGAGCCTGAGTTCGGATTTTCAGGTTTGTATTGTTGGTATCTTGCGTAATCTCTGGTTCAATGGCTTCTGGCATTTGTTCCTAATTCGTGGGTAGGCACCTCGCATTTAGGGCAGGCATTCGTCTTTAACCTGTGTAGTGCCACGTGTTCGATATGGTCGGCGATCCACGCGGAGAGAATTGGAAAGCACTGTCGAACCTTGCCGTCGGCGCAGTCAATGGCGATGGCGGTATGCGCCAGGTCGGGTAGGGGCGCGAAGATGAGTTCGAATACATCTTGTAGGGTGTCAGCGTTGATTTTCCTCTGACATTGGTCGGCTTTGGAGGACTTTGAGAATTTGTGAGGAATGGGCAATAAGGCCAGAAGCAGAACAGCTATTGAACCTGGGCTGTTGCGCCTGGCTGATGGAAGATTTCCGATCGTAATATAGACAGGCCATGCTTTCTTGTCACTCAAGAAGTTGGTGAGGTTAGTCTGATCTGACATCCCAATTATTGAAACAACCGTAGCACCCAGCGTAAGCGTCTGCTAGGATCCGTCAGCTAAGGTCTTTTAAAAGGTGTGGGACTCTGATGCTCTACTTGCACGTCCCACCACCAATCCGCCGTATGCATTGCTGCATATATTCTCGGTCCGGTGGAGTCTTATCATGCCGTGGCGCGTAGACCAAGTCGTCTCGGTATGCGATCTGGCGAAGGAGATATCTAACACAACCTAGTACCTTGCGGTAAAAAAATGGCAAAGTTCTTTGGCCATCCTCAACCTGTCCTTCGACCCATTGCAGATATTGACTGTACTGATCCAGTAACCGGAGATGGTTCTCCAGCATGTGCATGGATCTATACCCGACTGATTCAGCATCTCGTAGGGCACTCGAGAAGTATTGATTGATTCATGATTTGGATACATTTCCCTCAATGAACCAGGACGCCAGTTTGAAACCTTGCTCGCTATTGAATGGTGCCCATGGGTCGTCGCACAGGTTGCTGTATTCATGCTCAAAGCGGTCGACATCTCCGATTACTTGCCCGGCGCCTTTATAATGAATCTGTTTGCTAGCGGAGGGTGACGTAGCTTCATCGAATACTTCAGTATCAGACTCATATGCAATGTCTCGACAAAGTTTGTCAGGCTCCGATCCAGCAGGGCCTGGCTCAGATTTACTGTCCGAATCCTGGTGCTCGCTCGCGTCTGAGTTGCGCGATACGCTTGATTCCATATTGATATCTTGTACAGTTGACGCGAGGACAATGTCCAGACCAGCGTGGGCAGTTCGCAGGTGCTTCTCATATGCACCAGACCGGGTGTATTTTCGGCGGCAGAATGGACCTTTGCTAGGCATGGTTCAAGTTGGACTTTGCTCTGTTGATCCCTCGGGCTCCATGTAGATTCCAGGGTGCAGCTATGTCGAGTGTTGACACCAATGCGTATTGATCGCATGTAGGGCCAAGGGGGGCGCATGCGATAATCATGATCTAGTCGTTGACAGAGTTAGCGTAGGCGTCACATAGTATCAGCTGTGGTTTCTTTCAACAACTGAGACCACAAATATTATGTTCCCGCCCGAATGCGTTTATCATTTTTCATTTATTCAAGTTGAATCAGACAATGGAAGAGTCCTGTCATAGAGCGTCAGATTCGCGTTTCCTTATCAAATCATGAAACGAATTCATCATTCTTTCAAATTACCTAGAGGATCTGGGAATTAGATATATGAAGTGAATTGATCACGATACTAGATGGGCTTCATACCAAGTTTCATTTCACACTCAGAACTACCACAACAGCCACGGTTATCACATCACAAGTATCCCTAAATACTGCCATCTATATATACCAAGAAGCAACGGATATGGCGCCAAATAACAACATTGTAGGGTACGCCCTCATGCCGGCCGGAGGTGAGCAGCAGGCACCGCCCGCAGGTCAGACCTATCACCTGCCGCCTTTTACTCTTGTTGGGGAGTATTCTCATCGACGCCCCAATTGTCGATTGATTAAGGATCATAAGAAGAGCATGGGCATCCCCCATCACCCCAAAAACAAGACCCCCCTGTATACGTTTGTTGGCGGGATGCTGTCAAAGATCAGATGTTAGCAAGGGTCTATATTTCAGATAATTGGCAGTTCCCACACGCCGAATTCCAGCAAATCGTCGCAGGCATGAGGAGATTGAAACCTGCGTGCGATGAACTGGCCACTGCATCAGCAGCCAATAAAATGGCTAGTATGCAGGAGATCAACGAGGCAGTTCTTCAATTGGTTAAGGACTGTGGGAAGAAGTTGACCAACACCATTGAGACCAATAACCACGTGCGTCCTCCCGGCCCGGGCGTCCCCCCTGCGCCAGTCATTCTGAACCCAATATTACGACCTCTCAACCCCCCACCTCAGTGCTAGTAGAGTATTGAAACAGGTGTACCGAACGCTGGCCCAGTTGTCCAAAATGCTCCGCACGCCAATGCTCTTGGGCCTGCCTAAAACGTCCCTGCTCGCCCGGCGAATCCCCAAGCACAGAACAATCACCCACCCCCAGGCCTGGCGATCCCCCAAGCTCAGAACAATGATCCCGGCCCAGTAATTATTCCTACGCAAATCCAAGTGGCTCCCCCGATAGGCATTCTCGGTACGCCACTTGGGATGCAACATGCTCCCCCGGCGAATCTCCATGCGCAGAACAATCCCCCACACCCAGGCCTGGCGATTCCCCAAGCTCAGAACAATCCTCCCGGCGCAGCGAATCCCCAAGCGCAGAAAAACCCCCCACCCGCAGGCCCGGCGAATCTCCAAGGTCAGAACAATCCCCTACCTCCAGGCCCGGCGATCCCCCAAGCTCAGAACAATCCTCCCGGCGCAGCGAATCCCCAAGCGCAGAACAACCCACCACCTGCAGGCCTGGCGATCCCCCAAGCTCAGAACAATCCTCCACCCCCAGGCCCGGCGCATCCTGGAGCTCGGAATGTTCTGCGCTTGGGGCAGAAATATCGGCACCCTCCGGCGAATATTTCTGCAATAAATTATCTGGCTCTCCCAATGTTTATCCCTGGTACGCCAGTGCGGGTCCAACATGCTCTGGCGAATGTCCGAGCTGCGAACAATCGTGCCGCCCAAGCGAATCTCCAAGCTCAAAATAATCCTGCTGGCGCAGCAAATCTCCAAGCTCAGAACAATCTTGCTGGGGTAGCGCATCCCCAAGCTCTGAACATTCCTGCCCTCCATGGAATTATTCCTGCGCAAATCCAAGCGGTTCCACCAATAGTCATTCTAGGTAGCCCACAGGGAATGCAAGATGCTCCTCTGGCGGATATCCCGCGAGCTGCGGCACTGATCGTGGAGGATCCGGGGTTTGAATACTTTGTCATGGTATGATGAGTACCTCGCGCAGTGTCGGATCTGTCACAAATTAGTGAGTTTTTTCGCAACTATTCGGATGTGTTTTTTCTTAACTTACTGACTTAGGATATATAGATTGAAGCACTATGCTTGGACGTCCACATGCTGTTCGAATGGTTTGGGTCCGTAACTCGGCCGATATCGACCCACCACAACCAACTCATCGCCTTCTCCATTGGCGCAATCCTCATATCAATGGGGTAGGTTTTGCTGAGTTCAATGCCTATGACATAAGCGGACTGTCAGTGATTATTTCGAGAACTGCGCCACACAACGCCATTGGCTACATACTTGGCGCGACTGGTGAAGGCCGCCAAGAGCTGTGTCTTCATCCCGGGTTCCCGTTATCTTATATAAATTACGTCTTCATCGAGACTGATGAAGATGTAAGGGCCTGGCTGCTGTCAAATCCCGTTCTCCAGGATCCATTGGATCTGTTGGTCTATTGTCATCGCCGATATACTGCAGACAGGGTATCCACTCCGCCCTTGTGAAGGCACAACTATCTTCCTGAAAATGCCATCGCCAATTAGGCGCGGCAAGCACGGACACGTACTGGCATTCAAGCCTTACGAAAGGAAGTGAGGCCTGACCCTGGTCCAGCCAATGCTGGAGGTAACCAGGCAAATGAATCTCCCCTTTTTCTCCCGGTATCTAGCAGTTCATTATCAGATGTCTCTGACGCCGGCGAGGGATGTCAAGCAATCATCGGAACATCTCCATCCTCCTTTGCAGATCCCACCGAATCCCCCCATTTTCGTACACCCCTGGCTATTCAATCGCCATCCAAAATGAATACCCACCATGGGTGGGACCTAAGGGGCCGCGGGGGTGAGACTCTGGATGTCAAGATACGGAAGCGTGGAGCTTCATCCGATTCGGAAGATTGGGAGCATTTGAATAAGAAATTGCATCAAGCTTCGAATGTTCACGGGTGGCTGAAAGTACCAGAGGACCGGAAGTGTCAGGCACAGTTCGATGATGAAAAAGCTGACGAAAACGCCAGTCCAGTTAAGAGATTGTGTTTGACATTGTCCGCAGAGTGTGGTGGATCAGATTGTGGTCAATCTGACGGCGCATCGTTTGTATGCTAAGTCTACTAAGACATATATTAGTGATTTCAATTTCTGTTCAATAGATTTCAAAGAGTAGTACCTAAGAGTTTTGGAATAGTGTTTAAATCTTGCTCCAAGGAGTTCCTTCATCTGGGTTCGCACATGGTGTAGTATGATAGCTTGTGGTGTTGTATTCAGGTTCAGGCTGGGAGCTAGGGTTTTAGCTGACTCTGACGACAAGAGACGTCACTGTACGCGATGTCTCTTGACACATGGATACTTGTGAGGCTTAAAACACTATCGGAGGGGGTACTGCAAATCACCCGTGACACTCAGTACTTTTCATGATCTTTTGACAACATAGGATCTCTATCTTTATCCGCAATCATTGGCAAAGTGCCTTCGTTATCTATCCCACGATATAGTATCCAAGCCATACAGATCCAGATCTACATCACGACGTCACGGTACACCCTAGGTCACATTCCCCAATTGTACGTCCCCTAGGGCTCACCGCCGGCGAAATGTACAGCGTCAGTGTAATCCATATAAAGACCCCTCCGACCCCTCCCTCGCTTCACGCTCCGCGCTCTCTACACCTCCAGTCATTGAAATCACAACTCCACGTCGTTCAGTGCACGATCCCCCCCTCGCCCCCTTTCTCCTCCTCTTGTCAGGCTTCGCGTCCCTGATCCCTCGTCCTCACGATGGACGACTTTCCTCCCCTTCCCTCCTCGGGTGCCCCCTCGCGTGCCTCCTCTAGGCAGTCCTTGTCCCCTGAGCTCACTGAGTCCCACCTCTACATTCGCGACTTTGTTCACGAGAGCCGCCAAAGGCTTAACTTCTCTTCTATCCAGCTCCCAATCCTCGACGACCGGCAGCTGGCTGAACTCTCAGACGGCGAGACGATCCTCGTCCCCCTCTCCTGCTCCTCACTCAACGCTCTCGCGTCCATGACGCGTCAGCTTGACACCATAACAACCCAATTAGGAACCATACAAGGTATCGTTGCCACCCTCCCTACCACTGCGGCCCTGGACAGCAAGCTCTCCCCTATCCACGCGTCCCTACGTGACCTGTCACAAAGGGTGTCTGCTGCCCCCCCTTCCCAAGCGCCAGCCCCCACTCGGCCACCGGTTCCCCCGACTGGTACGACCACACGCCCGGCACTTTCCTCCGTTCGCCCTCCCATTCCCCCGACTGCTGCTACCACACGCCCCACACCCCTCCCAGCTCAACCTAAGGCAAGAGTCCGCGCCCCCCCCCCACCAGGGCTAGCTCTTCCTCTTTCGACCCCGACATTCCCCGGTATGACCCGGACACCCGAGCCTTTTACGGCGACCCTCCCGCCTACGCCGACAAGTTCCGTGACTCCTGGGAAGCAAACGCGTTCCGTGAAGGGAAGTACCCCGATCCCACCACCTTCATCTCGGGCCACCTCGCCCCCGACTGTCACAAGCCCCAACCCTCGTATGCCCAGGCCGCCTCGAAAGGTACCACGAAGGGCAAGAAGAATAAGAGCTCCCTCACGGCCGCCCAAGTCGGGTCAGCCAATAACCTCGCCCCTGAGATTCAGGCACCGAGGTCACTTCCTACGGCCGAAAGAAGGTTCTACGCTCCTCGTTCTTCCCCCTCTGAGCACCCGCAAGCGCCCGTCATTGCCACGACCTTCCCTGACATCGCTGCCCGCGTCCTGAGAGATGCGAACTGCGTCCTGCCCCTCGCAGTCACCACCAAGGTCAATGACCGTGGATCTGTCACACTTCTCGTCACCGACCCTGCCACCCCCGCCGCGGCCTTTGCCCCATACTTCGACGCCCTTTCCAACCAGCTCAACAAGTCGTTCCCTGTGGGCGATTCTCCCTTGTTGCCCTTTCGCCTCGCCCCCAACGAGGCTGAGCTCGCCATCCACTCCCTCCCGATTGCCTTCCTCCCTGAGGACCCGGAAGAGCTCTTCCCGTGTCTTGCGGAATCGATCCTCAACTCTAAGAACATACGCATCCTATCCGCCAGATACCTCAATCCCAACGCACAATCCAGGGAGGGCAAGTCTGCCACCTCCGTCATTGTCTCCGTCCACCCAGGGGACGTGCTCACTTTGGGCTCCTCGATTCGACTCTTTTCCCGTTCACGAAATATTGAACGCGTCTACTCTTCCAATAGGTACACTCAGTGCAAGAACTGCTAGGGTTTCGGCCACGTCGCCCCCAGGTGCCCCTCCGCCTCTCCCGTTTGCCCCATCTGCTCCCTCAACCACACCCGAGCAATGCACCGGTGCCCCAACCCTACCTGCCCTGGAGGTGGCAACGTTAAGGCTGCTCCTGGCTGTTGTTCTTCCTCGCCACCGCGCTGCACCAATTGCGGAGGCGCCCACACTGCGACTCACAGGGAGTGTGACTCCCGTCCGACTCCGCCCCCTCACAGACGTTCATCCGCTGCCGACGAGGTCGTTCTCCCGCCGCCCGCTGGCGACGAGATGGACATGGCCGCCGCCGACGATGACGTCTCGCCCCCCCCTTCACCCACCCGCTCCCTCCAGTCGGCGTTCGAGATGTCTACTCCAAGGGCCAGAAGGACAACGATACTTCCGGCCTCAGTAAGGCCCGCGCCAGGCGCTGGTCAGCTCCCTCCTGTGGAGCCCCAGAGCCCCTCCCCTATGAGCAGAACTCCATCGGGCCTGGCCCAATAATGCAGCACAACCTTTCCTTTTGGGGTGGTGAGCAGGCCTTGCCCCCCGCCGAAACCCTTCACACTCGTTCAACACAACTGCCTCGGGAGCTGGGATGTGTTCCTTTCGCTGTTCGGGTCTTTCACACAACTGGCCCACCCGCCTTCCATTGTAGCCCTTCTGGACCCCCCGGTCTACAGGGGCAAACTCCCTTCGTTTAATTCGTTTACGGTTTTTTCCCCCCCCACGTCCGGCGGCTGCAACCCCCGGGTTGCCTTTTATGTTTATAGCTCCTTTTTGTAGACTATTTCTCTCCTTCCGCGGTTTTTTGGGCGAGGGGACATCATGGCACTTGACCTCTTCACCCCGAATGGTTTCTTTAACTCCTCCACAACTGGCTTTACAATCATCAACTCCTATAGCACCAAAGGGCGCGCAAACAACACTCGCTCTGTCCCACCGGACATTATTTTCCCCTCCAGCCCCCTTCCCACCCTCACCTTGGGTGACCTCAACATCCATCACCCCACGGCCGACCCCCTCAGGACCTTCAAAGAGGACGAGATTGCCACCTCGACCCCCTACTTCGACAGGGCCACAGACCTAGGGTTCTCCCTCCTCAATACCCGGGGTGTTTTCACTCAGTTTTCCATGTCGCTTGTCGGGCGCCCGGGCGTCCTGGACCTAGCCTTTGCCTGCCCCCTCCTCTCACCTTACTTCTCTGAATGGTCTGACCCCCTCCCCTCTACCCGCTCGGACTACATCCCGATCCTCCTCCGCTTTGAGGCCCCATTATTTCGGGCTCCGCCCCCAACCCCGAACTGGGTCCTGTCCGGCTGGGCCGCTCTAGATATTGCGCTGAAAGCAACGGTCATCTCGCCCCCGCCCCCTCTCCCCACCACGAGCTCCCTGGACCTCTGGCTCAGTACCAATCTGGAGAAGGTCACGTCCCAATTTGCGCTGCACACCCTGATGAAAAGGGTGACTTTCCACTCCAAACCATAGTGGTCTGAGCTCCTGTCGATGCTCAGGAAGGCCTATAACTCCGCTCTTCGCTCCTCGAAACCAGATCGTTTCGATGCCTCTCTCCTCGCATCCGCAAGGGCGGCGAGATCGGCCTATTTCAAGGCGATCAAGAAGGCGAAGAGGGCCCACTGGTCCTCCTTCTTGGCCTCAGCGACCCCCCAGACTGTGTGGACGGCCAAAAGATTCGCCGTCAGGCGTCCCCCCCCCCGTTTCCCTGATCTCCCCGGCGCCTCAACGCCGCCCGAGCTCAACAATGCGCTGCTTGACCATTTCTTCCCTGGCGAACCAGCCGGGTTCACCGACACCATCCTGCTCCCGTTCAGGGAATGCCTCCCGCTGCCTCCGGACGAGATCAGCAGGGCCCTAGCCCGCTCCTCCCCATCATCGGCCCCAGGGCCTGACGCGATCCCTAACTCGGTTTGGAAAAGGGTGCACCGCGTTGCCCCTCACCTCATCCACGACCTTCTAGCCCCCTTGGTGACCTACGGGTCCCACCCCCTTACCCTCAAGAGGGCCGACGGCATAGTCCTTGACAAGCCCGGGAAGCCCTCATACGACTCCCCCTCATCTTTCCGTGTCATAGTTCTTCTCCAGACCTTTTCTAAGATCCTTGAAAGGATAATGAACTCGAGACTCTCCGGTGTGGCCCGTGCCACTGGCCTCCTCAATCCTCACCAATGCGGCTCGCTAGCTGGCCTGTCGGCTTCGGACGCTGTTACCACCCTCACCCATGAGGTGAAGACCCTTCAGATGGCTTGGAGGAAAGTCTCCACACTCTTTCTGGACATTAAAGGGGGTTTCGCCAATGTCAACCCCTCTACCCTCTGCGGCATGCTTAGAGCCAAAGGGGTCAACCCGTACCTTGTGTCTTTGACCAGGTCTTTCCTGTCTGGCAGATCTTGCCGGCTCCTGTACCAGGGATCGCCCAAGGTGTTCGCCCCGGTCTCGGTGGGCGCGGCCCAGGGCTCCCCAGTCTCCCCGCTTTTGTTTGTCATTTACGTTTCCCGCCTCTACTCCGAGATCCCCCAGGGCCTCACGCTCTCCTACGTGGACGACTTCGGTCTGACCGCGTCCTCTGCCTCCTATCGGGGCAACATCCAAATCCTGCAGAGGCAATATGCCAGGCTGAAGGCCAGAGGGGCCAGGCTGGGTGTCAGCTTCTAGGTCCCCAAAACGGAGCTTATCCACTGGCGCACGAACAGGGATAAGGCCCCAATTTCCAACCCTCCGATCCACCTGGATGGGTCGGTCTTCACGCCCAAGGGAGAGGTCAGATAGCTGGGCTACTGGTTCACACCCTCGATCTCCACCACCCCCCACTTCGTCAAGAGGCTAGCCAAAGCCCAAGCTGCCTTCGTGGTGGTCAAACGTCTCTCCCCTCCGGGAATTGGCCTCCCCCCTTACCTCTGCCACAGACTTGCCTCCTCCTTCCTCTTTCCCATCCTCAGCTATGGTGCGGACGCCTTTGTTCCCACGGTCCCCATGATCAGGAAGCTTTCCGCGTTCTGGCACAAGGTCCAGAGATGGACGACCAACTGCTTCATGAGCACCCCCACTGACATCCTGGCCATTGAGGCCTGCCTCCCGCTACTCGATCTCATCCTCGCGTATAAACGCCGGCTGGCTCACCTGAGGATCCTCTGCTCCCCGCCGGAGATCAACCCCGCAGCCGCGAGGCTTCCCCCCTCGGTGCAAACTCCTTCCCTTCACCGCCACTCTCCAGACCTCAGGGCCCTAAGCGCGAAGAATGCAGGCAGCCGCCTGCCCCTCCCTTGGACCCAGCCTAGACCACCCTCCAAGAACAGGGCCCACCTCCCCCTCGACGCCCTCCCCCACTCAATGCTGTTCCTTCTGGGCCAGGACGGGCTTGACGCCCTCCCAGTCACCTCTCAACACCTCCTTAGTGACTTCTATCCTGAGCCCCCCCCGGGCCGCTCCTACCCGCAACTTAAGCTTAAGTGCAAGAACCTCCTCATGGAAGAATGGGACAAGGCCGCTCCTGACCCGGCCAGGTACCCGTTCCGCCCCTCGCTGAAGCCCCACCCATTCATGGGCCTCGACAAGTTTACCGCGGGCCGCCTCCACCAGATGAGATCTGGGAAGAGTTACCTCCGCGCCCACACCTCCTGGGACAGCGAAGTCCCCACCACGTGCCCCAGTTGTTTGTCCGCCCCCGAGACGTTCGAGCACGCTATCCTCCGATGCCCGGCTAAGGAGCCTGCCAGGACCCGCCACCTTCAGGGGGTCCTTGACGTCGCCCCGGATGCCCCAGTATGGTCCTCAGCTGCCCTCTTGGGCGCCCTCGCCCGCTTCATTAAGTCTACAGCTACAGCCTACCCTCTGGGAATGTTCTCACGCCCGTCGTCCTCTACTTCCTCAGTTTCTGTCCGCTCATCGAATGTAGTTTCTTTTGGGTACTTTATGTCGTCTCAGGAAAGCTAGGTTTAAATTTGTTGTTTTTCATGCTATCCGCTGGTCTAGGGAGGGTTTCCTTTGATTTACTTGCTTTAATTTCGCGCCCGTATGTGGGCCTGGGACCGGTACGGACCCCAGCTGAGGAGTTATGTTCCGGATGTTTCCTTTGTTAGTTCGTTTTGGGTTTTGGGTTTTGTTTTCGCCATAGCTAGCGCTCCATGCGATTTCTTGTACCTTAACAACATATATATGATATAAAAAAAGAAAAAAAAGAAAAAAAAAGACCCCTCCCTCGCTCTTACCTCCCCACCTATGAGACGTCCACCTTTGTTTTGACCCTGTGTCTCCACGTCCGGCGTCTTGAGACATACGAACATCAAATACCGTCCAAGTGCGTATCAATTGACCCCCCCCGTTTTTGGCACTGGATATCAGATTCAAGGATCACCGATGGACCAATGGCGCCTCCGGGAATAGCGAGACGTCAGTTGCGGAAGGGAAAGTACATCAGCAAAAAAAGCTTTTTCACCGGACGTATCGAGCCCGCGTCCGGACGAAGCCAGTCCGCTCTTTGCCTCCCGTCCTTCCGGATCTCCTAAGCCCTCTTTGCCTTGCATCTCTTGCGTCTGGTGCGCCCGGACGCCCCACTTTCCCTCCAAAGCGTCCGACGCCCTCCTTGCGACCCCACCCCCTCCCTGCGCCTTCCTGTTGTATCCGCCTCCTTATCTTCTCGTCTACAGGCCTCCTGCCTACTCTTACCAACTGCGCGCATCCGGCAGCCCTCCCAGATCCCCTCTCACCTCTAGCGACCTAGATCTGTCCGC
>Ga0307517_10009418_pt1 | contig 13834 bp, 8 predicted proteins | sample 23_EM_MG_FD_194515 | JGI IMG/M metagenome (GOLD analysis project Ga0307517, IMG submission 194515) | Populus trichocarpa ectomycorrhiza microbial communities from riparian zone in the Pacific Northwest, United States - 23_EM | ecosystem: Host-associated > Plants > Roots > Unclassified | place...
TTGTTTGCAGGGAAATTAGGGAGTTTGAAATCTAGCTTGAAAGAAGCTGATGGTGAATTTGTTAAAGTTCTGGCAGGTCTCTCTCTCTCTCTCTCTCGTGTGACTTTATGCTGGCAATTTTTAGTGTTGTAAAATCCTTTAATTTATTAGATCTTTTGAAGTGGCTGGTTCATAATTTGGATGTGAAATCTGAATTCAGGTGTTTCGGGCATTTAAAATGTCTCTGTGTGTGTGTGTGTGTGTGACTTTGTGCTGGCAATTTTTAGTGTTGTAAAATCCTTTAATTTATTAGATCTTTTGAAGTGGCTGGTTCATAATTTGGATGTGAAATCTGAATTCAGGTGTTTCGGGCATTTAAAATGCGAGTAGTAATTAATTAATTGATGGAGAATGTGCATATTGCAAGTGATTCACTGACTGAACACTGGTAAATGCTACTATGATTTTAAGTTTGTAACTAAACAATCTAATATTGATTGCCTTACAACGAGCGATCGTCATTACCATTTTTGATTGAAACTTTAGGTTTTGGGAGGGCTGTATTGTTTGCTTGCAATTACAGCTAGTGTGTTTTTCTAGTTAATTTTATTGGTTTAAGCATTAATCTGTAATGGAAGACAGAACATATTGATTTGCTTGTTGAGAATTAATGTTTTTGAGTAAATCTTAACCAGGATTTGCATTTTCTTTCCATTAATTTTTATTTGCTTCTACACGCTTAAAATTTCAAAGAAATAACTTACTCCCGGTTCCAAATGTGAAGGTGGAGTTTAACTTTCACCAATCATCAATTATGATGTTTTGTTTTATTTACCATTTGTATGCTTGAGTTGATGGATTGCCACGCTGTTTTGGAAACCCTTAACTAAATAAATGATCAACTAGTGGCACATAATGTTTAGGGGAGACAAAGATATGCTATTTCGGAGAGTAAAGAAATGTTATAGCTTCCAAAATTGGTCTGATACAAAATTAGCTGAAGAAAGAGCAGCAGAGACTTGTATTTGAATTGAGACTTTTTGGTGTCTTAATAAGAATGCTGGAAGTGAGTAAAGATTGATAAGGGAAAATGTGTGTCTTTTCTTCTCTAAACAAATCCACTCTCTGCTTCAATTTTTATTTATGTTTTGTGTGATAAAATGCTTTAAAACTGATTTCCATTAGCTTTCAGATTTATTTGTTTATTATTTTTTAATTTGTGTTCTCGTATAGTTAAGACTCAGAAAGAGGCCAAGCAGCTGGTAACAAGGGACTCCATATCTGCTACAAGAGCTAGAATACAAAAACTTCAAAAGAGTGTTCAAGTTCAAAGGGCCAGGAGGGATGAGCATGCAGCAATCATGTCCCAGCAATCTCTAGGTAATATTTTTTCCTGTTATTAGCTAATTGTTAATTGTTCATATCCTTTACTCCATTGCCATACTTACTCTCGTGAAAAATTGAATAGTGCATTTTCCTTCAAATATTGTTTCATTAACTAACTTGATTAAGATGAGATTTCTGTCAGTTTGGGTTATGCCTGTGAAATTGATGGTTATATCGTGGTTCTAAACATGACTAGGGTTAGATCTTGGTTCTGATTGAGTTGGAAACAAAGGTTGGAAAGGTTGAGATTTGTAGGATGTGTTTTCACATTTTCCTAACATGTTAGGGCACTATGGGAACTTATGCAAACATCCATTAGGATGGGATCTGAACTGTACAATTCAACTATTGGTGGTTAGTTTGAATGCAATACCTGGACTGACTACATAACCATGGCTCATCTTTGATTGGAAGAGGAATCACCAAGTCTGAATTCATATTGATGAATTTTGAGTTTGTACATCCTCAATTCTAGTATGCTGTGATATTTCTTATGTTTGTTTCTTTGCCAGTTGCCTTCGAAACCATACTTTAGTTTTGCTTATTGGTCTCTGCTCTCTGCCCTTTTCTCTTTGGCATTGTTTACAGCTTTGGCAACATCCAAAGAAACAGAACACCAAGACATCGACCATAGAAGGGAAATTCAAGAGGCAATATTATGGTACAATATGGTTCTTGGCTTCAAAATTGAAGGTGGCAGGGGTAATCTATGCAATTGCATTTTTGAATAATCATTCTCTTTTATTCCTTTATGTAAATTCCGTACTTACAAATTCTCGATATGTTTAGGGGTAAAATTCACATTCAACAACATCAATTTGAAAAATCCATACAAGGAGTACTCTTTCACCATTCGCTATGAAAATGATATGTACACATGTAAGTAATGGATGCATTTGGATTATAAATTAATTTCAAACCTCAACTCAACTGAGTCTTTGTCCATTCCATTTCTGATATGGGCTAAACTTTTCATCATCTGTTGTTTGAATATATTCTTATTATATTTAAAGTTTTTTCTGCCTAATTTGCAGTGTTGGCTTGTGATCCACAATTGAATGACACCAAACAGTTGATCAATGAGTTGAATAAAACCAATGGCTTGTTCAAATTTGTCAGAAAATTGAGAGAGAAGTTTCAAGAAGCTGCACCACTTGGTAGAGTTTTACTTGTGTTCCTTTAACCTGTGTACTTGGGATACTTTCTGGATAATGGGCACTTGCTTTCTCTTTTGTGCATTATTTTCCATGGAATGGTTCATTATTTCAGCAAACATAAATGTTGGTTCCAGACATGACCTGAATGTGACATGCTAGTTGCTCTTCTGGGACAACCACTAAAATGTGGAGAAGTTTGATGAATAGGCTTTCAGCTAGGCTGTTTACGAGCAATTTCAGTACTCCTAAACTAAACTATTGTATGTTCAACCTTAATGCATTAGGATTCTTGCCTCAGTCCACAACTCTTCATCAAGAGACAACAATATCTGTGTCTGCTCCAGTTTTTAGTGACGTAAGTGAATCTCCATCAACGACAAGCCAAACTTCAGATGAACTCAAAAGAAATTCCAAGAGAAGTAGGCATGGAAGAGGAGGGAGACAGGCAATCATGTCTCCTGTATCTGTTCGCCGGTCCCCACGCTTTAAGGTAACTTGATTTTGATTGCATAGGAAGTTCAATGTTTTTTACCACCTCCAAATACCAACTGGATAATGATTGTTTTTTTCTTGCAATTTAACTCTAGGCAATTAGTGGTGGATGATAATTGAAAAAAAAGGCTATAAATTGAGTTTGAAATAGGTAGACAACATGATGTAGCCAGTATTCCTCCTAGCATGTCGAGTTTGTCACTATCATTCCTTGAACTTTCTGCATTCTGAGATTACCAAGCAAGGCCTATAGGTTCTGTGTGGCAACTGTGTTGTGGTTGTTCTCCAACATTCTTATCATGCTCTTGTGTAGCCTTTCTCTCTCCTTTTCATTCTCAAATAAAAGCATTCTTGCTCATTATGTATTTATTACAATTCCCCTTTTAATTCTTTGATATTTGTGCTATACAACTTCCACTGATGTGGATTTTCTTGATCTGAAATTTATGTCAGGGTAAGAAATGAAGAAGTGGAGGCAGTTTTTGTCACCTTTAGTTTGGTATGATTGCGTGCCCTTTTAACTTGCTTGTGTGAAGCTAGTCATTGTTTGTGACTAGGTTGCTTTCTTGCTTGATAGTCGATATGTGAATCAGGCCAATTTATCATATTAGTGGAAAATTAACTGAAAGGGAATGAAGACTCTCCAACAGAACGATTACTACTCATCTGACACGATGACCTCAACAAGGAGCCCAAGCTGCTTTAGTGTATTATGTTGTACTTGTGATCTTACTCGATGACCGATGTAAAGGGCCAAACATGATTGTCCCTTTTGTTGATGTCTAATCTATGGATTTCGACCTATTAGAAGCACACTGTGTTTAGTTTTAGATATCATTTAATTCAATGTGATGCGCTGATGTTCTTTGAAACGGATAATCGGGACAACTCAGTTTTCATAAGTTTTCACATTTTATGCTTTTCCTGAACTGGTTTTCATAGCTATGATCTTATGATTGACCCCTTGCTCCCCTTCCCCTTCCCTAAACACAGAGTCTCATATACGAGAGGAGGGCAATCCAGCCGGTTAGAGGCTTTTCTCCCCATCTGGCTTGCCCGTTCAAGTCATCTCTTGTCCCTCCATTGAGATTTTTTTTGGCTTAAGGTAATAAGAACAAAATAGCTCACTTGTAAACTTATGCGAAGGAAATAATCCCTTTTATTAATGTCATAAATTGAACTAAATCTCATATCCTCTCCTCTATTATACAATGATGTGCTATCACTATCTCGTTATTTAAATTTGTCAACTTTGAATTATCCTTTACTCTTTTTTTATTAGCTCCTACTCTTATAAAATCCCTTTCTCAAGTGTATGTACATCCGATAGAATTTATAACTTGTAAATATACATGACTCCTAAATATGTACTCTCATCACTAGGAAGAGCATGCTATGCTGCTGGTAGATACAGATATCTCTGCATCAGTGCATGGGTTTGCATCCACAGTTTCTGTGCTTCAGATTCATCATTTGCCAGAGTTGAACATTTACTTTCATTACAGTCTGCGAAGTATTTGCCACTCACACCTTCTATTTGCTGACTCAAAGCAACATAACATGTGGTTGATGCACCCTGCATATCATAAAAGCACACTCGCTCACCTAACTTGAAGTCTCTGTGTCTGTCTGTATGTACATGAATCTTTTTGACAGGGGAAATGACAAGGGAGCGTTGACAAACCTGAGATGTTGATTTTAGTAACTTGGACGCAATGAAGTAAAGGGAATCTGCAGATAAGATTTTTAGTACTTATATTAGATTGTTTTTAATTTTCTTCCATGAAAATACTCCGGGAGGAAGATAAATGAAGCTACCTGTGAGGAAGCCCTTATAACTAGCTCTCAATATTCCAGTCTTCACAATGCCTGGATGTACCGCATTGATAGTTACTCTTGCATTCCTTGCCTGCCAAAAAAATCAAAATTTACCTTGAGCTTTGGTGTCTAAAAGGGAAGAGAGAAGAAGTAAAGGGGCTGATCATGGGTGGCATTTTACCCTGAGCTGTCTGGCTATTTCCTTGACGTGCAATATATTAGCCAATTTGGACTGAGAATATGCACGTGTCCCATCATAGCTGCAAAATGAGAAAACCAAATCTCAAGCTTGATTTTTTCTTACATAGCAATAATTCCCTTCATAATCATGATTACTCCATTTGGGATTTTCCTACAACTTGCTAATGACTGTTTAATCGATGCTGATTAGATTCTTGGTGGTTGTTATGTTATCATTAGTATCTCTTTTAGTCTAATCACGTATCATTTGAGAGGGTGTAATTTTAGCCCAAGCTCTTTACTAGATATGGGCTCATGGCACTCAAATGATGCCGCACGATTCCTTCTCAAATGTAATGTTTACTGAAATTAAGGGAAGGAGAGGGATCTTACTTCTTCGGGCTTAGCATTTTCTGGAGGCAAAAGGCATCTCTCTTCACCCAGCTGTGAATTACAGACGAGAGATTTATTATTCTTCCTTGGATGCCTGTTTGCTCTGCTGTTTCTATCATTTTCTCTAACAGCAGCTCTGTCATCAAATAATGCCCTGCAAAAAAAGGTCTCAAGATCGGTCGGTCGGTCTTGATGGTAGTAAAAACTTGATTTTCCCACCACCTTGCTACATCTTTTTGATGTTTTAGGGCCCCAAATCATCATCTTAAAACTTCATAATTTATTTTTTGTTTTTTATTATTGATATTCTCAAATCCGTTAGCATGCTAATCAAAATTAAATCCCTTCTAATGAACAATCTTGATTCTTGAATCTAACAACTAGCTATGAGTGTAGAAATGGGGTCCCAAATAAAAAATACAACCACACTCGAACACTGTTAGGGCCTATAGAGAGGAAGGCCCATTGTCTACATCTTCATGTAATGACTAATCCCACCATGCCTCTAAACATCTTGATAACACTAATTAGACCTGCAATCAAGGTTGACAAACCACTTTTACCTTTTTTTTTTGTTATTAATTAGTATTATTTTATTATTTAATGGTCTAACAAGGAGGTATTATCATAACCATAAAGTTAAGCATAATAGTTAGCCGTGTCTTTTCTGCTTTTTCATTATTTCAAAGTAATCATGATTTTCCCCATTTTTATTTTTGATTCTCATGATTTTCCCCACAACACTTGAGATTGTCAGATAAGTTTGGATATGTTTTTTTTTTAAAAAAAGAAAGATACCTGCAATATCATAATTACGGAAAGAAGAAGAAGAACCAGTAAGAGATTCAGTGTTTACCCAAGTAATTCGTAGCAAATGTCATTTCGATTTTGTCTTCAGAGAACTCCAATTTCTGAGAGTATATTCCAGCATTATTTCTGCAATTAAAGTGATCATACTCTTAGCAACTATTCTCCAAGATTTCGTACGTGTTCATGAAAACATTGCCGGTCAAAAAAATACAAGAGATCAAGAATTAATTGATATATATATATATATACTCACATGAGGATGTTAAGGGGTAGTCCAAGAGCAAGAAAACCAGAACAAAATCTCTTTACAGAAACAAACGAGCTCATATCAGTCTCAAATATTATTATCTCTGCATTTGGACTCTCTTTTTGTATCGCTTCCTTTACTCCAGCTGCCTTTTTCAAGTCCCTTGCAGGAATCACTATTCTCATACCCTTTTTAGCTAGTGCTCTTGCTGTTTCCACTCCAATACCTGATGTAGCCCCTTTAAAGAAAAAAAACAGCAAACGAGTGGTATAAATTAAAAAATACCTGGTAAAGTCAAAACATTACAGATAATTAATTAGAGCGGGAATAATATATATATATATATAGAAGAATGTTGTGAATCTTGTGATACATTTTTTTATTACACAAATAAATTAATAGCACTATATTAAGATTAAAAATTCAAAAGCTACTCTTATTTTTTATAAATGAGAGTTACATTCTGTATATATTTTGTTTTTCCGATCAGGAAACGTAACATCATTAATTGTCTGGTTGAGAATGTATATATAATTAAACTTGTGCAAGTTGAGAATAAATAATAAATGCATGGAGATTCATGGATATGCTTTTTGAATAAGATCGAAGGAAAATCAGTTTAATAAAAAAAAGCAGGTGAAAAACGATGAAAGTATATAAAACAAGGGCATGATTCATGGCTGAGAAAGAAGTGATCAAGTATGAACCAATCAGAGAATATATATAGATAAAAATCACTCAAAAGAGACAAAACCCTATCTCGCAATAGCCAGAAAGGGCCACTAGTTAAATAACCTTCGTAGAATATACTGATTGTTGGGAGGATAATACAAAAACTATATGCTCTTAACCTCAGATCGACTACTCATTTTCTGCAGCACACACAAAAAGGGACATGAAAACCATTGCCAGAAACTATAGGAAAATATGGAAGAGATCAATATGTTGAAGGAAAAGAAAACGAAATGGTAGCTGATGGTGCGAGACATGGAGTGATGAACCATTTGGTCAAATCTTAATTTGAAAGTAGAGAACGTGAGAGAAAAGAATTGAAGGTAAAATTAACCCTTGTAACTCACTGCACTCTTGAATAGGAAAAAAAGGAGAAAAAGAAAGCAAAGAAGTTGATAATGTCTTGAGGAAGAAGGGAAAGGGGTAGCGAAGGAAGATGAAGAAGGAGGAAATCTCACAATCTCAAAGGGTAAAACTCCTCCAAGAAAATGAAAAGGAAAAGGGAACAAACCTTTTTCATCCATGCTTATTCAGGAAAAAGGTGGTGAAAAGATGAAAAATAATTCCCAACATCAAAATAAATAAACTTGTGTATATATCTTGGTGGTTAAAGATAAAATCCGGAAACTAACCAGTGATGATGGCAGTTAAATGGGGAGGGACTAAGCAAGCAGAATCTTGAATAACTTGCTCAGCAGTTGAATTTGAGCCATAACCACTTGGGCCTGCAATGCCTGCTAGATATCTCCATGTTTCCTTCATGGGGTTGGTGCCTTTGAATCTTGGAGAGCAAGAGAAGCAGTTTAGCCTAGAGACCACAAAACTCTCTCTCTCTCTCTCTATATATATATATAGAGAGACGACTCTTGCTAAAGATATGCAAGAAGAAGGGATTTTCTGGTGATCAAAGGATTATTTCAAGCTGGTGGTCATGTCCAAACAACACCTGACATGTGTCACAATGGCAGAACTCTACTGCACTACATCATTGAAATAATTGGTTGAGACAGGCTACAAAGGATGGTCAATGGGGTAGGAGATGTCTTAAGCTTTGTGGTTGCAGTACCATTATTTTGTCCCTTTCTTCTTCCTCATAATTAATGGAGAAGCATTGTGCTTGTCGAAATGTACCATTATCATGTGTCTTTTTATTGTTATTTCCATTCTCACTACTGTCTTTCCTTGCCGCTGGGTGCTTGCGCTATCTATTATTTCCCTACAGGATTTCTAATGTCAATCTATGAGGACATTATCAGAGCATGAAAATTCACTCAAACTGGTGAAATTTGACTTCCTTGTAAATAGTTTTGGAGCACTGTACGTTTCGCTTGCTTTAATTTAGTTGGTTGGATCTGACACAGCTCACAATTAGTCTATCATACATGACTTTTTTGTTAAGAAATTAATCATGTCTTGATCAGACATTAGCGTACCTTAATTCCCATATCAAGGGACAAGACATGTTGCTTGATGCAAGGAAAATTGACAGTCAAAAAAATTAATGATGGTAAACATTGTGAAAGATTTATGAAGGCACAGTTCCAAGTACATATTGGATTTAAAAAGTTGCGTTTAATCTAGGTTTCTTGCAAATGATTTTTTTTCCCTCTCTCGTTACATCTTGCCAATGATTAATTAGTCATGAAGGTCTAAAAAAACCTGGAACGTAGGATTCAGAATTTGTTGTGCTTCCATAGAATTCAGATTTCTCTTCCTTCGATCAAGCTACTTGCTTTCTGAAAGCACCAAATCGACCCCCTACCTAGTGAGAGAGACGCTGCTGGGACTGGCCAGCGATCGTTCTAGCAGCAGTGACTGCTACTTGTATAAAATTCATTCACTGAGAGGTCAAAAGGCAAATATTCCATGGAGAGATAGGCTGTGCTACCGCGCATACCATCATTTTACTTTCAAATCAATTCAAACTTATATAATTACTTACCCAACAAAATCGATGTCCATGTAGTATTCACACGTGTGCATCTGGAAAATGAAAACCGAGTGATAATTGCATGCAATATTGAGAAATATATTGGGTTTTATCTCGTGAGAAAAGGGCTAAGGATTTCAGACAAAACTGCTTTTTCCTGTGCAAGGCCGTGTCATTCACTTTTCCTTTTGGTCTCCACGGCCAATTTTTTCAATCCATCACTTTGAGAAAATGATAGCCGTTGTTGGAGGATTGATGGACTAAAAGAGAGCATTGAGGTTGACTCCTCAACAATGGAGTTGTGAACTTGCTATGCACCGGGGACCCAGTGGTTCCCCCAGCTGCTTACACTTCTCATCAAATTGCAACAGCATAGTGAAGCACTTCTGTTCTAGTTTCACATGTGATCTTGCCTCCCTTTGGGTTCATTCTCTCATTCATGGCATGCTCACAAAAAGTGTAAAGTAATAAAGGTTTGATTGGAAGGCCCTTTTACTAGCCATAAATGCTTGTTGGAAACAAAAGGGAATTTCCCATTATTCAAAAGCTAAAGAGGGTAGCTTCTTGTGCCAAAAATCTAGGGCAAAGATTATGCATTTAAACAACCTTTTTTTTCCCTTTCTTTTCTTGAAGTTTTGCTCCTATTAAGAGTGAAGTGTCTCATGAATGAATAAGACTTGAATTCCTTTTCTAATAACTTCAAAATTAATCCTACATCAAATTCTCGAGACAAAAGGGGAGTTTGGTACTGATTGATATTCTTGTTCAGAGTCACGCAGAGTAAAAGCCGTATATATCCTCTTCTAAAAGAAATTTAAATTCGAAACTCTCCTTTATAGAAAAAAAAAAAAAAACCCATTTCCGTATACTTCCAAATAAAGTGTCTTGGCATAAGATCCGAATATTTAATAAATATATATCCACTTATGGAAGGAAGGGGAAGTCAACCGAGCAAAAATAAATTAAATAAAAAGTGAAAATATCCGAGAAAACATTCTCATTGAAGAATTGAATCAAACAACCGGACCAAATTCTCAACCCACCGCTTTCTTATCCTATCTGCTTTTCTCAGTTGAAAGATAGGTTTTAGTCTTGATGAACGCTATCAAATCTCCAACAACTCCACCGAATCGCCATTTGAGAACCCAAGCAAGTCCATTAGCCACCTAACCATAGATTTCCCATTTCTTTTCTATCGATATATATGATCCCAAGAACACCTTTTCAGTTTTTAATTCTTTGCTAAGCACTAATATATATTAAATTAAAAGAAGAAAGAGCGTTGTATCTCCTATATACCACAAGTTATCTAGGGCTAAAATTAACAATATTGCAAGAAAATCTCCCCCAAATTAAAGAATTTATGAGGGACCAATCGTTGCCTCCATGTACAAAAGTTTCCTACCTGAATTGATGCATCTCAACAATGCAAATTAAGCATGCAACCATTGCCGACAAACCCTAAGAATCTCTCACAATATCACTTTGCCAACCTACCTTTTGTCATCCATGTAGATCAAGTTTACTTGAAAGAAAATTATGTATCATTTCCTATGAGTGCTAGCCACACGTATGTGCCATAAGCCAATCATGGGATGACATTTGGCCCCATGGAGGTGCGCCATAAGCCTTAAGATGGAGCCAATCACGGGAGCGAGTGGGACATGGCCACATCTAGTGTTTGCCTTTTGTTATACCTAAAACATAGATTACTGGATTAGCTAGCCATATATTATTGACATGATGATCGATGCTAAGTACTAAATAACAATAGATCGTCATGTTTTTGCTTGCTTTAGTTCCTTGTATGAGAAGATTTGCAGAAAAGGTTGTTTGTCTTCATCTTGGTTACTATATCTAACCTAAAAGACACGAGGGGCTGGCCAAATTTTATATCAAAGTTGAAAAAAAAAAGAATATTTAATTGGAAATCGAGATTTGACTAAGAATACGCACGCATATGTGTGTGTGTGTCTATGTATATTAATCTCTTAAAAAAATCCTTCTTAATTAAGTGATGATTATATATTTGAACTAGTTAAGAGAAATCCATGTGACGGAAAAGGAATATAAGCAAAAAAATCTATTCAGACAGTATAATGTGTTTGCCATTCTTGGTGAGTGGATGACAATATGGGCTGAGCATAGTCTTCGTGGTTGAATAAACAGTTTTAAATCATAGTTTTCAAAGCTGAAATGATGAATTATTTGCTCCAAAGTTTCACATTTGGATCTTAATCAATCTTGAGATATGATCAGATGACAAAATTATATTTGATTGATCAGAAGTCTCTTCCTTTTAAAAGAACGTCTCGGCCTTCTATATGCTCCAAGTCTAGAATAATGGTCCTTTCTTGTCCTAAATCTAACAGCATGCGTACTTTTTAGACATTTCGATTTCGGGGCTTCACAACTTTCATTTACAAAGAAATTATCAGAAGAAACACTAAATTATCGTGTTTGAGACAAAAGAAACACTAGATTATCAGCATGATCCATTGTTAAATCAGGAGTTGACAATCGATTAATTAAAAAACAACAATGTCAAGCAATGCCAATGATATTGAGGAATATTAGCATGATCCATTGTTAAAATCCGTTTTGATTATGTTTTTTGATAAGCAATACATAGTGGCCAAAGGAGGCTGAGAGTCCAAAAGGTAGCTTACATAGCCAGAGCAGCAACAGCCATAGAAGCAATACAACCTGCAACAATATTAATGAGCAGAAACTTCCAAGGTCAGCCATGGAGTGAGCTTCCCGGAGGGTGTGGCAGAAGGAGACATTGCCCAGACCTGAAGAAGACCTGGAAACCAGAGCAACAAACTCATGAAACTTCCAAGGTCTGGAGCGGGGATTTTTCAACCAACTAACCACAGAAGCAGAGTCTGATTCTACCAAGAAATTGAGCCCCACAAAATCCTTGTTTGATGAAGACAGTTCCATTGCTTTGACGACTGCCAGTAGCTCAGCTTCATTCGAGTCCTTGTTACCCACTGAACAAGAGAAGATACCTCTTAACAATCCCTAGATGATCCCTTAACACACCACCAATACCTGCAGGCCCTGGTTTTCCCTTGGAATAACCATCAACATTCCATTTTAGTGTTTGATCATCAGGGGGGTTCCATAAATAACAATGGAGCTCGATTGCTTTTCCCATTCGTCCAATGCACAAGACCTTAATATGATAGCCATAAATCTGATGCAGAGTAAGAGAAATCTGAGTAGATCGCTCTCAACCATGAACATAGCCTTGTCAATATCAACAAGAAAATAGTATCATAGTCAGGGACCCTGTTATTGAATACCTTGTCATAACGCATAAGCCATACTGACCACAGGACTGCAAAGAAAAGCATGGTCCAAACCTTCCCATGGCTTCTTTCAGTATAACCGTTTTGTTCATGTGTACGAGGACACATTAATTACTTTACGATTTTCTTTTTTTTAAAAAAGAGTTTAATTTGTGATATTCACCATCCCTATCACTCTAAAACATAGTTTTTTTTTTTTGTGGGAAAATTACTGTTACATACCCGCAAGGAAACATTTGAAATTTGCATTTTGTGTACCATAATCCATAATAATCAAAGCTCTGGTTTGTTAGTTTACTTGGTTCAAACTTCAAAACCTTTCCAAAAGAAAGTGGATCAAATTGTTGCTGTCAATTAGAAGCCTGTCTCTTCCTTTCAAAGTAGCTGATTGAGACTTTCCAATGCACCGATGCTATAAAATAAATTTGAAACATATATTTTTTTTGTTGGATAAGATCTGAATTGCCTGTAAGAGAAAATAAAAAAGTGGCATGCGTGCTTATTTTTTGTTGTAAATCCAATTATTGGCTTTGTGTGCGTGTCGAAATGCTTGTTTGCCCTTTACTCCTTTTATCCACAAGATTCTATGTTTTTGTATTCACAGCCCATTGGTTTTTCTGGCATGCTTTCATTGAAAGATCTTGCGGACAAGATAGCAGCAAAGTTGCAGGACACTTTGTTTATAGGAGCCGAAGTGCAAGGAAAGAGAAAGAAAGGTGATCTCTGCCCTTGCAAGATATGAAAAGGTACTGTTAAGACCAACCGAGTGGTATTCCCCAATTGAAATTGCAGGACACTTTGTTTATGTCATTTAGTCTGGAATCATTTTATTTGTTTCTGTTTTGCATAATCATATATGATCAAAGAAATTGAAAATTACTACGAAAATTTCATGAGCAATTATGTTGGCAATTTCTGATGTTTCAAATTGCTGATGGAATTTGTTACGACTGGAATTCTGGATTCATAACCGGCAATGTTAAAATGGTATCATAAAAACACTCTATTTACACTTAATCTCAGAACAAACATATCAAAAGAACAAGTTATTTAAAAATACGTAATATTTTATAATATTCCAAAATATTATATTATTCAAAATTAATAAAACGAAATGATAGTTCTAAACTTCTAATTATTAATTAAAAAAAATCATAATACTTATTACATTGTTAAAATCCAAACTTAATTAAAACATGGTAATAATAGAGCGTCTAAGACATTAAATGAAAACTAAAAAGAAAATTTCACGAAACAAGCAAGACATACCAACCAAAGCATGACATAAAAAGAAGTCAAGTTTTGTAAATGCAACATTTATTTATTGTTATGTTTTTTAATTGTGATTTTTTATATGTTGTATTTTAGATTCGGGACAAGTATAAACTATGTT
>Ga0307517_10009419_pt1 | contig 13832 bp, 10 predicted proteins | sample 23_EM_MG_FD_194515 | JGI IMG/M metagenome (GOLD analysis project Ga0307517, IMG submission 194515) | Populus trichocarpa ectomycorrhiza microbial communities from riparian zone in the Pacific Northwest, United States - 23_EM | ecosystem: Host-associated > Plants > Roots > Unclassified | place...
ATCTATCAGATCCATAAAGACTACAGGACGGCCATCGATGCGCTAAGCGAACAGATCGAAGCCCTTACCGAGGAAGTTAGCACACTCAAAGATGCTACACCCCGGCCTGACACCCCCACCCCGATACCCTTCACACTCCTGGCAACGGCCCCTTCACGGCCATCTGCCCCCGACGCCAACCCTTTAACCCTCCCCGCGGCTGCCCCGCCCAAATCGTGGGCAACGGTAGCTAGGAAGGGTAGAAAAGAGAAAACCACCATGGCTGCTAGGGCTGCCCAAGCCCCAGCGAAACCGAACCCCAACAATAGACCCCAACTCAAAAAGGGCCTCACCGCCAGAGAACGCTGCCTTATCATCAAACGAGAAGGCGAGCCGCTCCCCACCACTGCACTAGACCTAAGGGACGACATCAACTTAGCGCTAGCTGCTACCTACATCCAGACTGTCTCCATCCGGGGAAACACGGTCACCCTCACCACGATGGAATCGATCAAGGCTACCTCGCTTAACAGCAAGGTGGGGTCGTTCCTTCACCTCATACCAGGGACGGTTAGCGTTCTTCTGGATACCCCTGTATCACATGTCCTGGTACACGGCATCCCCACCTCGAAGTCTCTAGTAGAAATAGCTACGGAGCTCACCACCTTCAACACTGGATTGTCCCTCACCGGTCAGCCCAGATGGCTTACTACCGACGACGCTAGAGCTGGAAAATCCGCCTCCACAGTCGTGATCACCATTACTGGTCCCAGGGCCTCTGACTATGTCGGGAAACGCCTGGCTGCCTTCTCGTCCACCTATAGAACCGAGCGCCGATTGCGTTTCAACTCTAACACCCAATGTTCCAACTGCCACAGCTACGGACACCACAATAACAAGTGCACCAATCCAGCCACATGCCGGTGGTGCGCCTCCCCACACCCTACAGGTAACCACACCTGTCCCACCGCTACCTGTCGAATACGCGGCCGACCATGCAACCACACCGTGCTTAGGTGTGTGAACTGCAAAGGCCCACACGACGCCCACACTATACGATGCCCCTCCCGCCCTAAGAGTACCCAGGATGAGCCGGATGAAGGTGAGGAGGAGATGACCACTTGATGACTATGATTTATGTTATGGTTATTGCGTAGACTTTGGTTCTACATTTTATTTTTATCAAATAAGGCGGTGATGAAGTTTCTTTTGTTATATTAATGGTTTTTCTAGGCCATACCTTAGGGTGCATGCCGGAGTTTTCCTGTAGTTAAATACAAAATAAACTCATAGGATTTTTTTTTTAAAAAAAAAAAAAGGTCATAGATAGGAAATCCACTAAGTCATTCTTCCACCACCACCACGTTCCTACACTGTCATAGTCCTTAGGCCGTGACCTCCAGTTGCGCTGTCTTGTTATGCTTCGTTCTGCGGCCTAGAGCTATGAAAGACTGATGACCTTGCAACGACAATTACTGTATCATCAATTCCTTGAGAGGAAACGGAGTTCAAGGTTTGGTTTGTATTCCGGATGAGCTTTGCCCTGAATCAAGTTTATATAATATCATAGAGCCGATTCCATTTGTCTGTTGCTTCGCTATTTCTCTCAGCCCTCTTTCACGCGGAAGGTGAGGGAACTAGATTGCGGACCTTTGCCAAGGGATATCATCCATCTTTGTCCACTGGGGGGGTTTCAACCACAAGCCTAATGAGAATTGTGATTGTATTAGGTGATAGAGTAGGTGGTCCTCTAGACAAGTAGAATGAAGATAGAAATATCTCAATTTTTCATGGAGATATTACGGTTTAAAATTTTGGTTGGAGAAGGGAATGCTTTGGATAAGTTAATTACTGTTGCATTCCTTGGCATGACTGTTAATTGATATTTGCCAAGAGATTAACCCAGAAAAGAGCCAGTCTTGGCAAATTTATCTACTGTTATTAAACTAGAATGAATTTCTACGTGTTCTGGTTACAGAGTTCCCCCATCATATCATATCATATCACATCATAGGAAATCTTACTCTTTTGCTCAATAATAGAATAGGTTTAGAGCCTGTTTTTGCTACAACAGTTCCCGTCCGTTCTCCCATACAAATGACCCTTTTCCTCCCGTTTCAAAACGGAGAGATCATTTTCACAGCAGAAACGGTCACCCAACGGAACGGAACCGTCGTAGCCAAACAGGCTCTTAGGTTTAAGTAGGGTATATATCTTGAAATTTATTTTTTGGGGTGGAGGGTGTCTTGGCCATGCGCAGCACGGTAATTCTTTTCTGTTTTTCCCCCACTCGAATGGAGTGGAATGTAATGGTTTATCGGATATTTTTTCTTCCAGATACCCATACACGGGTTGTCGGCATACTGTGCTCGGGGGCGCAAGGAAGAGATCGATATCTTGTGGGGCGGAGGCATACGGGTGGTGGCTATGCGAGGCTCCCAAAGGTCGTCGGAAATACTTGTATGATAGAGGGGCGCAATTCTCGAGGGGCGACTTTTTTCTCGTACCTCATGTTTTAGAATTATTTATGATTTATCACCCAATTCCCCAAGCTGGGGGCGGGGGAATTTGATCGGCTCTGGTACGATACATTTATCGGAGCCTCATTCCCCATCAGCCGCTTGGGGTTTGCACATAAATTTATGACAGCGCAGAGTCATGTTGGTTTCACAAGCAATAGCCCGTTTGTCGTGTCAATTGATTGGACAGGGCTTTCGCCCGCTGGGCTTCAAAATCGCGATCACCCCCGCCTACCTTCTCCCTCTAGGAATTACATCAACCAACTCTACCGCATCAAACCACTCAAGAGCCCATCCCTTTCAACCCTCGACACAGCGAAAAAACACAATGTCTCAACATCACGCCAATGAAAATATCAACAACTCTTTTAATAATACCAATTCCTTTAACAATGTGTGGAATAACTGCACTGTAGTCGACGAGAAGTCCGAAATTTTAGCCTGGCTATCTCTACTTGAACCCCGATACGGCACCACGACATTAGCACCCGTAGGGTCGACGAGGTGGGAGACTGGCTCTTACAAACTCAGCAATATCAGAATTGGTTTGGTGGTATCCATGGGGGTAAATCTGATGGGTCGGCCTTGTTTTGATACGGAGGTCCGGGGGTCGGCAAGACCTACATCAGGTAGGGAGAAGACGCTTGGGGAAGGAAAGAAAGGAATTGCTAATAAGCCGTGATATTAGCTCGCTGGTGATAGATACGTTATGCAAGCATTCTGGGAAAGAAAGGGCTGCTGTTGCGTGCTTTTACTTGGACTTCGCTGCTCAAGAGGAGCAATCCCCAACTTCTATTCTGGGCTCGGTGTTAAAGCAGGTCGTTGGCGGGTTAGAGAGATTCCGGAAAGAATAGTCAAAGCTTTTCGGGACCGGAAGAAGGTCATTGGCGGTCAGAGGCTAGCGCTCTCGGAAATTGTCGAGTTTTTGCAGGATATCTCATCCTCACAATGCACATTTATTTGCATCGATGCGCTAGACGAGTGTCAACCAGGATATCGGGTGAAGCTTCTAGATTCACTTAACCGAATTGCCCAGAGGTCCCCAAGCGCTCGGATATTTCTAACTGGGAGGCCAAATATCCGGGATGATGTTGAGAAGCATCTTGCTAGGAGGGCAGCGACTAGATCCATAGCACCGACCACGAACGATATCACCATATTCCTCCGGGAGAAACTAAAGGAGGATACAATTCCGGACGCAAGGGACGAGAGTTTAGAGGAGGAAATTATAAAGAATATGCCAGAAACAGTTTTAGAAATGTAAGTAGCGGGAGTACTTATAAAAATACATAATGCTGTGTGCTGAAAGATATTGTATGTAGATTCCTACTGGTCTTCTTAAACATCGAAACGATCCTACAAGAGACTACCATACATCGCAGGAGACAAAAGCTGAGGGCAATGAAGAATGGCTTAAACTTGGAGGGCGTGTACGGGGAAACGCTAGGAAGGATAAAGGCTCAGGGTGGAGAGAAAGCAAGACTCGGGATGGGCGTACTGATGTGGATCTCCCATTCAAGGCGGCCTTTGCAGGTGGACGAAATATGTCACGCCCTAGCAATCCGGATAGGGTCAAATGATCTCGATAGAAATGATATCCCTACGATATCGACCTTGCTTGGCTGTTGTCAAGGACTTGCCACCAGAGAAATATTATAATTCACTGGTACTCAGACCATGGTCACCAGACACTGGAAGATAAGCGATATCCGAGAAGTTCCCGGTGCGGATAATCGGTGACTCAGTGAAGGATATGTGATGTGGTGAAGGAAAGCGATGAGGTGGTGAAAGTGGGAAAGTTGAGCAGAGGGTGCGAGATATGGCGGTAATGGTGTCATCATTGTCCGGAGCCTTCCGGAAGAGTCTTCATCATTCTTTGTGTATTTAAGGGCCCTGTACTCCCCCACCGTTGCTAGAAAAATAGAGGTCATGAAAATATTAGTCTGACATTGCTATATCTTATTCAGTCCTATACGTCTTTGTCAATCGCTGCGTGTTTCTCCACAGTTTTTATTAAGAAAAAGATACCTCAACTATTAGGTTGATCCATTTTACCCTCCAAGAGTATCTTTGTACAAATTCCGACCTCTTTGGGGGAGCTCACTCAACAATGGCGGAAACCTGTTTGACGTATCTCAACTTCCAGCACATCAGGAATCTCTTAGCTGGCTCGTTACCCAACCCCCGAAGCACCCTTCCTCGAATATTCGTCTTTGTATTGGGGAACCCACATACGAAAGCAGGACTCAGATCAGGCGAATAAATTAGCGCTCCGGCTTCTCGAGCAGTTCGATGGTCACATATCTGCCAAATTCCTTTGAGATTCCATCAGTTGGGAGTTTACCCTCGGTCGGACTTCTGATCGCATACCGTTTTCTGCGCTCCACTGTAGCTCGTACCTCGACATCGCCGGGGTTGTAAAATCCTTGGTAGAAGAGCAGAGATGGGATGTGAACCAAAGAGATGGTGCGGGTATGATGCCACTCATATGGGCTTCAAGAGAGGGGCATGAAAAGACAGTGGAGTTACCCTTGGGAGTGAAAAATATTGAACCTGACCAACAGGGCGCGAATTATAGCCGAACAGTACTCTCGTGGGCTGCTGAAAATGGGCATGAGAGAGTAGTGAGCCTACTACTCGGACCGGGATTTGTCATTCCTGGGGGTGCAGGTCGTCTGTGGGGGAAGGCGTGGCAGGCAGTGGGTCAACTATTCGGCAGGAGATACGTCAACCCAGATAGCGCAGGTGAATACGGTAAAACGCCGCTCCTATGGGCTGCTCAGAATGGCCACGATCGAGTAGTGGAGCTACTGTTGGAGTGCAGGGATGTCAACCCCAATCGTTCAGATAGCTACGGCCGAACGCCGCTCTTGTGGGCTGCCAGGAATGGCCATGAGGAAGTTGTGGAGCAACTGCTGGGGCGGAAAGATCTCTACCCCGACATCCCAGACGCAGGGTATGGTCAAACACCGCTCTCTTGGGATGCCGGGAATGGGCGCGAAGGAGTAGTGAGGCTACTGTCAAAGCGGAGAGACGTCGACCCCAATAGTTTAAGTAAATCCGGCCGAACAGCGCTCTTGTGGGCTTCCGAGAATGGCCATGAGGGAATAGTGAGGCTGCTGTTGGAACTGGGAGCCAAGCCCAACATCCCAGACGAGGAGTATGGACAAACGCCTCTCACACGGGCTGCCCAGAATGGGCATGTGGGAGTAGTGAAGTTACTGTTGGGGCGGGAAGATGTTAACCACGACACCCCAGACAGGAAGTTTGGCCAAACACCGCTCTCGTGGGCTGCCGGGAATGGCCATGTGGCAATAGTGAAGCTACTGCTGGAGCGGGGAGATGGCACCCCCGACATCGTGGATACGAAGTTTGGCCGAACACCACTTTCGTGGGCTGCCGGGAATGGCCATGAGGGGGCAGTGGGGTTGTTGTTAGAGCAGAGGGACCCCAAGCCCGATAGTTCAGATGCATTTGGCCGGACACTCCTGTCGTGGGCTGCCGGGAATGGCCATGAGGGAATTATGAAGCTGCTGTTGTGTCGTGGCGACGTTAGCCCCGACACTCGGGACACAGATTTTGGCCGGACACCGCTCTCGTGGGCTACCGAGAATGGCCATGAGGGCATAGTAAAGCTCCTGCTGTGTCAAGACGACGTCAGCTCCGACGCCCGAGATACGAAGTTTGACCGAACACCGCTCTCGTGGGCTGCCGGGAATGGCCATGAAGGGGTAGTGGAGCTACTTTTGGAGCGTTGTAGCGTCAACCCCGATAGCTCCAGTAAATCCGGTGGAATACCGCTCACTAGCAGCCGAAAACGGGAACAATAGAGTCGTAGAGCTGTCACAGGCGCGAAATTCCCAACGTATCCAGAAATTAGGTGCCCGCTTGCCCCCTTGGAGTCTTATTTTATGGAAACCGACGTTTATTGGCACGGGTAGTACCACACCAACGAGTTTTGTGTGGGGCGGTCTGTGAGATATATTTATTTTTTCCTTTTAGTAATTCCTTGTGGCGTTTAGGGGTTGAGTTCGATGTTTCTTTGATAAATTAACCTTTCTCCCATTCTTAGGCAATCCCACTCTTTTTCTCAATTATATCATGGATATCTCTTTTGGTAGAGTACAGATCATGAGATTTATTTTGGGTTAGAGGGTGTCTTCGTCTTGTGCTGTATTGTGCGATAACTCTTTCTTCTCTTTTTTATATATTCAAATATAGTAGAATGCAATAGAATAGATTTAGGGTAGCTCCCGTTGGAGAATACCTTTCTGATACACATATAATGATTGTCTACATACCAAGGGGATGGAAGAGATTGATACCTTGTGGCCTGGAGGTACAGGTGGTGATGTGCCATGACAAACCCCCTTTGAAATAGCACCGTGCAATTACAGAGAAGGGCTGACTTCATTCGAGGGCAGCCTAGTCCCTTGTGTTTTTGGATCGTGCCTATGATATGGTCCCTAATTACATAGACGTTGGAAATATGGCCAGCGGAAATAAAGGGTGTCACATCACGGAAGCATACCGGTAGTTAATCTTGAGAGCTTCGACAAATTGGACAGAGAGGAGGCATCGAAGAGGTTTTCATCGGAGAGGATCCACGTCCTAGGAAAGCCTTCTCATATAATATCAGTAGCTATTCACTCTGGTTGATGGGAATAATGACTGCAAAATATCTATTCAAGAGGATGGATCCAATTTTCTAAAGGAGGGGTTAGTAGATTGGAGAGATAGAGCAGAGGTTGACCCAGAGGCTGACAATCATGAACCAGAAGAAAAATATGAGGAAATTTTTTCTTACAACGACCAGTAGGCTAGTACAGTACAGTGCTTTGACAAAAGTCATCGCTGGTGGTCACCCCCACCACCAAAGCGCCACTTTTTCGAACACTCGAACTCGACCACCAGCTGGGCGAGTAAATCAATTCTTAAAACAGTGGTTCTTGGTATCCTGATTGCCATATTCCAATATTGGAGCATTCAGTGCTATATCGGATGGATTATGATATGGCATTGGCAATTTTCAAAACAAGTCTAGTTTTCTCTAGGTGCCCTTCGGAATTCTCCGAGCTTGACTCCGGATTTAGGATGGGCTATGCTAATTGACGCGCTGCCCACAGAATAAAGGAATTTGTTATAAAAATATATATTTCAGATTCGCTAGATCTCAGCTATCTACTGGTATTGATATATATTTCATTTTATTTAGTTACGGGGTGGGGGGTGTCAATCAGGACCCCGAGACTCCGAAGGTCGGTTTTTTTAGTGTGCTTTTCATAGTAATTGGGCCCAGTCATGACGACTTTTTTCCACTGACTATACCAAGGCTTTCTAAAACTCATACTATGCAATAATTAGATGAGGAAAGCTTGGCTTAACTCACCTTAATCCGACCCCAGCGACCTGGAGACAAGGCCACAAGCCATCACTCGGACCGCCAAACTTGAACGGTGGGCCCTGTCGCAATTCTTCAAATAAATTATACTAAGTTAACTGCACCTATCCGGCCTATATCAGTCAAAATCACTACTAACTGCCTAGTCGACTCGCAACCCTACAAAGGCAATCCCCCGAAACGAGTCCACCAGCCCCGGTCGCTGTAGCCGCCATAAACCAGGCAAAACCCCGCAAAAACCCCAGGTATAAGTAACTCACCTATACTAGTCGCGAAAGGAAATCAGACCCTCTGATCGACGGAGAGCTTACGCACAGGGCCAGATAACGAGTGCCCTCGAACGCCTTCCCGGACCTTCAAAGCTCTCAAACAGCTGGACCGCCAGTGAGGGAGAGTTCGTTATACCCAAGATTTTAAGGCGTTGCAGGTGAAGAGACCAACAGGTGGTTTCCACAAAGAAAATTAACAAATTAGCATCTGTCCAAGTGGTGGGGTCTCCGAGTGGCTCGTGGTTTGGTCTCTCACGGGAAGTATAATACCAGAAAACAGGGGTTAGATGAATATATGGCTAATCATTACGCATAGTGCATGTAAGTGCCCACCCAAATTAGGACTCGCGTTTTCCAACACTGCTTACCTGTTACTTGCAGTCCACAGTTCAATCGTTAGAAATTCTGCGGTATGAAGGCACCTATACAGTCACTTGATGAAAGTTTTTGTGAAAGGAGATTTCTCTTTACTTGCGAAATGGGCACCCCCCGGTCTCTCATTACCCCCTTCAGACTACCGTAGTCTCTAGTAGTGAAAATAACCTTATTACGGAGACTTTTACGGAGATTTCTGCCGGGCGACTTTATGATAGTCCCTAGCGATGCCTTGGCGGTATTTATGAACAAAAGTCTGAACACGAAAAAAGAGCAGAGCTGGTGGTGGAAGCAGGAATAGTGTTCGGCCAGAATAGAATTATAACTTCCAGTCCTGAAAGCGGTAGCTCCACTCATCATGCAAAAGAAAGTACTAGTACTATATACTCGCGGGGAAAGTGCAAATCTTGATGCTGCATATGAACGAGACCTTGGAGTGACAGCAAACTATTACAGCCTTTCACCTCTTGAACAATCAGGAAACACAAAGGCAGAACTGGGAATTGGTATAGGCATGTAATTGAAGCATAGTCTGGCCATAACTCTGAGGAGATAAGCCCTTCCTAAAGTCCATGTGCAGAAGAGCTCAGTTTACCGAGCACCCACTTCCCATTTTGACACAATTACAGGTCCTATATTCATTGCATCCCCAGACGTAGACTCTTAGTAGGGAGAAGCTCGACACAAGCAATCACAACCCTGCTCCCAAGACCACTTTGGCCGTGACATTTACCTCTTGTGATAAAGGCACGCTTGTTTCTTTCCTAAGTCTAATCTCTCGGTTAATGCACTTAGATCACATTCCATCCGAGGCGCAAATACCTCCGCCGCAGCGCATAAAGAGGGTCTAGGAGGTGGACAGCGCTACGGGGGCCCAGCTTACAAGCTATTGGGGGGTTGGCACTCAGATATCATCACACTGAGAATATTGCCAAGGCTAAATTCTGCTCTAATCAGCAGCTACCGCCTGGGGGTGGGGATGTCTGCCTCGAAACCCCAGACGCATTCTATATCCAAGCACCAATGTCGTGGGCGTGAGGTGGCAGTGAATCTATTGCTGGTGCGGAAAGATGCCAAACTAATAGCTCAAGTAAATCCGGCCGAACACCGCTCTGGTGGGCTGCCGGGAATGGCCATAAGAGAATAGTGGAGTTACGGTACGGTCGGGACGGGGAGAGGTCAACCCTAGCACTCCAGCCACAGTGTAGGTCAAACACCGCTCTTGCTGGCGCCGGAGATTGATGCAAAGGAGCAGTGAAGCACCGCCAGAGCGGGATGATGGCAACCACAATATCTCCAGTAAATCCGCCCAAACACCGCTCATATTGAGGCCAAAAAAACAGGCGCGATAGAGTCGTAAAACCCCTACAGGCCCGGCATTCTGAACTATCGGCAATCAGGCACCCTCTCGACTCCCTAGAGTTTACCATCTTATCTTATGGAAACAGTCGCATGTGGATATGTAGTGCCACATGAATAGGACACTTCGTCTAGAGTAGCCTGAGATGCCCTTTTTTTTGCTTTCAGTTTTTCTTTTGGAGTTTAAGGGATTAAGCTAGAGGCTTCTCCGATAAGGTAACCTCCTACTCGAGGCGATCTCTCTCTTTTTTCTCACTATTAGAATAAGTTTAGGTTTAGGTAAATTGCGTGCTTTGAAATTTCTTTTAAACTGAGGCCTTGGACTTGTACGGTACTACGACAGCACAATGGCTCCATTTATTTTCCCTTATTGAACTGGAGAGGGGTGTGACGGGTTATGGGAGATTTTTTCCCTGGTGCACTGATCGCCACCGTATGGCTTCGATCGCGGTGATCCTGTACATGAGCCTATTGTTAAATACGAAGTCTCTGGGTATTTTTGATTAGCTTTTCCCAAACTGGGAGGTCAATCCTGGGTTTCTGGAAGATTTCTCCACCTACCCGGGTACGAGTACTATACAGGTGCCAGGAAACCCACAAAACCTAGCTTTAATGACAAAAGTGAGCAAATCATAATGGAGAAAAGGAATATTATCCAACTAAATTGGAGCTTGTGGAATATCTCAGCCCCGAAATCTGTGGCTTGCAGTTTTGCTCACACAAAGTAAAATCAAAGATTGATACAGCAGGTGTATATCTACATTTCTCTTATCTTAAAATTAAAAAAGCTGTGTTGTTGGCGGTGATTGTTAGAATTGTGTCATGTGGAGAGAATGAACCCGGAAGAGTGTTAGAGAATGATCCTTATTAATTCCGAAGCTGGAGAGGAAGATCTTAAAGAAAGAAAACAGGGGGGGGGGGCGGGGGAGGCTCTCTAGGGAAGCAAACCAAAGGAAATCATCAGGGTGCCGGAATGCATACGTGAGATACACGTATGCACCCCTACACCAAGACAAAGCAACAAAACACAGTATAACAAGCAGAAACAAAAGTCACCAGAATGATCAATAAAAGCGACTCTCCACCTATAATCTATAAGCAGATAGTTTAAGACATTTGTCACTTTAAAGCCTTCTCATTGGCTGAGTTTCAGATTGGCTTTTGAGGGCTAGGTATCAGCCAAATCCTAGGACTCTGATTGGTTGAAAGGTTGCATGATAGATCATATGTGATATCAATATTGACAGAGGTCAATGATATCATACATGGTATCATACCAGATCTTATCGAACGGTCAATGATATCATACATACTACTATATCATATCGAAAGGCCAGTGATATCATATATAGTACTATATTTTATCAAAAGGTCAATGATATCATACATAGTACTATATCTTATTGAAAGGTCTGAGTCAATCAGATCATGTATAGTACTATGGCTTATTGAAAGGTCTCAGTCAACTTGAATTATATCAAACATAGTACTATATCTTATCGGAAGGGTAATGACATCATATATGGTACTAGATCTTACGGAAGGGTTGATAATAGGATACATAGTACTATATCTTATTGAAAGATCTGAGTCAATCATATCATACATAGTACTATGGTTTATCGAAAGGGTAATGACATCATATATGATACTATATCTTACAACAAGGTTAATAATACCATACATAGTACTATATCTTATTGAAAGGTCTGAGTCGATTATATCATACATAGTACTATATCTTATTCAAAGGGTAATGACATCATATATGGTACTATATCTTACGGAAGGGTTGATAATATGATACATAGTACTATATCTTATTGAAATGTCTGAGTCAATCATATCATACATAGTACTATGGCTTATCGAAAGGGTAATGACATCATATATGATACTATATCTTACAAAAAGGTTAATAATACCATACATAGTACTATATCTTATTGAAAGGTCTGGGTCAATTATACCATATATAGTGCTATATCTTATCGAAAGATTAATGATACTATAGATAGTATTGTATCTGATTGAAAGATCATGATATCAGACATGGCACTATATCTTATTAAAAGGTTTGAGTCAATGATATCATACATGGTACTATATCTTATTAAAAGGTCTGAGTCAATGATACCATACAGAATACTATATCTTATAGAAAGGTGAATAATACTTTACATAGTACTATATCTTATTGAAAGGTCAATAATACAATAGTTGGTACAATATCTGATCGGAAGATCAAAGATATCAGACATCGTACTATATGTTAGTAAAAGGTCTGAGTCAATGATATCATACAGGATACTATATCTTATAGAAAGGTTAATAATACCTTACATAGTACTATATCTTATCGAAAGGTTAATGGTACGATAGTTGGTACAATATCTGTTCGCAAGATCAATGATATCATACATAGCACTATATCTTTTTAAAAGGTCTAAGTTGATGATATCATACAGAGTACCATATCCTATTGAAAGGTCAAAACTTGCATATATAGTACTATATCTTATAGAAAGATCAAGGATATCATAGTATTACAATTGAGTTTACAACAGAGGTCAATGATATCACATAGTACGATTGATAGCCTGAGTACAAGCCTCTTTATGATATCATTCCTCAGACTAATGAATTGATTCAGATAGGTAGTCAAAATACTTAAAATATTTACTTTTAAACTGATATATATAGGACTAATCTTCCTATCAGGTCTTTAGAGGTATCAGACTCTTTTGTGCTATCTTTCTCGATCAAAACTACAACAATCCTATTACAAGATTTCTATATTCAACTTCCGAGTTTATTTCACTACCCAATTCTTTCCAACTTTTCATATATTCTTCACAATTCTCTTCTCTCTCTCTATGGCTTTCAATTATCGTGAGAATAATATTGCTCATATTTCCTGTCTGCTGGATGTAACGGGGTCTTGGCACTGGACGTTAGTCCAAGGCACAGAACGAGAGGAAGGTCCTAAAGGATAACACTCGTTTAACGTGAGGGTTCGGAGATGACAATCGCAGGTCAAGGCTGATCGTGTAACGATATATCAGGGTCAGGGTTCGTGGGTTCTTGGCGTGGAACTTGGATATCAGAATAGAAGACGTTATATTCTGAAGTACAAGAGTCGTGAAAGAAATACCAGGTAGCGTAAAGAATGAAGGAAATAGGGAGCTTTTTTTTTTTTTATCATAAAATTCATTGTTTTAAGGTACAAAAATTCGCGTGGAGCGCTAGCTATGGCGGAAACAAAACCTATAAACATCCAACGACCCGCTCCACCCCCTCATGGGAAAAATCAAACCCCTCTAACCCAGAGCACATCCCCCCCCCTAGTAGCACCTAAGACGAAAGCAAGACAGAGCAATACTATCCTCCAGACACGTAAGGAAAGACAAGTATAGAAAAGAAACCAGGGAAAGACACAAACCCTTCGGCGGGCCCCACAAAACAAAGGAAAAATGCTTACAGCACCAAGTGCCGGCGGAGAGGAAAATAAAACTACTAATTGCCGGATGCCTAAGGGAAATACCCCGAACCTAACGGCTTAGGGGCAAGGCCTTGTCACGGGTGGACTGCCCGGGAAATCGGCGACGCCGAAGCGAGGTTTGCGACCGTAGAGTAAATCGCAGTAGCGGGAGGAGGACGAGGGGAGTCACCCAGCGAGGAGAGCCACTCAGTAGTGGAGGTGCCAGCTATCGTAAGGGGCAGTAGGCTGCCAGCCGGGGGGGCAGATAAGGTGCCAACTAAAGACATCAGCAAAAAAAGGTTTTTCTCCGGACGGACAGAGTCCGCTTCCGGACGAATAGCGTCCGCTCTTTGCGTCCGGTCCTCCCGGATCTCCCGTGCCTTCTTTGCCTTTCATTTCTTGCGTCTGGTGCACCCGGACGCCCCACTTTCCCTCCACAGCGTCCGACG
>Ga0307517_10009420_pt1 | contig 13832 bp, 12 predicted proteins | sample 23_EM_MG_FD_194515 | JGI IMG/M metagenome (GOLD analysis project Ga0307517, IMG submission 194515) | Populus trichocarpa ectomycorrhiza microbial communities from riparian zone in the Pacific Northwest, United States - 23_EM | ecosystem: Host-associated > Plants > Roots > Unclassified | place...
AACACTCACCACAGCCGGCGCTCTCGGTGCGTTGTTTTGTAGAACAATAAATGTAGTCACGATACAACACGAATCTGGTAAAAAAAAAAGGGTTTGGTCAGCAAACGATCCTGGGGGGGGGGGGGGAAGGATCCCACACAAATACTAAAGAAATGTTTAACAGGACCGCCCCCTGTTATGATTGACGCAACTCTCACATTTCCCGTCCTCGGACGGGCGGTATACCCCCGATGGCAACCCGTGCAATGACCGATGATTCCTCTATTGTTCTCCTCGGTCGTGTTTTGGAAGAAAAGCTCGAGCGCTGCAGAAACGTGAGGGTCACCGCCCGTGGACTCCGCAAGCTTCTTCCTGATAACCGCATCTGTCTCTGTGTTACGCGGTTTTCTATAGACAGTGGGATGGATGGTGGTGGTATAGGATGTGAGGGGCGGCGCGCGGGTTGACAGGCTTGGGGGGGTACTCAGTCACGGGGTCCTCCGCGATAAGCTTTGCAGGGGGTCTTCCCGAGCATGGTCTTGCAGGTGTTACACTCACACTGCAATCTTTTCAAGTTCGCCTGTGCGGGCGGCGTGAGCTCATCAGTTTGTAGGTCATAATCCCTCCAGTTAATAGCCAGTTGTTGCCAACAGCGAGCGGACAGGTAGTAGGTCGCGCTCACGGTGATGGGACATGGAGGACTCTGCAGGTCGGTGCAGGATGGAAGTACCCTCTAGTACTGTTGGTGCACATCTCTGGTGACGGTGGATGTTGGTTCCGCCTTCGGCGAGCGAGAAAAGGCGCGGAGGAAACACATGGTAGGGGCTCCTACAAGCTGTTCCAAACTGTGGATGGCTATTGTCACAACACCCGCACTGGCAGTAGAGTAGCTCCTGAAGAAGTTGAGCATCCGGGAGATACAGAATGGAGAGCCGAATTGTTGGCAAATACTAGAACGTAAGCCGAACAAACCAGGCCAGTGACATGGTGAAAGCTTGAACGAAGTAGATAAGGACATGGCGAACAATGTTTGTTCAAGGAGTCTGATACGGACAGCCCTCAGAGGTCGCCCCTGAAAAGATGATGAAAAGAACACCGAAGGAAGTCACTCCAAGGACAACGGACGTAACGGGAGTGTCGACCTCCCACAGACATCGGGAGGGGGCGCATCCCAACAACAACAGCGCACCCCGCAACATCAACGATAGTGATTCCAACATGTGGTCGAGATACCACACAATGATACCGTACAGCTCCCGTTGCCGGTTCTGGCTGCGCTCGATGGCTAACCATCACATGTCGACCGAAACATATCGGTCCAACCATTGCTTTCCGAACGTTGCGAGGAAGGCGGCAAGGGTGGCGTACAGGATCCGTTGAACTTGGATGCCGTTCGCGGGGGGCCGGTCCACTGGTAAAACAGGAACGTCACCACCAAAGTGGTGTTGTCGATCTTATGGATGGGGACGCGAAGGAGAACGGCGGTCTCTTCATTTGGGTCTGACTGGAGTTGGGAGTGGACCTGAATAATGAATACCCATGTCACGACTGAGAACAAACCGGCCTGTCGTTCCCGTCAGCATGTGTCCGTTGTATTACCCTCCAGACACAAATATCAGGGTTGTGTTCATGTCTTTGTCGTATTCTTCCGCCTCCCTGCGGTAGTGCTGGTAGAATTTAGCACGACGATCCCCTTGGGTCGGCTGTACGCCTTTTCTGGGGCTGCTGAAGGGATTTCGGTGTGGATCAGGGGAGATATGAGACTGGATGTTGCCCATCGACACTCCTACTCGCATCGTTCAAGTCGCCGGAGACTCGGCGTTTCCTGGATCCAAGGTCCAAGTGTTCAGTGGAGAAACCGGTGGGGCGCATGATACAGCGGACCGTGGTCTTGGAGTCAGGTCTTCCTCGATGACACATCCCCCTCCATCGCTCCTATTGTTTCCCCTAACGCACGCCAGCAGCGAATGAGTAACGCGAAATTGTGAGATTGGGGGAGAAATTACCCTTCCATCGTAATCTCTTCTAGATCTGATATGTTGTGAATACCGAGGCGGGTGGGCGAGTAGGCAAGAAGGGTGAGAGGGAGGGAACGCTGTGGGGGTAGGCATACGCGTTCTCTGGTCAGAGTCCTCCTGGGTTGTCAGTGTTTCAGCTAACGAGGCCAATTAATTCCAACTCGAATGCTGCAAGGGAAGCGTCTCAGGGGCGCTTCGGACTATGCTGGATACGTCGGGGGAACACGACGATGGAGTCGTTGCAGTGGATTGGCGGTGTGTGGGTCGCACATATGGGCATCAGTGAGGTTGAGGGGATGGTGGTAGTTACGTGAAGAGAAGGGAATTTCAAGCGTCGGTATCGGTTCCACCTTCTTTGGGGTGAGGGAGAAAGAAGGAAATCGATCGTGATGCGGTGCTCACAGGCTCTGGATTCCCGACGAAATTCCTTGAGCCTGTTCGATGTTACGGGAAGCCTGGTACGTGATTCGGTACTGAACGTGTAGAAGCCAAGGTAGCGTGTGGCCCATGATACCCTGTAGTCTCCACTGCCGACAACAGCGGCCTTTCCGTTCGCCAGATCCAACCCCACCCCCATAGAAAACCTATTTGAACGTCCCTCGACTGTCAGGAAAACTGGCCCATTCCTCGCACAGGGAAACCGGGCGAGGGACTGCGAGGGAAGGGACTGACGGACGACTCGGTCGTCGTCATGGCCTCAAACAGAGTCGTGTTGGGGGTAGTTCGTTTGGGGACTGGCACCGTCTGCCAATAGCACCCTGAGCTTCAGCTTCATTCTTCGTGTAGACCGTGTATCGGGAGTTGACCAACAACAGGGTAATACTTCCGATGGCGAGCACAGAAGCAAACAGGTCGCGATGCAATCATGAGCGAGTTCCATTCGGAGTTTCGTGGGTGGTGTGCACTCATCAGTAGACAGAATATAAAGGTTAGATATTCCAAGGTTGAGCGGAGGCAAGTTCCGTCTCCGCAGTGGCTGGGATGGCTTTGTCGCGTACGATTCCGGGGAACTCCGGCCGAATCCCAACCCCGACTGTCATCAACCAGTTTGCTTTACCCTGCCGGCCAGAACGCCCGCTTGCTACAGGGTCTAACAACAAGCCTCTCTGCACCCGTTTCTCCCCACAATGTCTCAGTCGTACTTCCAGGGCTATTCGCCAATGATGTTTCCCGCCTCGTCTCCCTGCTACAAAGACCCGGAGCCGTCGGTCAAGGAGGATGTGCAAGGGGAGGACGTCTACGTTGAACAGAGGGACAGGTCCGTCCATTCCTCTCGCTAGCCCTGCATTGGGAGTCTAATTTACCTCCTCATAGGGTTTTGTCCGCGATTGGTTCTACCAAGTCCCTCCTCAGTGACCTTCGGTCTTTCAACAACGAGCACTGGGTTGTTAGGTACCCGGTACTCGAGGATCAACCCCAGACCCCAGAGGTCCGCCGACCCACCTCCCATCGCTCTCTCTCGATCGCAGACGATTCTTCTTTCCGCACCGACGTCGTCGTAACCCCAGCCAGGGGTGGTTTGGTCCGGTCTATCACTCTCCCAGATGCCTTAGAGAAGGAGGAGGATATCCCTGTGGACGAAACTCTGGAACCATCTTCGCCTACACTAGACTCCCTTGACTTCAACGTCTTCCGGTTGGACCTTAAGCTTGGAACTCACTCCTCTTCCCCCGCCGCATTGGTCACTCAGCTCGAAAAGTCGACCATTGCCAAGTTGATCGATGATCGCATCGGGACCTCTTTAAACCACATGGACAAGCTCCGCGCCCGCGTTGAGGACACCTCGTCCAAAGTCCTTGTCACCGGAGACCTCAACGCTGGCAAATCTACATTCGTCAACGCCATCCTCGGACGCTCTGTGATGCCTGTTGATCAGCAACCCTGCACAACTGCGTTCTGCGAGGTTCATGATGCTGCCGAGATCGCCGGTGTTGAAGAAGTCCACGTTGTCAAGGGGGGTGTCACATACGACCTTTCCGACGAATCCACATTTACTCGCGCGAGCCTCTCGGACCTTGACGAGATTGTATCCGAGAACGAGAACGGCCAACAAATTCTTAAGGTTTACCTTTCCGATCCTCGCTCCCCTGCACCGTCATTCCTTCACAACGGGGCCGTTGACATCTCGCTGATTGACGCCCCTGGCCTCAACCGTGACAGCGTCAAGACAACCGCTGTCTTTGCGCGACAGGAGGAAATCGACGTTGTCGTCTTCGTGGTTTCTGCCGAGAATCACTTCACTCTTTCTGCCCAAGAGTTTTTGAAGACAGCCAGTAACGAGAAGGCTTACCTCTTCATCGTCGTCAACAAGTTTGAGGGAATTCGAGACAAGAAAAAGTGTCGTCGGCACATCCTCGAACAGGTCAGGGCTCTCAGTCCCCGAACATATGAAGACGCAGAAGACCTTGTTCACTTCGTCGATTCCGCTTCCACAACCAGCCCCCCCTCCGGAGACGAGTCGTTCAAGAATCTCGAGTCAGCCCTCCGCACCTTTGTTTTGACGAAGAGGGCAAAATCGAAGTTACAACCGGCTTCCACTTACCTCACCCGACTGCTATCAGACGTCAATCTCCTTGTCAGCGCCAATGCAATTGTGGCCCAGTCTGAGGCCACCAAGGCTGAAGAGGACTTGAAGAAGTCACGACCTCTCTTGGAGGAGATCACCAAGGGAAGAGAAGCAGCTGAAGATGCTCTGGAAGCTGCCGAAGAGGAGGGGACCCGTACGGCGATTATCCAGGCCAAGGCCAAGTTGACCAAGGCGCTGGAGAACGTCGCTCGAGGTACTCCCGCTGTCAGACTTCCGACATACCCGGGCCTGCTTGGTATCTGGGGGTGGGCCGGCAAAGTCAGACGTGCAATGTTGTTGAGTCTTGATCTTGCCGTCGAGCTCACCGAGAACGACGCTCGTGTTACTACCTCGGACGGAGTCCACCGTATAGGGAGAATTGGCGAGGAGCACCTGCCTGAGGATGTTGCCAAGTCAAAGAGAGTGTTTATCCCCGAGGCGATGTTCTCTACTCGTAGCTCCAATTCTATCACCAGAGTTGGAATCGGTCTTTCTCAGCGTCCCGACCTCCTGAAAACCACCATCCTCGATATCTACGACTTCCATCACCAATTCGCCGCGGTACTCAGTGACGAGGAGGATCTGGATGCTGGCAGCAGCCCCACTGCACTCGGGGTTACCTCCATCGGCTTGGGTGCTTTGACCATGATTGGCGGACGAGCGTTGGGAATTCGAGGACTGATCGAGGGTGTAGTGAGGGTGACTGACCTTCTGAGCAATGAGGATACACGCAAGTGGATTCCTCCAATCGTCGGCGCCATCACCATCGGTATGACGTGGTATGTCATCCTCGAGCTCCCCTCTACTGTTCCTCGTACGATCGGACGCCGCATCGTGAAGTCGCTCAAGGATGCTGCTGCTTCCGGAGAATCGGACGATTGGATCGAGGTGAATGCTGAAAGGGTTGGACGAGAGGCGAGGAAGGTGTTGAGGATGGCTTCGTGGGATTTGAAACAGCGCATCGCTACTGCTATCGATGAGAGGACGGAGGAGGTCAAGACGGCGGAGGATGTTGAGAGGAAGTCGAAGAAAGCGATGGACTGGTTTGGACAGGCCAGGGAGAGGACGGGTCAGGTTCTGGAACAGGTTCAAGATGTTTTGGCCACCCCAGCTCCCTGAACGGCGCGTTCCCCCTTCCGCCTGGGCCACCCAGGTCACCTGTAGCCCAGACTCCCTCTTCTCACCATTCCTATGCCCTACACCCAACTGACGATCGATAGACAAGTAGTTGACTTGATTTATGACCCCCCTCTTGTTGCTTGCGTGCATGTGCGATACACACTTCCTTTACATTATGCTTTTGTACTATTCGTGGAACACATTACACCGACACGGTTGCCCAGTAGAAGTGACTCGGTACATAAGAAAAAGCCTCGTTGTGAACGCTCAGCGCTCGTTTTTCGTGACGGGCAACGCTGTGGGTGTGCAGTTTCGTATAGGTGATACTTGGGTGATATTTCGGAAGGACTCCCGTGTCGTTTGTGGAGGTTATTCATGGGGATCACTGGCGAACCGTCTTCACGTTCTTTGAACACTGCTTGACGTGGTACTAAGGTGTTATCGACTCCGGAAAGAGTAGTTTTATTGCGCGTTGGGTTTTAGGTTCAACTAGGGCTGCCCGGGGCTGAAGGTTCCAGGCTTTATCTGTGTAGCTAAATCCCAAAGGCTCAAGACGGCATAAGATTGGGAGAGATTTCGGTACGAACTGCCGCTCAGACGGAATTCCCCGGTCAACCAGCCCCGAGGCGGTTTGGCGCCGCAGACCCTTCGCCTTGCCCGTCCTCGTCCCAGAATGCCGTTGTTCAAAAAATCTAAGAAATCTCGCCAGCCTTCCCAAAAGGTGGCGTCTTTAGGGATCCCTACTCATATCGCCGTAGGGCCTCTCGGTATCAGCGCAGACCTGGCCCCGGAAATCAGTTCTGAAGGTATGTTCCGTCGTGCGAAATCCATCAACGGATGGGGCTGATTTTACCGCCGCGGCAGGTGCAGACGACGGGAGGGGGTCTCGGATTGTATTTCGAGACAGCAACGTAGATCAACGACTTGACCCATCGGGTGCTTTGACCCCGACTCCTGGACGTGAGGACGACATTACACGTGGGTCCATTCCACCGCAGCCGATGGGACCCAATACTCATGATCCTGACAGCACTACACGAAGGAGAAGTCCCCTCGAATGTTCCGAACGAGGAACTCGGTCGCAACTCTCCTGATCTCTACCACGTAGAGCCGCAATCGGAAGTTCAAAATCAGGGAGAGCGCGAAGACCATGGACCGGTCGCTGAGCGACCACCCGAGGCAGCTCCTGAACGCATATCCGGCGAAGACACACTTAAAACTATTCAGTCGGGGAAGTCCAGGGGTGAGTGTTTGTGGAGTGGGACCACTCTAGCTTGCACTCATCCATACTAGGTGCGGGAAGAGATTGGAAAGACCGGGCAATCGGAGGTGCCGCGCTTGTGTTCGATGTTGCCACGGCAGCCGCCGAAACGTTTGGTCCCCTCAAAGCTACCCTCGAAGCCATCTCCACCGTCTATAATCAATACAAGGTTCGCTCGCTGCCCACTGCTGTGGCGTTTCTTCTGACAATTAATCTCCAGGAAACTGCCGCCGTCAGGGATAAGATCGAAGTCCTCCGTTCCCGCATTGGTACGTTGGAGGAGATTTTCGACAAGCCCGCTGACGAGGAGGAAGAGAAAAGACGCCGGGGAGAATTGCTAACGTATGTAATCGACCTCCGTTCAATCCGGATACTTAGAGCCTCCCAGTACACTCGAAACTATGGGGGAAACAATCGGGTCGTTGGACCACAGGTCCGCGGCTCTACGATTCATCGATCATGTTCAAGATAACGAAGAGGTTTCCGGACTTCTCGAAGATCTACAAGAGGCTGTCAACGACTACCAGGTTTGTTCGTGAGTTTGACACGCTTCTCAATGTTGACAAAGCCAACAGATGGTGCAACAAATGGCGATTCACGATCAAGGACGCAGACTGATAGTGAGTGTTTCCCTTTCACCTCCAAACCAATGAAATAACCTCTTCGACAGGACGCAGGTCAGAGTATATCCCGCTTTCCATAGGAAGCGCCTGACACTAGTCTCTGACAGCTGAAGCGGTCATCCTCAACAGTTTCCATTGTGCGGAGGCGGCCGAATATCGACACGGTGACCGGAATGGTTGCCTGAAGGGAACCCGTGGAGTTGTCCTTGACGAGATCGAGCTCTGGACAAAGGATTTCGACAAGCCTCCCGTCTACTGGTTGAACGGGTTGGCCGGGACGGGGAAGAGCACAATTGCGCAGACGATCGCGGAGAGGGTGTTCGCAGATGGACGGCTTGGGGGCTCGTCTTCTGTTCGCGAGACTTCGGGGACCGGAGGAACCTCCGCTTCATCTTCCCAACCCTTGCGGTTCAACTCGCACGCACGTGCCCCAAATTTCGATCGATCTTCGTCCCGCTCGTGCAGTCGGATCCGGGGATCGCCCACGAATCCCTCTACAACCAGATGAACAAATTGGTCGTTGGGCCCCTCAAGAAATCCGCCATTTCGACAGTGATCGTGATCGACGCCTTGGATGAATGTAAAGACGAATCACCCGCTTCAGCGATCCTGTCTGTCCTCGGGCAGTTTGTATCCCAGATCCCGAAGGTCAAGTTCTTCCTTACCGGTCGCCCGGAGCCGCGGATTCAGGAAGGGTTTCGTCTCCCCCTGTTGGTGAAAGCGACGGATGTGTTCGTCCTCCACAGTGTCGAACCGAGCTTCGTCAACAACGACATTCGGCTTTTCCTCAAACAGAGTTTTCTGGAACTTACTCGCCGTCGACGTGGATTGGATGGCTGGCCGACAAAGGAGCAGCTGGACCGTCTTTGCGAACGGGCAGCGGGATTGTTCGTTTACGTAGTGGCGACTGTCAAGTTCGTCGATTGTGGGCCCGGTAATCCCAAGAAGCAGCTGGACCGCCTTCTACAGTCTCCGGGGAGCAGTGCTCGGGAGGGAAAGACCAAGTTCAGAACGGACATGACCCTGGATTTGCTTTACATGTCAATTCTTCAGGAGGCTTTTGGGGGTAATGACCCAGAAGATGATCCCATGGTCCGTTCTGTCCTTGGCGCTGTGATCCTCGCCGTGAATCCTGTTTCCCCATCTGCTATCGCCACACTTCTGGGCTTTGATATCGAAGATGTATCCCCCCTTCTAGTGACAATTGGTTCTCTCCTTCTCCTCCAAGATGGCATTGATTCCCCTGTCCGACCTTTTCATAAATCTTTTCCTGACTTTGTCGTTGATCCAACCCGATGCACCAACAGGAGGTTTTGTGTCTCTCCTCCCAGTCACCATCCAGAACTTTTGATTGGTTGCCTCAGGCTGATGGATCAAAGGTTGGAGAATAATATGTACAAGCTCCCAGATGCCATTACCAACCCTGAGGCCAATGAGTTGCATGAAAGGACCAAGCAATACCTTGACCCTGCTCTGCAATATGCCTGCAGGTCATGGCACAAACACTTTGTTGATGAGCACACAGTCCACATACCCACAATTACCTCTGCTCTCCATTGCTTTCTGGAGAAGAAGTTCTTGTTCTGGCTGGAAGTCCTTAGTGTCCTTGGTGCTACAAGGGAAGCAGTTGATGCACTAGAAGTGGCTGCAAAGTGGTTGAAGGTATGTCAAGTTTCTACACTCGATGTCCCATCAAGGTTCACTGAAACTAGATCCAGGCATCATCTACTCTTGACCTTGTCAATGACTGCTTCCGCTTTGTAACCAAATTCTTTGAGGTCATCAGCACATCATCTCAGCACATCTACCACTCAGCCCTCCCACTATCTCCCCAAATGTCAATTGTGTGGAGACTGTATAAATCATATGCTTATCCCTTGACAAGAATTGTGTATGGGCAACCTACTTCCTGGGAGGAAAATATTGCAGGTGTAATGTTTCCTGGTCAAATTCAGAAAGCTGCATGGTCACTGTGCAATAGGTTCATTGCAGTTGCCTGGGGTATGCCCATGTCAACACTAGAAATTCTGGACTCAGTAACCCTTGGGCAGCTCACTGTCCTTGAGTTCCCACTGGGTAAACCACCTTTTCTTCACTGGCTTGATTTCTCCCCAGACACTTGCTTGTTGACATGCTTTTGTGGCAAACCAGGGAAGCTTATCAGCTGGGACCTTCAGACAGGTGTACTAGTCAGTGCCATCTCCCTAGAGCAACAGACATACCCCCTATATCAATCTTCAGTCACATATTCTGCATCTGGAACAATGCTTGGAGTTTTGCACTATAGTGACTATGATTCTGCCATCTACACCTATAATGTTTTCTCTGGTATACACTTGTGTTCCCATTCATTCAATGGGAGTGCCTTGAATATTTGGACTCATGGTGAATGCCTTCAGTTTGCTATGGTGGGGACAGGGTCCATTACTATCTGGGAAGTCAATTTTACCTCAACACATGCACCAAAAGAGGTTGGGTCTCTTCCTCTCCCAAATCACCAGGACTTCCAGGGTTTGGAGTTTAAATTCCACCCTATCCCCTCCCGGCTCACCACCTCCAGTAATGGAAAATTTTCTGTATGGGATGCTCAAGATCTAAAACCTCTCCTGAATTTCAATGGTCTTGGGTACATCTCTTTCTCCCTTGATGGCCATTTCTGTGCATGTCAAACCAATGGTCCAGAGCTTTTTCTCTGGAAGGAGTCTCCCACTGGCTATATCCTTTATCGGAAGCTTGGATCCAATACCCAGTATTCCCAACCACTTATCTCCCCAGATGGAGAGTCAATCATTACACTCAAAGATTCATCAATTTTACTATGGCGTACAACAGATTCCACCACCTCTCTCTCAGCCATTTCAACTCAAACTTCCCCAAGGGTGGAGAAAACTTTCATTTTGGGATTCTCCCCAGATGAAGCATTGGCAGCAGTCATATAACCAGGGGATGAGACAGTCACAGTCCTGGACCTCAAGTCTGGTATTCCATAGTTGATTATTGACACAGGTATGGAAATCCATGGTCTGAGGGTGACTGGGAGCACCATTGTTGTTGTTAGTGACAGAAAGATTGTCACTTGGAACCTACCTGCAGGGGACCAGGTTCCCAACCCTAGGGCAAACATTAATGATAGTGTTCAGACCATAACATTCCCTCATCCACCCTTTCACTATCCTACTTCCAGATCAATACAAACCGCATCAGTGTCCCATGATTTGCAGCACATTACCATCACAGAGGTGGATGATGATGAAGTCATAACTTGCTACTTGAACCTCTATGATGTGCCTACTAGGCAGTGGGTTCAGTCTGTGGGCACAGACTATGAGATCAGTCCCTGGTTCAGTCTGGATGGACAAGAAGTCTGGGGTGTTGTGGAGTGGGACCAAGTGAATAGGTGGAAGATCATTGAGGATAGCAAATCCAGTGTTATCAAGCTGGAGTATCTAGGGACTTTTTCAATTACACACCCACCAGATGGGTTCCACTGGAAACCTTCTCATGGCTATGAAGTTACAGATAGTGGGTGGATACTCAATTCTAGTGGAAAGCAGCTCTTATGGTTACCTCCCAATTGGAGGTCACATTGGTCACATAGGATGTGGAGTGGACAGTATGTTGCATTGTTGCATAGTGGACCACCAGAGGTTGTGATTCTGGAGTTAAAGTGATGTATTGCCAGTATTTACCTCCCCCCTTCCATGTTCCCTCTCTGTCATCCATTATCCACCACCCCATTTGAGTTTTGTACATCAGCACCACAGTAGCCATCTATTCTTTGTAATCTTTACTGGTTATTCATACAGAAAAACCCTGACAGAGCATTCCTTGGTGAGAAATGTACCATCTGCAAGAACAATTCTGTTGATGACATGCAAGGTAAATTGAGGGCAGCCTGGCCTACAAGATTTTTGACAATAGAAGCTGTCACTCAAGGGCCAGATCTAGATCCGTGTAATTGTAACCTATATTGTAGATATTGCGTCAACACTCTTGGAAATTGGGGTAAGTATATAGTAGCCACAATCAGTATGCATGATCCTCTGTAATCTGGAGCGAGACAAAAGGTATTGATTCGATAAACCCTAAGTATGTAGTAGTCGCCAAAGAGCAAAACAAGATCGGCACAAGGAAACTTCAGTCGACACCACCCCCAGTCTGATCCCGGACACCGCTTTCCGAGAAGCTGAGGATCCCAGAAATCTGCAACAACTCTACAACCCGTTCAGCATCCTCGATCTTCATGGATCCCAAGATCTTGTTTATCGCCTCCAACTTCTGGCTCTTCAGCGCCGTCTTCATGTCCTCTTCAAAACCATCGAACACCTCCCACTGCATCTGCAACGCCTTTCGGACCTCCTCGACCTCCATGTCCTCCGTACCTGGGCCTTCCAACTTGATATTCTCGGCTGGCGGGCCGTCTGGGACATTGAACGAGATCTCCGCATCGGGGTTTTCGGGAACGAGTTGGATCTGCTCGGTGCCTTGGCTAAGGGCTTCCTCCTCCTCCTTGTTGGCTTTGACACGGGTGACGATGTGGTTGTATGTGTCATCGACGTCCTTCATGAAAACCATAACGGCGCGTGGATCCGCGTTTACCATCCTTCGGGAAAGATCAGCCAACGTTCGGGGGTAATAAACCAGAAAGAAACGCGCACTTGTTGAAGAATGCGGAAACTCCATCCCTTCCCAACTTCTCTCCGTACTGGAGGAGCAAGCTTTGGTGAATGCACTGCTTCGCGTACCCGTGCTCTCCTTCCCGTTCTGCCCTATATCCAGCAACGAGCAGAGCGTCCGTAGCCCCAGGAACCACAACATCCCTATGGGCTTTGATGAAGTCCCAGGATTCTTGGAATCCCCCGAGTGGGAGTTTCGAGAATTCGACAATAACTGGGGTCATCTCAGGCACATCCTCTCCTTCGTCCTCTTCGATCTCATCATCTTCTCCCGGGGCGGGCGGGGGAGCGGTGGAAGACGAAGCGCCAGATTTGGGGTTTAGGACCTCGTATTCGACGGTCGTGGTTGTCGTGGTCTTCTTGTTCTTCGTGGTAGAAGTGCCCGGCGCGCCAGGGAGAGGCGCAGGTTCAGGTTTGGAAGGGACATACTGTAATCGCGATAGAAATGTAAAATCAGTCAATCACCCATCACTTATGAACTGTGATGCGCACCTCTGACGAGAAACCTGGTCGGATATCATCGCTTGTAATTTTCTTCTTTTGTTCAGCCTCCTCATATTCCAAATCTTTCTTCGCCTTCTCCATGAACTCGGGCATCCTCTTCAGATGCTGATCGAGTGACTTGATAAGCTCCTCGTCCAACTTCGGGTCTCCACTCGCGACCCCGAGGTTCTTGACGTCATCTGCAGTTCGCCTCAACAAACTGAGCAGCATCCCATCGTAGGTCCCTTCCAGTGGAGCAGGGGGCCGTTCTGGGGACGGTTGCTGTTCTAGCCTCTCGACCGTGGCGGAGAAGAAAGTGGCACCCCTGTCCTTGACACCATCGCGGACCTCACGGAGGCGGGCTTGCATGATGGGGTTTGATTGGATGTCGGCCCTCAGTGTGGCGATCTTGTGCTTCCTAGCCTCCCGATCTTCATGAATCTGGCGTTGTTTCCATCTGTGGTAGATGTGATGGTCGTTTAACTCATGGCGAAGTAAGAAGCAAAACGGGAGGGAGCCGATACCTGACGAGCGATTTGTGATCTACGTTTGGATGGCCCTCGATGTCCGAATCATCAGAGACCTGGAGTAAACGATGTCAGCGATTGGTTCGAGCGGCTGGTGGTAAAATACGGACCTCGAGGGCGTCCCACTTGGAGTAGTTGAGTGGCATGGTGGTGGTTGGGGGTAGAGTTGAGGAAAGGAAAGTCCTGGAACTTTCCCCAAGTAGTCGGGTCGAGCGAGGTGATCTGCATCGCCATGAGAGATCTCCGCCCGGCTCCGGTCCGACACACGACCCACACTCAACTCCGATCAGCTGAACGGACTCAGTTGCGACAGAACACGTGGCTCGCACTCGTGGTTTTAGATGCCGGCCCATGCGAACGGAACATTTGGGGCATTTTTCGGAAGAGCTCAAAGTGCCGGCTTGGCACTCACGGCCTTCGTGGTGTGTACGATTTCAATTATCTTTCCGTTTCAGCCAGTGAAGTGCTGTATGATCCTGATTCTTGGATTCAGGGCGGTCATCGGTAGTACACATGTGTATACACTCAAATCTTCGAGAAACTATAAATCATCTCTATCAGTGCTGATGCTGATACCCTT
>Ga0307517_10009421_pt1 | contig 13832 bp, 19 predicted proteins | sample 23_EM_MG_FD_194515 | JGI IMG/M metagenome (GOLD analysis project Ga0307517, IMG submission 194515) | Populus trichocarpa ectomycorrhiza microbial communities from riparian zone in the Pacific Northwest, United States - 23_EM | ecosystem: Host-associated > Plants > Roots > Unclassified | place...
AGCATCCGCCTGCTATTGATCGAGGTCGGTCAGTGCATGTCATCCACCTGAGACATTGTTAAAAGGACTTACCATCCGTATTAGCCACCCGGGGTTGTAGTTCGTGGCGTAAGTCGACGTGGTTGGGATTACGATTTGCAGACCTCTGACCGAGTCATAATGATGAAATCGCAGAAAAATAGACATCTAAAGTGATATGAGAAAGGACCCAACTTGAAAATGTCGTGAAGGGAAGATAGAGAGTGAAAACCGAAAAACCACTGAAAAACCCATACCTCAACACTGCACAGTTGAATGAGACGGAGAGAGCGGGCGAGTTGGACCAGGAATCATCTCCGTACATTTGGCAGCTGAGGTCAACTTCGCGTATAACTGTGATTAATAAATGCGTGAGCTTTCCTTTGATAGAGCTGCGGGGTCTCCAGGGTAAAATTGATGCTTGGCAATGGTAGAGGATCAGCCCTCACCAGGTAAGCGCTGCGTGCTGACTCGATTTTCTCGATCGTATGGCCCGAGAGTGCAGTACTTGTAAGTTGTGGATGCAGATGAAGAGGGTCGCCATCACACATCCAACTACAGCACAGCGCACTTTCAAGTTTGTACGCGGCTGGGGTCGCAAGACTGCACAGTATGGAAAATCCGGTAGTGGGTGGACATTACACTCCAATTCTCACCTGCCGCAGCATCAGCAGAGGACGAAACCGGCGGACTTCTTCCCCTTCCAGCGCGCATTTTCTTGAGCTTCCTCCCTGCGACGAAGTCCCAACATCAATAATCGTCCGTCCTCTTATCGACGACCTTCGCTCCCCCGAACCTAATCGGGCGCCAAGAAACACCGTCATGCCCTCACCTGCGGACCTACAACCTCGGCATCCTTGACCCGCCCCACCCAACCCCACACGCTGAGGAGAAACACCATCAAAGTGTTCCCTCTCTTCTCCGACACGATCTCGCGGATATTGTTGTCCGTCCATTTCTATGTTTGCTTCAGGGGGACCTGGACAGTGTGCGAAAACCCTTGGGTTCGGAGGGACTGGCTAAGGTCTTCAACATCCGAGTCGTCGGAGGGAGGTTTCTGTTGTCGTCGACGATGGTGGTGGTGGTGTTGATCTTCGCCGATTTCGTGCTATGTTGCCGCGCGGGTGGTGATTGCGCTATAGGCAGTTGGCGGGGGCCAAAGAACCCCTTTGGGCTACCGATAAACCGCCTTTGCGAAGGCGAACTGCTCGGTTTTGAAGGAGAATTGGTAGCTGTGGAAGGAGAACCCGTAGCTTTGGAAGGAGGAGGAACGGCGAATACAGCCTGAACTGGCTGTTATTGCTCTACCGCAGGGTGCTGGATGGCGGCTGCGGCAGTGCGAGACTTGGCTCCTGTGAAGATGATGAGGAAACAGCGAGAATTTCCTTCTGGTGTCGACTCCTCTTTCTGCCCCTGTCTCTGCTCCAGCTCCTTCTTCCTTGTCTCAGACTTAAACCTCGGAGTCTCCACCATCTCAATCTCCCCCTCTTTCACGAGCTTTGTCTGAACCCTGACCTCTTCAAAGCTGCTCACTTCATCTTCAACCTCCCCTTCTGAACCCCGCTTCCTCGACTTCTCTTGAGTGATCTTGTCCAGCTTGTGTCGCTTCCCATCGTCCTGATTCGCGGGCTGTGGTCGAAGGCAGCCTCGACCACGGCGTCGAATACCTCCCATACTGATTGACCCCCCGACGACGGCCCTGCAGTGCGTATCCCTGGCGCATAGCCCTCGATCGTATGCGGCGCAGGAATCCACATGGTCATGTGTGGATCTTCGTCTTTAAGAACATCGCATACGAGATGGGCGCGTATGGGCCCCTGCTTCAAGCAACCGAGGGGGAATGTGTCGTCTTCTTTGGCTTTGCCATTGTCCATTGACCTCTCTGTTTCTTTAGTGACCACGGCACCGGAACCACCCACGCGGAGCGGTATGGCCTGCGCATAGGTGACGATTTCGAGTGTGTAGGTGACTGGTGTGGCGATGCCGTAGCGCATGGAGGATCCAGTGGTGGTGGTTGTGGAGTTGCGAGAGAGGACAAGGGTTCTCCGAATGCAGTTGCATTCATGATCGAATAGATGGTGGCGGGCTCTAAAAAGGTTGTTTCTCATGACCGTGATTCAAAGTGACCTGGGAGGCGGACTGAGAAAGCACAATGGAGGAGAAATCGAAAGAAAGGCGCGTGGTGGTGGTGTTGCATTCTCGTGGGTTGTTCGGGGGACTGGCCGATGATGCATGATATTCCCAACTTTCTCCACTGCACCATTCAACGACCGCATCGTCTCCCTTCACTCATACACACCCAGCGCATATCGTTAAAGAGCTGCGTCGATCCCCGCCAGCGAGCCTGCTGATAGCATGAAACCCAGACGGCGGCGAGGCAGAGGCATACGCGATGAACGAGGTCAGGGACTCGAGGAGGTTGAGCTGTTTTGAATATTCCTTTTCTTGTTGGAGGAGGTTGGCGAGAGTTAGGACATCGGTCAGATCACAACCACTGCTTACCTCAGCACATGATGTCACCGAGTTACTTAGCTTCCGCATTCCATCGGGCACAAACTAGCTCATAGCGAGAAAAATGGGAAAATGGGAAAGGTTTTGGTACACGCGCCCAAAGTGAGCATGACAGGGTACATGTGTGATATAAAAAAAGCTGAGTTATACAAACTCCCTTCACAGTGGGCGGTCTTTCTTCACTCACTGCTTAGGCTGTTATTCATGACAAGAAACTTCTTTGTTTCGCGGTTCTCGCTCGGCTATATGTGGAAGGAATTTGGGATGTTCCTTGGACTTCCCTTGCTTCAAGTTAGCGGCTCGGCTTTGACTCGAAGTGCACCGAATGTCGCATTCTTCACAAGTCCATCATGATTGAAACCGGCTCGCATACATGGAAAAAGATCGAGTGAGTCCATGCATGCCAAATTGACACCCGTCCCTTCCTTCGTTGCACCACAATCCTCGGTACACTGTTTGGACCAAGTCCATCACTCGCAGGAACATCGAGGAAAATAGGTTGTGGGTAAAATTAAGTTGCGATATATATTTATAGTCCAGACAAGACTCAAGAATTTCAAAATAAAAAAAAAGAATAGAACGCCGTGCAATTGCTTTCTGGATTCAATGTTGGTAAAAGTATGGAGATACTCATGCCGGCCCTTCTTTAGGCGATGGAGGGAAGGCATAAATGGTGGAGCCGTCTCCGAGTCGGACTTGGGGGTCTGGCTTCATCGAAGGGGCGAAGGGGCAGGTTGTGGCCTGGAAAAAGCCGTTGAAGGGAAGATCTCAAGAGCCGTGTTCGGACTCGAGGGGGGTGGGGGGGGTTGACTTCACTGGAAGGGGTATCGCTTCCGCCATGTCGTGGGCGCTTAATGAATCGTCTTCTTCAGGAGCAGAAAGACACCCTGGTGATGTCAATGGTTTTGCGTTCGCAGCGACGCCGTTTGCTATATCATACATCTAACAGTCAGGCTCATAGCGAAGATGCCGAATTTTTTTTTTTTTTTGATGATAATCCTTTTCATTTCTGGCAACTGTCTCGTTCTTTTCTCCATCATCCATGGCTGGCAATTCATCAGTACACGTGGAAAACGAGGTTATAGAAATGGCATACGACCTTGCATGCGACGCATTGACTCAAGCTCTGCCCCAGTTGAAGTTCCCTCATCAGAGAGTCTATGATACCTTTTATTCCAATGTCCCACAAAAATAATTTATTACGTCGTTTGTATGTTAGCTACTAGACTCGCCAAGAGGCGAACTAAAGATCGAAAGGGGTATGGATACATCGCTTTCTTTCTATCAGAGTCAGAATTATCAGCCCTAGAAATAGCAGGAGGTTGAGTAAAAAATTACACCTTCAAAAACTCCTCAAAGGCTTGCACCGCCTTAACCTTCTGCGATTCTAGTGGATCGTCTTCAATCAAACAAAGGGGTGGTTGCCTCCGAAGCAAAACAGCAATTTCGTGTGCCTTCAATCCCCCCAGAGCTGAAATTCTTGAAAGCAAAATCGGAAGGAAGTTAAGTGCCAGCTTCCCAACCTCGTAATAGGTCGTGCTGTCTGTTGGAGTCCTGGCGTGTATATCAACAATATCTACGAAGCGTCTGTAATGAATTCAAGCATTCGTATTAGCACATATAAGAGTTTAAGGGTTAAAAACTCACTTATCACGCAGAATTTTCAAGAATGGTGTTACCAGCTTTACATACATCTGGGGATTGACCCAGAGGGACCCAGCTCGGCCTCGATCCATCAAAAATTTAGACAGTATCCGAGCATATTCCATGTTTAATTGTGCCTCGCCAAGTTGGTAAAAAGGGGAGATGAGTGGCAATCCGCTTCGTAGAATGACTGAAAGCCCTTGCGGGTTATATTCTTCCGGGTCGAGCTGATCCAAAAGGGAAATAACTGCAAGTGCAAGTAAATGGAGCCCTCCAGATGAGGACATAAGGTATGCTCGAAGCCATCTATCGAATGTCGCTAAATGATGATCTAGCAAGGTTTCCGTGCCGTCTGGACTCAGCCGCTGTAAATGTTGTGCATCAGATGAGGCAAGCGGTTTACTGAACGAAAGACATACATGTCTTCCAAACCAACACATTAATTGTGGAATGTCCACATCAAACCCCGATGGTATTTGCTTTATATGAGCTGGAAGGTTCAGCTCGCACAAGTCCTGAAGGAGCTTCGGGGATGGATGAGCTTGGACACAACAAAACCGAAATGCACGATGAACATCCTCTTCGTTTTCATTGAATCAATGAAGTCACAACAAGAAGTAAAGGACATACCTTGAGCTTGAGCAAGAAAGAGGTCCTTTGAATGAGATCGATCCAGTAGGAAATCGAGGACTGAGGCATGAAAGGCTTCGTCACCAGAATGAAGATCGGTCAATTCGTTTTCATTGAATCAACGAAGTCACAACAAGAAGTAAAGGACATACCTTGACCATTTAACAATGGAGATTCAATTGGATTGTTAATGTGCTTCACGGCCAGTCCGGTGAGTTTCGCGTAGGCAGCACCTTGATCAAGAAAGAGGTCCTTTGAACGAGATCGATCCAATAGGAAATCGGGGAGCGAAGCGTGAAAGAATCGGAGTTCTTCCCATGGACTCAGTGGGACATCAATGATAGAATGAAGGTCAGTCAAAATCATATCTATCTCGCCAGGTCGGTAAAACAGAAAATTTTCAATCAAGGTTTTCATTGTCGACCACCCCCGGCCAAGTTGAAAGGGTTGGAAGACTAGGAATATCAGGACATATTGCAATTTCTCGATATCGGCGACGGACGAGAGAATGAAGTGGTATACGCTATCCAACTCAGCGAAGGGTGTCTCTTGGCCCAGCTCAGATTGTCTTAAAATGATTTTCAACCGATCGGGAGGCCAGTGGCGATGGGAATTGACATATTTTGCGACTGTGGATGCAAAGATAAACTGGCCAGAGGATTTGTCTATCAGCCGTTGGATATTTCCTGAACTCGGCCATGACGTGGGTAAGTGGGTCCTGGAAGGGTGGTTTCGCTTGATATCGTGGAACGTTGACTGAAGGAAGAGCCGAATGTCGTCATCAGGTTGGTAGGTGTCGTCTAATGCAATGCTGAATGAAAGCGAGCCTAGACCATTTTGGTCATTGAACACTTGGCGGATATCATGCTCTGGTCGACTCGCGATGAGGAAGCAAAGCGGGATGCGGAAATGTTTTACCGCTGTGGAAAGGGCGTTCAGGATGTGGGTTTGCGCTGAGGTGGTACGGCATTCATCCAGTCCATCCAGGATGATTAACCTTGGACGAGAAAGAAGGGTTGGTGCAAGTTTCTTGTTGTTAGCGACAGCGTTCAATGGTTTGATGATGAGCGCTTCAATCTGGACTTGAATCGAGCATGAGAAGAGGGCCGGGTCGTGTTCCACTGCCTCAAAAACATGAGCACGGATTTCCGGTATGGATTTGACGAGTTGGTAAACGATAGTTGCGACCAACGGAGCCTTGTCATTGCGCCCAGCTGCATTCCTAGAGAAAAAGAAAGCAGCGGCAAGCAGCCCTGCCTCCTCAAGAAGCTCTGCGATGGTTTGCGCGATGGCTGATTTTCCAGTTCCCGCAGGACCATATAACCAAAGAAACAGCGCGACCTTGTTTACATCCTTCACCCAGTCCATGATCTTCTTCAAAACTGCCCTCCGTGTGTGTGGATGACACTTGGGCGGGTCATATCGTTCGTCAGAATTGTGAAATGCGCCTGGGGCAATATGTTGTTGTAGGAGCTCCATCACTATGAATTGCTATCAATATTTCTACGGTTGCGATATAATAGGCTCACATCTCCTCCCATCGTTTACGACATGGTTTATCGTGAATGTTCCTCCATGGATAACTGGATCCCTCGCGTTTGTAAACATGACGGCCACTCTCAGGAATTCTGACTGCCGTTGCGGACTAATTGGAAGATCAATGAGATGCTCCCATTCCCTCAGAGATTGCTGACGATAGGGTTACGGACAAGAGCGACGGTTCTTCATGGCTGTGTTATAAATAGTAGGATGCGGGAACACCGCCACGAGCACATGGCTGGTCATATAGCGTAAATTGAATGAGATATTTCATTGGGGCTGCAACTTCCAGTGGCTGAATCCTCAAATACTATATATTGAGTGACAACAAGGGTTGGGGAAGACAAAGAGCGACGGGACAGATATGAAATTCATAGCGACCAGGGCGCTCACCATCTGTAGCAAGTACAGGGGTAGTCCCCGAGTGACGGTGACTCTGGCGCAGTCGATTCGAGTTCTTACTACTTGTAATCGTGAATTAGTAAGTAAGGAAGATATTCAGACGATTAAAAAGCGCCTAACAGTGTAGTAAGAACCTATTCGCAAGACAAAAGGGCCAACCTGATCAATACAGGTGATGGTTTCGGGCGATGAATCAACGTAGAAGATATCTCATGTGCCGGCCGTCGCCGGAGCTATCGCTTCAATAACTCATATACTCGACCATTGTCGCGTTCTAGGACGCTCTGAGTACTTAGTGGTACCCCCAGACGCAGTCGAAACTGGTCTCGACCTTCACAACGAACCGGTGTGTAGCTGTGACGCTGCTGCATTCTGAGGCTGTCTTGACATGATATTTTGGGTCTTTTACCCTTCAAGCTTCATCTTCAAAACTCATCAATCATCTCCTAAAACTCATCCTCGATATCAAATCAATGCGCCTTCGTCCCCTTCTCCCCATCGCACGATTACATCGCCCTTATCAACAACATGGGAAGTCGGAATGGGCCTGGAATTAGGAGGCGGTATGGGCTCTGGGATGGGAGCCGGCGGCGGTGATATGATACCAGGGATGGGTATGGATCCAGCATCAGGGATGAGCAGCACGGGACAGATGGGTGGTGGAATGACTGGAGGTCGGCTCTGGAGTCTTCATCAGTCCGTCATGATTAAAACCGGCTCGCGTGGGACATCTATCACTCCTTGATACTTCAACTCCTGACACATGAATAATAAATGGGCGTAGGGAAGGAAGATGGCGCATGGAGTGAGTTGTCAATGGCTCGGAACCGGAACAAGTGAACACACCAGGTTTTCGCGATCGTTGATCATCACGGGGTAATCCGGTTTACTCAAAACGGTCATAATATCCATTTATGGAACGATCAACCTACACCGCACTAAAGTTCAGGAAGGAGACTACCCGTATCCGCGGGTGGTTGGCCACGAAGCAAAAGCATGTGCAGCATCAGCAATCCACAGGCGAGGCAGATTTTAAGATGTGGGTCAAGTTGGATCGTGAGCAAACAACCAGGTTGATTGAAAGAGCCCATCAATGGTACGCGAGATGAAGTTTTCATGCCAAACTTGGCCGAATTACGGTTTAGTATGCGCACGAGACTTGAGAAGATAGGAAAACTCACTCAGTTGCAAGAGGGTTTCGGTTAACCGTCTCGGACTTGGGTGGGGGGGTTGGCTTCGTCGAAGTGGGAGAAGGGGCGCATTATGACCTGAAACGAGCCGCTGAACATTGGTTCGCAGAGCCGTTTTCCATTTCTAGATAACCGTAAACAGTCGACGTCAGGCCCATAGAAAATACTGAAATTTCAACGCTTTTTTTCTCGGATAATCCTTTCAGTATTCAATCATGGTAGCCAACCTGCTCTCCCTTCTTTTCTCACTCAGCCTTTGATCCCACAATATATCCGCCATCCATGCCCTGAAATCCAACGGCACAAGCGGAAGACGAGCTTGTGGAAATGTCGACATGCGACACTGCCCCTTGCGCTCTGCGTTCAGGTTCTTCCTCGGGGCTCGTCCCTAGTAGTTCGGATTCAGAATTCGATCTCAATAGTTCTTCAAAAATTATTATCAAAAATTATTTATTACTGTCGTTTGTATGGTATCTATTAGACTCGCCAAGGGGGGACTAGAGCTGCAAAAAGGCACGAATACCAACTTTATTTCTATCAGACTGAAGGTTATAAACCTCAGGGAAAAGCATGAAGTGGAGTTAAAATCACACCTTCAAAAACTCCTTAATGGCCTGCATCACCCCAACCTTCTCCCATACCAGTGGATCGTTTTCGATCCAATAAAAGGGTCGGTGCCATAGGAGAATATCGTGCATTTGTAACACTGCCGGACCCTTAATTCTTGAAAGCAGAATCGGAAGAAGATCAAATGCCAGCTTCCCAACCTCGTAATAACTCGTGTCCTCTACTGTCGGAATCAGGGTGCGTATATCAACAATATTTACGAAGCGCCTAGAATGAATTCGAGCATTCATTTTAGCGCGTACGACAGTGTAAGCGTTATAAACTCACTTATCACGCAGAAACTCCAATATGTGCTTTGCCAGGTCCGCATAATTCTGGGAATTGACCCAGAAGACCCCAGCTCGTTCTCGATCCATCAAAAATTTAGACACAAGCCGAGAAAATTCTATCTGTGATTCAGTCTTGCCAAATAGATCAAGCGGATCGCAGATGAATAGAGGATCATCCATAACGTCCTGTGTGTTGTGTAGAATCACCCAAAACTTCTCCCAGATATATTCTTTCGGGTCAAGGTGGTCCAAAAGCGTAACAACTGCGAGATAGTAATGGATCCGTGACGAGGCAGTAAAATACATCAACTGTGCTCGAAGCCATCGATCGAATGTTGCTAAGTGATGATCTAGCAAGGTTTCCGTGCCGTCTGGACTCAACCGCTATAAATGTTATGCATCAGACAAGGGAAGCCATTTACTGAATGAAATCGACATACCTGTCTTTCAAACCAACACATCAATTCTGGAATGTCCGCAACAAACCAGGATGGTTCGTCGTCTACATGAGCTGCAAGGTTTAGTCCGCACAAGTCCTTAATGAGCTTCGGGGATGGACAAGCTTTGATACAACACCATAGAAATGCGCAATGAACACTGTCTTCACTTTCATTGAATCAATGAAGGCGAAACAAGAAGGAAAGGACATACGTTGATAATTCTCCAGTAGAGATTCAATTGGATTGTTAATATGCTTCACGAATAGGCTTGTGAATTTCGCATACGCAACACCTTGATCAAGAAAGAGATCCGTTGAACGAGATTGATCCAGTAGGAAATCGGGCAGCGACGCATGAAAGAACCAGATTCCGCTAAATGCACTCTCTGGAGACGGGACAGAAATAATCGAATGGAGATCGCTTAGAATCATTTCCACTTCACCAGGTCTATAGAACAGAAACTCCTCGATGGTTCGGGTTGTCAGTGCACCGTGACGGAGGGGTCGGAGGACGAGGAACGCGATGATATCCCTCACTTTCTCGATGTCTGTGACGGAAGACAGGATAAAGCGGTACAGGCTATCCAGCTCAGCGAAGGGTGCCTCCTCGTCCGGATGGGATTGTCCAAAAATGATTTCCAACCGATCAGGAGGCCAGTGACGATGGGAATTGATATATTTTGCAACTGTGGATGCGAAGATAAACTGGCCAGAGGATTTTTGTACCAGCCGCCAGATATCTTGTGGACTTGGCCATGATGCGGGGAGGTGTGCCTTTGAAGGATGTTGTCGTTTGATTTCGTCAAATGTTGATTGAAGGAAGATCCGAATGTCGTCATCAGGTCGGTAGGTGTCGTCTAATGCAATGCTGAATGAAAGCGAGCCTAGACCATTCTGGTCATTGAACGCTTGGCGGATATCTTGCTCTGGTCGACTCGCGACGAGGAAGCCAAGCGGGATGTGGAGATTTTTTACGGCTGTGGAAAGGGCATTCAAGATGTGGGTTTGCGCTGAGGTGGTGCGGCATTCGTCCATGCCATCCAGGATGATTAACCTTGGACGAGAGAGGAGGGTCGGTGCAAGTGTCTCGTCGCTAGCGACAGCGTTCAATGGTTTGATGATGAGTGCTTCAATCTGTGCTTCAATCGAGCATGAGAAGAGGGCCGGGTCCCCCTCCACTGCCTCAAGAACATGAGCACGGATTTCCGGTATGGATTTGACGAGCTGGTAAACGAGAGTTGCGACCAGTGGAGTCTTGTCATCGCGCCCAGGTGCATTTCTAGAGAAAAAGAAAGCAGCGGCAAGCAGCCCTGCTTCCTCAAGGAGCTCTGCGATTGTTTGCGCGATTGCTGATTTGCCAGTTCCCGCAGGACCGTATAACCAAAGAATTAGCACCACCTTATCTATATCCTTGACCCAGTCCATGATCTTCTTCAAAACCGCGCTCCGTGTATGTGGATAACACTTGGGTGGGTCATAACGTTCTTCAGAGTTGTGAAATGCACCTGGAGCGATATGTCGCTGTAGGAGCTCCATCACTATGCATTGCTATCAGTATTTTTACGCTTGAGATACAATAGGCTTACATCTCCTCCCATCGTTTACGACGTGGTGTGAGTGGAAATCTCCTTGCATCGTGAATGTCCCTCCATTGATAACTGGATTCCTGGCATTTGTAAACATGACGGCCACTCTCAGAAGTTCTGACTGCCGTTGCAGATCAATTGGAAGATCAATGCAATGATATCATTCCCACAGAGATTGTCATCCCCACAGAGATTATCATCCCCACAGAGATTGCTAGCGATAGGGTGACAGCCAAGAGGAAGAGTTCTGACAGTCCGTCCATGACTCTGTCATAAATGAGATGCAAGAACACCGCCACGATTTCGCACTGGAAGAAACTCATGGCTGGTCACACAGCGTCAATTGAATGAAATGATTCATTGAGGCTGCAACTGGCTGAGTCCTGAAGTACAATATACTGAGCAACAACAAGGCTTCGGGAAAACACAGATCGACGGTATACAGATAGGAAATTGGTAACGATCAGGCACTCACCATCCGCAGCAAATACAGGGGCAGTGGCACTGCTGTAATCTTGAGTTAGTGACTAAGCAAGACATTTAGACGATTAAAAAGTTCGTACCATCTGTGGTAAGGACCTGGCCATTGGCAAGACCAAAGGCCCAACATGAGCAATATAGGTGATGGTTTCGGGCAATCGTTCGACATCCAGGATACCTCATGTGTTGAATACTATTGAGCGCCCACCGGCTATTGATCGAGGTCAGTCAGTGGATGTCATCTACCTTGAGGCTGCTAAAAGGACTTACTATTCATATTAGCCACCTTGGGTTGTAGTTCGTGGTTACGATGTAAGTCGATGTCAGGGTTGTTCTATTCCTGGTTATCCCGAGCGGGACCTCGTGAGCAGCATCAGTGGAATGTGACGAGCAAATAAACACGATTCGCACACCTCGGACCGAGTGATTGTGATGAATGAGAACGATGGGTGGACCTAAAATGTCGTGTGTCATTGTCGTCAAGGGAAGTTAGACAGTGACAACCGAAAAACCCCTGAAAAACCCATACCTCAACAATACATAGGCAAATGAGGCGGAGAGAACGGGCGAGCTGCACCAGTAGTCATCTCCGTATGTTTGGCAGCTGAGGTCAACTACGCGTACAACTACGATTAATAAACGCGTGAGCTTTTCCTTGATAGAGCTGCAGCGTCTCCAGGGTAAAATGGATGCTTGGTAAAGGATCAATCCATTGCAAGTAAGCGCAGCATGCTAGCTCGATTTTCTCGATCGTATGGGCCACTCTCGAAATAGCTGATTTGCAACAGCCGAGAGTTCGGCACTTGCGGGTGAAGAGGGATGCCATCGTCCAACCGCAGCACAGGGAACTGTCAAGAGAGCCGGGTTTCGACGTGGCTGGTGTCGCAAGACTGTAGAATATGGAAGATCTGGTGGTGGCTGGACATCGTACTCAGATTATCACCTGCAGCAGACGATGAAACCGGCGGGCCTCCTCCCCTTCCAGCGCGCTTTTTTTTGAGCTTCCTCCCACCAGGCGCAGGAACCGGTCGCGACGAAGTCCTAGCATCGCTAACCGTCCGTCCTCTCATCAACGATCTCCGTCCCCCCGAACCCAATCGAGCGCCAAGAACCATCACCCCCCCGCCCGCGGACCTGCAATCTCGGCCTCCTTCACCGCCCCACCCGCAACACCCAACCCTATACGCCGAGGAGAAACACCATCAAAAATGTTCCTTCTCCTCTCCGACGCGATCTCACGGATATTATTGTCCTTCCGCGTTCCTCGTTTCAATTTTGCTTCATGGGGGACGGAAGAGTGAGCGAAAACCTTTGGGTTTGGATGGACTGTTTCAACATACGAGTCGTCGGAGGGGACGCTTCCGTTGTCGACGACGGTGGTGGTGGTGGTCTTCGTCGACTTCGTGCTACTTTGCCGCGTGGGTGAGAATTGCGCTGTAGGCAGTTGGCGGGGGGCAAAGAACCCTTTCAGGCTACCAATAAACCACCCTTTCGAAGGAGAACTGCTCGGTTTTAAAGGAGAGGTGGTAGCTTTGGAAGGAGAACCCATAGCTCTAGAAGGAGGAGAGCGTTCTAACGGCGGAAGAATAGCGGATACACCCTGAACTTGCTGTTCCTGCAATACCGCAGGCGGATCGCTGCGGCGTCGTGAGACTCGCTCCTGTGATGATGATGAGGAAACAGGCGAGAATTTCCCCTTCACCACCGGCGTCGACTCCTCTTTCTGCCTCTGCCTCCGCTCCGGCTCCTTCTGTCTCGCGTCCGTCATATACCTCGGACCCTCCACCACCTCAATCCCCTTCATGAACCTTGACCTCTTCGAAACTGCTCACTTCATCTTCAACCCATTGTTGTTCCGCACTCCTCTTTCTTAACTCATCTTCCGTGATCCTCTTGTCCAGCTTGTGTAGTTTCCCATTGACAAGATTCGCGGGCTGTGGTTGTAATTGTAGTTGTAGTTGTAGTTGTAGTAGAGGCGGCACTCCCACACCGGAAGACCGCCTCGACCGTGGCGTCGAACACCCTCCATACTGATCAATCCCCAACAACGGCCCCGCAGTCGGTATCCCTGGCGCATAGCCTTCGGTCGCATGCGACGCAGGGATCCGCATCGTCGTGTCCAGATCCTCGTCCCTGAACGTTGTGTACGAAATAGGCGCATACGGGCTCCCGCTTCGGGCAACGGAGGAGGATGAATTTATTGGTGGGGGGGGGCGTTTGCTCTGCCTTTGCCCTTGTCCTTTCCCTTTCCTTTTCCCGCTCCGATTCTTCAGTGACTACGACACCTGACCCGCCCACGTGGAGCGGTATGGCTTGCGCATAGGTGACGGTTTCGAGTGTGTAGTTGGCTGGTGGCAACGTTGTAGCGTATGGAGGATTCGGTGGTGGTGGCTGGAGTTTCCAGAGAGAGGACGAGGACAGGGCGTGTTGGACTCTGGTGGTGGTGCGGGTGCCGCTATTGTTGTGGTTGTCGTTATGGATGCAGAGACACCAATAG
>Ga0307517_10009422_pt1 | contig 13832 bp, 17 predicted proteins | sample 23_EM_MG_FD_194515 | JGI IMG/M metagenome (GOLD analysis project Ga0307517, IMG submission 194515) | Populus trichocarpa ectomycorrhiza microbial communities from riparian zone in the Pacific Northwest, United States - 23_EM | ecosystem: Host-associated > Plants > Roots > Unclassified | place...
GAACCGCGGGTGATGCAAGTGCTGGTCGCGCTGGCTCGCGCCAACGGCGCCGTCGTGTCGCGCGACGATCTGACCCAGTCCTGCTGGGAAGGCCGCGTCGTCGGCGAAGATGCGATCAACCGTGTCATCTCCCGACTGCGCCGCCTGGCGGAAGCGATCGGACAAAGCAGCTTTCGCGTCGAGACCGTGACCAAAGTCGGGTATCGCCTCGTTGAGCGCGGCAGCGGCGCGGGGGCAGATGATCGCGCCGCCGCGATCGGCCCTTATCCGTCGCGGCGAACGCTGATCGCAGGTGCGGGTGGCATCGGCGCGCTGGCGATCGCCGGCGGCATCGCGTGGCATGCTTTCGCGCGGCGCGAATCCGTGCCGGCCAGCATCGCGCCGCTGATTGCGCAAGCGACGCTCGCGCTGCGGCAGGACTCACCGGACGGCAATGCCCAGGCGATCGGTTTCTATCGCCAGGTCGTCGATACGGAGCCGAGCTTCGCGGACGGCTGGGGCGGGCTGGCGCTGGCTTATGCCGTCGCCTCGCATCAGAGTGCCGAAGCCGATACGGCACAGATGCGCGGACGCGCGCGCGCCGCGATCGATCGCGCCAATCAACTCGATCCCGGCAACGCCTATGCCGGAGCAGCGCGCGCGCTGCTGGCCCCGCGACGACGGCATTGGCTGGAAACCGAGCGCGCGTTGCGGGCGGCGCTTGACCGTCATCCCGACGACGAACTGCTGTTCGGTTTGCTCGGGGCGCTATTGATGGATGTCGGGCGCAACGCCGATGCGGCGACCGCATTGGTGAGAGCGCGACAGCTGGGAACGCCAACGCCGCTAGCGCTATATCAGCTGACCGCCGCGCTCTGGTATGCCGGACGGCTGGAAGAGGCCGACCGCGCGAGCGACGAGATGATCGCGCTCTATCCGCGCCATGTCGGAACATGGTTCGTGCGCTTCTATTTTCTGCTGTTCAACGGCCGCGGCACGGAGGCGATCGCGTTCGGCGAAAAACGCGACGGCCGCCCGCCGGGGATCCCGGACGGCGATTTCGACATCGTCTTGCTCGCCGCGCGCGCGGTCGTGTCCCGCGCGGCGACCGATATCGACCAGGCGATGACGGCCCATCTGGCGGCAGCGCGGCGCGGCGCGGGCTACGCCCAGAACGCGATGAAATTCGCCGCTTTGTTCGGACGCCTCGACGAGGCTTTCGCGCTGGCCGGCGCGATCTATTTCAACCGCGGGTTCGCGCCCGGCAGCCTGTTTTTTTCCGACCAGCAGGCATCGTATCTCAAGCTGGACGACCGGTTGACCGAAATTCTCTTCGCGCCACCCACCGCGGCGATGCGCGCCGATCCGCGGTTTGCGACATTGGTGCGCGAACTCGGGCTGGAAGACTATTGGACCGCCAGCGGCGCCAATCCCGACTACCGTCGCTAGTCCCCGCGCATCCGCCGCGCGTGATAGGCGGTGCGGAACGCGATCGCGGCGATCATCAGCAGCACGCCCAGCGCGACGACCACCAAGGGACCAGCACCGGGATCGCCGGCCACACTTTGGCGCGCGCCAGCGCGATCGCCGCTCCCGCCAGCGTGACGCCGACGCTGCCGTAGCGCAATCCGCGCACGACCTCCCGCAATTCCTTGCGATAGGCGGCCAGCTCCGCCGGGTCGTTCAGGTTCGGGGGCGGGCGGTTTTCCATTCGTCCTCCAGCAATCCCCAGATCAGGCTGTCGCGCACGCCAATATGCGTCTCCCATTCGGCGCGCAACGTCGCCTCCAGCGTGAAGCCGAGCCGCTTTACCACCGCGATCGAGGGGGCGTTGTCGGGGTCGGTATCGGCGAAGATCCGCCGCTGCCCCTCGGCGAACAGCAAGTCGATCAGCGCCGCGATCGCCTCCGTCACGTAGCCATTGCCCCAATAGGCGCGCTTCAGGATATAGCCGATCTCGGTGACCTTACCCTGACGCTTTTCATAGCAGGCGACGGTGCCGATCGCGGTGTCGTCGTCTTTCAGCGTGATCGCCCAGGCGCGCCAGTCGGTGTCGGCGACCGCCTTTTCCAGCCGCGCGACGGTGTCGTCGAGCGTCACCGTCGCGGGATGCGATCCGTAATGGTTTGCCGGGGCATCCGAATACATCGGATGGAGCGCTTCGGCATCCTCGACGCGAAGCACGCGCAGCAGCAGCCGCTCGGTTTCCATCACGGGCAGGCTCACGCCCCCAGCGCCTCCACCAGCGCCTTGACCTTCTTCTGCCGCCATTGCGGGAGCGGGGCGACGAGCCAGTAACCGAGCCGGTAAGGTTTGGCCTCCCCGATTGCGACGATGCGCCCGCTGGCAAGATCGCGGCGCGCGAGCAGTTCGGGGACGGTCGCGCGGCCGAGGCCCTCCGCCGCCGCATCGATCGCGAGCCCGGCATCGGCGACGCGGACCAGCGACACCGAATCGTCGTTGACGCAGCCCGGCCACGAAATCCGCGTGTCCGCCCCGCCGCCCGGCCGCTCCACCGTCACCATGCCGTCCGATTCGAGCGCCTCGCCCTCATGCTCGCCCGGCCCTTCGCCCCAGCGCACCGCGAGGTCGAGATTGGCCTGGGTGAAGTCGAGATCCTCGTCGGCGGCGATCAGCACGAAGCGAAGCTCGCCGTCGTCGCGCGAAATCTCGGCGAGGCGCGGCATCAGCCAGCAATGCAGCACGTCGCGCGGCGCGGCGATGGTCAGCGACTTGGACGATTGCCCGGCCTGCATCGCGCGCACGGCTTCCTCGAACTGGAGGAATCCATGCCGCAGCGCATCGAGACCCGCCTCACCTTCGGGCGTCAGCTCAAGTCCCTTGGTGGTGCGGCGAAACAGCACGACGCCCAGCGTGTCCTCGAGCGCGCGAATCTGTTGCCCGACCGCCGCCGGGGTGACCGCCAGCTCGTCCGCCCCGCGCGTAAACGACAAATGCCGCGCCGCCGCGTCGAGCACGCGCAGGCCGTTCAGCGGGAGGTGGGTGCGTTTCACGCCCCCACCGCCGGCGCGAGCAATGCGAAGCGCGGAATGTCGACGTCGAACGCCGATCCGTCCTCGGCGATCATGTGATAGCTGCCCTGCATTGCGCCGGTCGGCGTCGCCAGCGGGCAGCCCGAGACATAGTCGAACGACGCGCCCGGCGCGATCACCGGCTGTTCGCCGACCACGCCCTCGCCCTCGACCGAATGCCGCGCGCCGCGGCCGTCCGTGATGACCCAGTGGCGGGTGAGCAACTGGACCGTCGCCGGCCCCTTGTTTTCGATCCGCACGTGATAGGCCCAGAACCAGCGCCCGCGCTGCGGCTCGGATTGTTCGGGCAGAAAGCTGACCGACACGCGCACCACCACGCCGCGCGTTTCCGCGAAATTGGGGAACAGCGCTTTCATCGCGTCGCTCACAGACCCACGGCCTTCAGCGCGTGGTCGAGATCGTCGATCAGATCGAGCGGGTCTTCGAGGCCGACGTTGAGCCGCAGCATGTTCTCGGTCACGCCCATCCCAATCCGCGCTTCCTCGCTGACGCCGGCGTGCGTGGTCGAGCTGGGATGCGTCATCAGCGAGCGCGAATCGCCGATGTTATTCGAGATATCGATCAGTTCGAGCGCATCGAGCAGCCCATGCGCCTGGGTGCGCCCGCCATCGACCTCGAACGCGAAGATCGGGCCGGTCGCCGCCATCTGCGCCATCGCGAGGTTGTGCTGGGGGTGGCTCGGCAGGCCCGGATGCAATACGCGCGGCACGCGACCTTCGAGGAACTTGCCCACTGTGATCGCGCTCTCGCTCTGCCGCCGCGCGCGCAAGTCGAGCGTCTCCAGCCCCTTCATCACCACCCAGGCGTTGAACGGCGACAGCGTCGGCCCGGTGTTGCGGATGAACGCGAGCAAGGTGTTTTCGACGAACTCCTCGGTCCCGCACACCGCGCCCGCCAGCACGCGGCCCTGCCCGTCCATCAGCTTGGTCGCCGAATAGGCCACGACGTCGGCGCCGAAATCGAGCGGACGCTGCAGCACCGGCGTCGCGAAGGCGTTGTCGACCACCGACACGATCCCGCGCTCGCGCGCGATCCCGCACACCGCCGCCAGATCGACGATGTCCATTGTCGGATTGGCCGGGGTTTCGAAGAAATAGACCTTGGTCTCGGGCCTGGTCGCGTCGATGAACGCCTGCGGATCGCGTGCGTCGATCGTCGTCGTCGTGATCCCGAACTTGGGCAGCAAGGTATCGACCAGCCAGCGGCATGACCCGAACGCCGCGCGGCCCGCGACGACGTGGTCGCCGGTCTGCAGCTGGCAGAGCAACGCCGCCGTCATCGCCGCCATTCCCGACGCCATCGTCCGGCAAGCGGCCGAGCCTTCCATCAGCGCGATGCGATGCTCGAGCATCTGGACGGTCGGGTTCTGCAGCCGCGAATAGGTCATGCCCTGCTGCTCGCCCGCGAACCGCGCCGCGGCGTCGCCCGCGCAGTCATAGGCATAGCCCGAGGTCAGGAAGATCGCTTCGGAGGTCTCGCCGAACTCCGACCGCGCGGTGCCGCCGCGCACCGCTTGCGTCGCGGGGCGCCACTTCTGCGTGATAGCGCGGTCCTGTCCGGTGCGGCGTTTCATCACGCGCGGCTTTGCGGGGAACGGGGGGGCGAGGTCAACCTTCTTGGTTTCAATGACGGACGTCCCGGCGACCGATCTTTGAAGATGTGATAGGCTGCCGATCGGAAGGGGAGACTAATGGTTGTTAGCGAAATGATCGATCCGCTGGACGCGATGACGGCGGCGCCAGACCATCACATGACCATCCTGGAAAACGACCACGTTCGGGTGCTCGATACGCGGTTGGCGCCGGGCGAACGGACGCCGATCCATTCGCATCGCTGGCCAAGCTCGCTGTATGTGATCGGCTGGAGCGACTTCTTGAGGCGAGACGCGGACGGCAATGTCATCGTCGATTCCCGCACATGGGACAATCGACCTGCGCCGGGCGAGGCTCTGTGGTCGGCACCGCTCGTCCCGCACTCGGTGGAGAATATCGGAGACAGCGAGTTGCGGATCATCGCCGTCGAGTTGAAGCCCGCCTCCAACTAAAGCGTAACGTCCGCTCAATCACGCGAACGCTGCCGACCCCTTCAATTGCTGATACGCCGCGATCACTTCCTGCAGCGCGTTTTCCATGCTGCGGTCGCCGCCGTTGCGGTCGGGATGGAACTTGCGCACCAGCTCCGAATAACGCGTCCTCAGCGCGCGGCGGTCGGCATCAGTGTCGAGCGCCAGCACCTTGAGCGCGCGCCGGTCGGCCGCGGACAGTGGTTTCCCGTCCTTGCGCTCCGCCGCCATCCGCTCCCGAAACCGCGCGCCGATCGCGTCGAGCGGGTCGCTGAAGTCGGCCCAGCGCGGCGGGCGGTCTGCGCCGCCGTGCGCGAATGCGCGCGTCTCGCGCTCCCACCCGGCATAGGGGCGTTGCGCGTCGTGGATCTCGTCGGGGCTCATCCCGCGGAAGAAATTATACTTGGCGTTGAACTCGCGAACGTGATCGAGGCACATGTAACGATACTCGCCCGGCCCGTCGCGATGCGGCCCGATACCCTCGCGCACCGGCGCGCGGAACTCGCCGGGCGCGTCGCAACCGTCGGCGTCGCACGCACGCCCGGCGCCTTCGACACGACCGTGGAAGCGGGCGTTGGGACGGTCTTTCGGCCCATTTTCGGGATCACGACGCGACAAGAAGGCTGGCTCCGGCAAAAGCCATCTATATAGGCGGCATCACCATGACTTCCACGTCCCTCGCCCACGAAATCCACGAGCGCCTCACCGAAGCGCTCGCCCCCAGCGTCCTGCACGTGATCAACACCAGCCACCAACACGCCGGCCATGCGGGCGACGACGGCACCGGCGAATCGCACTGGATCGTCGTCGTGGCGAGCGACCGCTTCACCGGGTTGAGCCGCATCGAGCGCCAGCGGCTGGTGAACAACGCGCTCGCCGATTTGTTGTCCTCCCGAATCCACGCGCTGGAGATTCGCGCGCGGGCGCCGGGAGAAGGCAATGGACCCGTATAAGCTTTGGTATTGGCCCGGCATTCAGGGCCGCGGCGAGTTCATCCGACTGGCGCTGGAGGCGGCAGGCGTGCCCTATGTCGACTGCGCGCGCGAACAGGGCGTCGATGCGCTGATCAAGGACATGAAGACGCGGCAGCCGTTCGCGCCGTTCGCACCGCCCTATCTCGACACCGGCACGATGGTGCTCGCGCAGGTCGGGCACATCCTGACCTGGCTGTCCGACGCGCACGACCTCGCGCCGAAGGACGAGGCGACGTTGTTCTGGACGATCCAACTGCAACTGACCGTCACCGACCTCGTCGCGGAGGTCCATAGCGTCCACCACCCGGTGGCGATCGACGACTATTACAAGGACCAGAAGCCGGAGGCGAAGCGCTTCGCCGAAGGGTTCCGCGAGAAGCGGATGCCTAAATTCCTTGGCTATTTCGACCGCGCGGCGGGCGCGATCGACGGCGATTTCGTCGCGGGGGACGAGTGGTCGCCGATCGATACCTCGCTGTTCCAGATCGTGGAGGGGCTGCGCTACATGTTCCCGAAGCGGATGAAGGCGATCGAGCGTGATTACCCGGCGCTGATCGCGCTCCACGACAAGGTCGCTGAGTTGCCCGGCATCGCCGCATACCTGAAAAGCGGCCGCCGCATCGCGTTCAACGAGGACGGCATCTTCCGCCACTATCCGGAACTGGATGCGGCCTGACATAAACACACGGTTTCCCGATCGGCGGATGCACCCACGCCGCGACTACGCTATCTCTCCTCCATGCCCCGCACCCCCCGCCCCGCCGCACGCATTCTGCTGGTTGATCGCGAGGGTCGCGTGCTGCTGTTCCGCTTCACCCCCGAGGACGGCCGCCCGCCGTTCTGGTGCACCGTCGGCGGCGCGGTCGATCCGGGCGAGAGCTATGAGGATGCGGCGCGCCGCGAGCTTTACGAAGAAACCGGCATCATCGCCGACCCCGGCCCCGAAATCTTCCGCCGCGACGTCGATTTCCTGACGATCGAAGGCGTCGAGGTCACCGCCGACGAACGCTATTTCCTCGTCCGCACCGACGCGCGCGAGATCGACGCGCAAGGCCATACCGAACTCGAACAGCGCGTGATGCAACGGTGGCGCTGGGTCGACCCCACCGACCTCGCCACGCTCGGCGAGCAATATTTCCCCGAAGATTTGAGCGACATGCTCGCGGAGGCCCTATGACCAACGACGATTTGATCCTGCGCACCATCACCCCGACCACCCACGACCTTGGCGGGTTCAAGGTCCACCGCACGCTGCCGTCGAAGCCGCACCAGATGGTCGGTCCCTTCATCTTCTTCGACCAGATGGGCCCGGCGCATCTCGACGTGGGCACCGGCATCGACGTCCGCCCCCACCCGCACATCAACCTGTCGACGGTGACCTATCTGTTCGCCGGCGCGATCGACCACCGCGATTCGATCGGCACCTTCGCACGGATCGAGCCCGGCGCGGTCAATCTGATGACCGCCGGCCACGGCATCGCGCACAGCGAGCGCTCGCCCCGCGACGAGCGCGCGCACGGCCCCGAACTGTCGGGCATCCAGACCTGGCTCGGCATGCCCGAGGGCAAGGAGGAGATGGATCCGGCGTTCGAGCATGTCGAAAAGGCCGCGCTGCCGGTGATCGAGGGATCGGGCGCGACCGCCCGGATCATCATGGGGAGCCTGTGGGGCAAGCGCGCCCCGACCACCACCTATGCGGAGACGATCTACGCCGACATCCTGCTCGAACCCGGCGCGAGCATTCCGATCGACAAGGGCGCCGACGAGCGCGCGGTGTATCTCGCGCTGGGCGAGGCAAGCATCGACGGCATGCCGATGGCGCTCAACACGCTTTACGTCCTGCAACCCGGCGTCGCGATGACCTTGCGCTCGGCAACCGGCGGCCGCGTGATGCTGTGCGGCGGCGAGGCGTTCAGGACCGAGCGCTACGTGTGGTGGAACTTCGTCAGCTCACGCAAGGACCGGATTGAACAAGCCAAACAGGACTGGAAAGCGGGACGGTTCGCCCTGGTGCCCGGGGACGAGAAGGAGTTCATCCCGATCCCGGAAATCCCCAAGACGGCTACCTACCCTTGAGTGCCGACCTTCGCCCGCACGCTTATGTCCTAGCAGTCCACAACCTCGAGGCATCGACGGACTATCTCGTCGATGTGCTGGGGTTCGCGAAGGACTGGAACGATGGCGACAATTGGCAGGCGGTGGTCCGCGGCGACGTCCGCATCATCATGGGCGCTTGCCGCGACGCGCTCCCGCCCGCCACATTGGGCGACCACAATTATTTCGCCTTCTTGGTCACGGACGATGTCGATACGCTCCACGCAGAGTTCGCCACGCGGTCCGCGCTGATCCTCGCACCGCCCGCAGACAAGCCTTGGGGCTGGCGCGAGATGCCGGTGGCGACACCCGAGGGCCACCGGATGATGTTCGCGCAATGGATCGGCGCGGATCGATAGGCCTGGCCCTCAAGCCCGGTCGATCAGCGCGAACCCGGCTCCTGGCGTTGCAGCGCCGCGATGATCGACCGGCGCATCGTCGCCAGATCGGCGGGCGAGTCGGCGCCAAGCACGCCGCGCACGCCCTCAGGCAGATGCGCCGCGGGATCGCCCTCGCTCATGAAGACATAATGATCGAACATCGCGCGCCACGACCGCCGCTGGTCGGATGGCAGCTGGCGCAGCGCGACCATGCCGTGCATCAGCGCATCCCAGGGCGAGCCGACATCACGCCGCGCCGGGTTCCACCAATAATTGATCAGCAGGTTGAGCGGCGAAAGCGCCTCGACATGATGATACCAGCCATAGGGGATGTAGATCGCATCGCCCGGCTCGAGCTCCGCGCTACGCGCATCGGCCAGCGCATCGGCGAAGCGCGGGAAGCGATCGAGATCGGGTTGCGTCACGTGCGCCATGCTCACCGCGGCGCCCCCCGGCGTCACATGGAACGGCCCCATATAGAGATTGGCCACCTGTTCGGGGGCGAACAGCGTGAACCGGCGGCGGCCCGCGGCGACGCAGGCGAGGTTCTCGACCTGGTCGTGGTGCGTGGCGACGACGGCCGCGGTGCCGAGCCATAACCGCGGTTCGACCCCGGCCGGGACCAGCGGCATCGCATGGGCAGCGGAGAAACCGGGCAAGACCTTTTCGGCGGGAAGCCCCTGGATCGCGAGCGTATCGGGCGACGGCGACCCAGCCTGGCGATCGAGTTCGGTGAAGAAGCCTGCGATCGACACGGGTTGCCGATCGAAATTGGGTCGCTCCATCGTAGGCGTATAATGCAATCGGCCGTGCTCGCTGGCGCGCGCGCGCGCCATCGGGACCGGCTCATCCGTGGCCATCCCCGAAAGATACCCGCTAAGCTCGCCGCGCTTTGCCGCGGCGACGACGGGCCAGTGCGAAACGAGCCCGCGGATGACGACGGGCTCTCCCGCCTCCCGCAATTTCGCGAACGCCGCGCTGTCGAGGGACTGGCTTTCGGAAAGCGCGTGCATGGCGGTTCGCTCCGACTTTGCCCCCGCCAAGTCAAGCCGAGAGGGTTCGCCTCGTTACCTTCACCGTAGCGCAGGCGGGCGACCCGTCCTTGCCCGTGCCATTGACCGTCAGCTCGACCACGCCCTCCCCCGCCATCGCGCGGTCGAGCAAGTCCTGCGGCGTGTCGTAAATATCGATCTTCATCCGCCGCGTCCATTCGGAGCCGTGGTCGCCCGCCGACTGGCCGATACGGATATAGACGAAACGCCGCGTCGGGCCCTCGCGGCGGACCTGGTCGCCGAAGAATTTGGGGCCGGGCGCGATCAGCACCGGGAAGTCGAACGCCAGCGGCTCGCCCGCCTTCGACCGCTTCGGGTCGAGCACGCCGGTGTCGCCGGTCTGCAGGCTGTGGAGCACGCCCGCGACCGGCTGTTCGATGACGATCCGCATCCGGATCTCGGTCTGGTCGGTTTTGGCCACGAGATCATCCTCTTTTCGTGCTTCCAATGTAGGATTTCGCGTGAGAGAGTCACGCGCTCGCCGGCCGCTCGCGCTCGGCGGACAATCAACGGTTCGTCGCATTTCGACGGTTACGGGCTGTGTCTTTCGTGACCTTCGGGGTCTCACGCAGGGGAGGGAAGATGACCGGATTCGACCTGCAACGCGTCGCCCTTCCCACCGGCGTCGAGCTGGACGTAGCGGTCGCCGGCGATCCGGCCAACCCGGCGATCATCCTGCTCCACGGCTTTCCCGAATCGCACCGCACCTGGCGCCGCCAGATCGGCGACCTCGCCAAGGACCATTTCGTCCTCGCCCCCGACCAGCGCGGCTTCGCCAAATCGTCCAAGCCGGAAGGGATCGAGAATTATACGCCCGACAAGCCCGTCGCCGACCTGGTCGCGCTCGCCGACCACTTCGACGTCGATCGTTTCACGCTCGTCGGGCACGATTGGGGCGGGGCGATCGCGTGGATGGCGGCGCTCAACCATCCCGACCGCATCGCGCGGCTGATCATCGTCAACGCGCCGCACCCGTTCGTCTTTCAGAAGACCTTGTTCGACGACATGGCCCAGCGCGAGGCGAGCCAATACATCACCGCGTTCCGCAACCCCGAGTTCGAGAAATATATCGACTCGATCGGCCTGTCGCAGTTCTTCGACGGCAGCTTCATGCGGCACACCGATTTCGCCAAGGTCGCCGATGAAAAGCCCGTCTATCTCGACCAATGGGGCCAGCCCGGCGCGATGACGGCGATGCTCAACTGGTATCGCGCGAGCGCGGTCAACGTGCCCGCGATGGACGCGACGCCCGAACGGCCGGCGTTCCTCGACGGCCCGTTCCCGGCGCTCAAGGCGCCGACGCTGGTGATCTGGGGGCTGGACGACAAGGCGTTGTTGCCGAGCCAGCTGGAGGGGCTCGATGCGCTGGTGTCCGACCTCACGCTCGCGCGGCTCGAAGGCGTCGGCCACTTCGCGCCGTGGGAAGCGCCGGACAAGGTGACCGCGGCGATGCGGGAGTGGATTAGCGAGCGGGACGGATAACTCTTCCGCCTTTGCGAGCGTAGCGAAGCAATCCAGCGTCTAGCGAATCCGTGGATTGCTTCGCTACGCTCGCAAAATCGGGACTATCCCGCCTCCACCTTCGCCGAATCGGGCAGTTCGTACGGCCGCCGGTCGCTGTCATCGATCCCCATCTTGACCCAGGTGCCGTGGGCGTGCGCGGTCGCCAGCACTTGCCACTCGCCGTGCCCCGGCCAGCTCCGCACCCGTACGATTTGCTGCGCGAAGGCGCGGTTGGGCTCCATCATCACCCAGCCCAGCGGGCGCTCGTCAGTGGCGCGGTCCGCCGCGGCGCGCATCGTAGCGCGGATGCGGTCAGCCACCGCTTCGGGCAGATATTGCCACACCACCGAATGCATCAGCACGCGCGTCAGGCCGACCTCCTGCGGCTCGGCTAGCCGCGCCTCCAGCCAATCGGCTGCGTCGGCACGGACAAGGTCGACGTGCTTCTCGCGCTGCATCGCGATCGCCGTCTTGAGCCGCTCACCGCGCGCCGGTGTCTCGGGCCAGACATAGGAGAGCAATCGTTCTTCGACCGCCGGGTCGGTCGCGTCGAGCGGCTGGACGTCGCATCCGCGCACCGACACGAATTCGATCGGCGCTGGATTGGGCGCTTCGCCCTTCCACTCGGGCCGGATCGTCACTGGCGCATCGGCCGGTCCCATCGCGATGCCGCCGAGATCGAAGGCGTAACGGTCGATCAACAGGTTTAGTCCTGCGCTCGACCCGATCTCGAGCAATTCGATCTTCGGCCCGTGATGCCGCGCGACCTCCATCAGTCCGAGCATCAGCGCCCCCGACCGGCCCGGCTCGTTGGTCTGCGGCGGGCCGTCAAGCCACGGCAGAACGGCATCGTCATGCGCCATCAACGCGGCATTGAGCGCGGCGGCGATCGCCTCCGGCTCGGTGACGTCACCGCGGAACACCGCGGCCAGCCCGGCATCCTTCCCGGCCCGCACCAAGGAGTGCAGCCCGCCGAAGAACCGCAACGGCAACGCATCCCGCGTCGGCTCGCCCGCCCAGTCGAGGATTCGCGCACCCGTCTTACTGTCGCGGGTCAGCCCTTCGGCGACCGCGGCGCACAATCGCGCATACATCGGCGCGTCCATGCGGCGGCAATAGAATTCCTGGATCCGAAACGCGCCCCGGTTATTCTCTTCACCTGCCATCGCCGCCTCCGTCGGCGACGCATTGCTCCTTCGCACCTGCACAAGTAAAGCCCCCGACATGGCCCCGCCGATCGTCATCGCAATGCCCAAGGGCCGCATCCTCGCCGAGGCCGCGCCGTTGCTCGCGCGCGCCGGGATCGAGCCCGAATCCGCCTTCGCCGACGAGGGCAGCCGCGCGCTGCGCTTTGCGACCAGCGACCCCGGCATCGACCTGATCCGCGTCCGCGCGTTCGACGTGGCGACGTTCGTCGCGCACGGGGCCGCGCAACTCGGCATCGTCGGGTCGGATGTGCTGGCGGAATTCGATTATCCTGAGCTCTACGCCCCGGTCGACCTGGGCATCGGGCATTGCCGCCTCTCGGTCGCCGAGCCCGCCGAACTCGCCGCGACGGACGACCCGCGCGGGTGGAGCCATGTCCGCGTCGCGACTAAATACCCCTATCTCACCCAGCGCCATTTCGAGGCGCGCGGGGTGCAGGCCGAGTGTGTCAAGCTGAACGGCGCGATGGAACTGGCGCCGACGCTCGGCCTCGCGCCGCGGATCGTCGATCTCGTCTCGTCGGGGCGCACGCTCAAGGAAAACGGCCTGGTCGAGGTCGAGCGGATCATGGACGTGACCAGCCGCCTGATCGTCAACCGCGCCGCGTTCAAGACGCGGCCCGAACTGGTGCCGCTGGTCGATGCGTTCCGGCGCGCGGTTGCCGGATGATCAAGCTCTCCACTTCCGAACCCGGCTTCGAGCGCCAGTTCGCGGCGCTGGTCGACGCGCGGCGCGAGGCCGACGTGGATGTCGCGCGCGATGTGCGTACGATCGTCGCCAGTGTGCGCGATGAGGGCGATGCTGCGGTCCACGCCTTCACGCGCAAGTTCGACCGGCACGACCTCAACGAAACCGGCTGGCGGATCGAAAAGGCCGACTGGCTTGCCGCGCACGAGGCGCTGGCGCCCGATCTGCGCGCCGCGCTCGAGCTCGCCGCCGAGCGGATCGTCGCCTTCCACCTCAAGCAGAAGCCCGAGGACAGCGACGCCACCGACGCGGTCGGCGCGCGGCTCGGCGCGCGGTGGCGCGCGGTCGATGCGGCGGGCATCTACGTCCCCGGCGGGCGCGCGTCCTATCCCAGCTCGGTGCTGATGAACGCGATCCCCGCCAAGGTCGCCGGGGTCGAGCGGCTGGTGATGGTCACGCCGACCCCCGACGGCGAGGTCAACCCACTGGTGCTCGCCGCCGCACACCTTGCCGGTGTCGACGAAATCTGGCGGATCGGCGGCGCGCAGGCGGTGGCGGCGCTCGCCTATGGCACGGGGCGGATCGCGCCGGTCGATGTCGTCTGCGGCCCCGGCAACGCCTGGGTCGCGGAGGCCAAAAGGCAATTGTTCGGCGTGGTCGGGATCGACATGGTTGCGGGGCCGAGCGAGATCGTCGTCGTGGCAGACGGCGCTAACGACCCGCAGTGGATCGCCGCCGACTTGCTCAGCCAGGCCGAGCACGACCCCTCCAGCCAGTCGATCCTGTTCACCGACGACGCCGCGCTCGCGCGTGCGGTCGCCAACGCGGTCGATCTCCAGATT
>Ga0307517_10009423_pt1 | contig 13832 bp, 15 predicted proteins | sample 23_EM_MG_FD_194515 | JGI IMG/M metagenome (GOLD analysis project Ga0307517, IMG submission 194515) | Populus trichocarpa ectomycorrhiza microbial communities from riparian zone in the Pacific Northwest, United States - 23_EM | ecosystem: Host-associated > Plants > Roots > Unclassified | place...
ATCCACCCTGAGGTTTGACAGAAAGTATGTTCCCAATTATCGGTAAGGCTGGAGGTCCTGGTGGAAAAGTGTCCAAGGATCGTTTTCTGTAGTATCCAACGAACACAACCACAAAGGTCGCAAACGCTGCCGTGGATAACCAGGTGTGTGTATCCATTGAGTGAGTGTCAAGGGGAATTCTAAAGCCCGTAGAAGCTTGATATCAAGTTGGGTGCATCACGTGGACAACTGACCGAATCGGGGATACGGGACAGGTCGATCTGATCACCCCTTCTTTGACATAAGGCTACGGCAGAAATAATTTGCAGATCGTTTGGACGATTATCATTCTACTGAGAAACCCCTTAATTTTTTTTGGAAACCCAATACTTCGCCCCCCCCCCGGCGTGATGCCGGTTGTTCCGACGCTGTTGGCCGTCATGGTACCAACCTTCCGCTTTAAGTACCGCCATCAATACTCCAGCGTTTACCATCAAAAAAATGTCATGGGCCACCATTGACTCAAATGTTCATTTGCTGGAGTACATAGTACATGGGTATCATCATCTCATCTCAAGCTTCCCTGGACAGTGCATTTCCGCGATGGAGGTTAGCATGCAGTGCGATTGTATAGAATTTCCATATTTGGTATCTCCGTATGTGTCCGCAGATCCCGGACCTATAATGGCCTTCTGCATGAGGAGGTTGACACCCGGGGCTCATTAGAATAATGCAGATCGTTGGGGCGTGATAAGAACGGGACTGGTAAGATCAAGGACAGAGAAGAAAAATGCGGTTACTCGTGTCACATCGAGCTCAGTCTATCCTGGACTTCGTTGGAAGTCTCTATCATTCAAGCCACCTCCATACCATAATCTTATTCACCTGGACGGACTACAAAACTATCTTCTTTCCAGTTGTCAGTCGCACTCCACTAATTCTCCCCGTTACTCACTTTGATTTGACGCTCAACACAATAGACCTCATTTGCCTCAGCAACAGCCCCGGCTCACTCCTTGTCACACTTGCTCCAAGTTTGCTTGTGGACATGGCTGCATTTAATTCTTTGCAATGTCTCCAATCAGTCCTTGTCTAGAGAAGAGGACGCAATAAATCGACCATGGAGGCCACTCCCCTCTGGGCGTGTCACCGTGTCGCAGGCACAACGATTTCGTTGGTCGATGGTCATTCTATGTGCAGCCTGGTCGGCGACCTATGGAAACGACTTGTTGCTGGTAACCCTTTGCCTTGTTCTCGTCACCACACTTTACGACGAAGCTGGATTTTCAAATCATCCCCTTGGAAAAAACATCTGCAATGTCGGCGGCTATGCTGCCTTTGAAACAGGCGCAATAAAAATAATGGGTATACATGTCCTGACTTATTGTAAAAAATGAGCCGTTCATTTTTCTGTTGCACAGGGGGAACAAATGCCTTAGATCATACCTCAAAAATTGCCATAATATTAAGCGCAATGGTAATTTTTACAACGATACAGGCCCAAGATTTCCAAGATGTCGCTGGTGACCAGGCGTCTAATCGCATTACATTTCCAATCTATGCGCCTGAGTTTTCGCGTTTCTTCACCCTCCTCACCATACCATTTTGGTCGTTAGCCCTGTGTTGGTTTTGGAATATTGGGTGGTCAGTTGCAGTCGTGTACGTGGGCCTTGGAGGTTATGTGGGTGCACGATACTATTGCAGTCGCTCACCGGAGGCAGATAAAAAGTCATACATTATTTTCAACGTAAGGTCGGTTATCCTGCCAACCACATTCATGGCTCAAATTTGGTACAGGTCTGGCTCGTGTTCTCTCACACTCTGCCTTGTCATGCTCGGATGGGTGTCCTCTACTTCTGATTTCGCTGAGCTGAGGGGGAAAGGGAAGTTCACTTGTATGTAACCTACGTAATCACACCTGTGCCTCGATCGGATACTGTATTTCCATTGGCTCATATCTCGATCAGAAATACCATTGCTTTCAGATGGAAATAGCCTACAAGATCCGATATTCGGCGCCATCAAGGTGAAACGTAAACGGAGGAACACATCCCAGTCTGTCGTAGCATTATGGGGCTGTCACGCCGAATTTCCCGTCGCGAATGGAACTTTACATTACAACCTCTCGTGCGCTTCCTAGGCTCCAAGAATTCTTGGAGCAATCGAACCGGGTACGGGTGGTTCGCAAACTTGTTCGGTTAACTCAAGGTTAACTTATCCCTTACAAATGTTAACTTCTTGCAGTACCTGTCACACCTTGTCCGCATCTCAGTCACTCATCAAATCTGTGGCGGCAGCGAGAACTAATCAGGAAGGCGTTTGAAAGCCAGTGACACTCGCCATCGATGATCGTGTAGATATTTAAGACTGCTTCCAGAGTAGCTCTATACTATCAACTTCTTACCATCCATGTCCTTCAAAACCATTACTGTCAGCCCCGGCGTCGAGTTGGCTTACACGGACAGCGGTGCACCCAGCGTGTCTCCTTACACCACGATCTTCGCGATTCATGGCATGTGCTTTACTAATCGTATGTTGAATCGTTCGATCCTGACTTTTATGGTTTACGAGCCTCTTTATCCTAGTTGTGTTTAAAAAACTGCAATCAGTTGCATTCGCGAAAGGATTTCGTTTCGTCGCCATCAACAGGCGTCCGTTTGCAGGTTCCACTCCATTCAATTCCACGGAGATTGACCTGATCACTAATGTGGATGACGATGCGGAGAAGCGAACCGCTTTTATTGAGGCTCGAGGACACGAATACGCTTATTTTATCGATATCTTCGCGCAGAAATTTGGATTGCCGCCTATCTCGAACCATAGCCAAATCGGCGGTAGCATTGTATTGGGGTGGTCCATGGGCTCGCTCTTCGCTGCAGCCACCATTGCATACGCACCAACCTTACCAATAGATTTGCGCTCCCGACTTGCTCAAAACATTCGCTCTCTCGTCGTCTATGGTGAGCCATTCAGCTTTTATTGTCCAGATAACTTCACAATTCTTGTTTTTAGATCCTGCTCCAATTATTTTTGGTCTTCCGACTCCTGAAATGAATTGGGCGCCCCTAGTGGACACTACCATGCCAGAGAACCTCCGTCTGCCAATGTTTGGACAGTGGGTCTCTAGTTATTTCGACAATGGTGACTACTCCAAGCGCGACCTCAATACTCTCGCATATGTCCTCCCATCTACCGACAAGGTCCCTACCATATTCACCCCCGGCCTTAGTAACACTGCAACCTTTGGCCAAGAAGCCGCGCTTGATCTTCCTCTTCTCTTCTTCTTTGCGTTACAGCTCAAAGCAACTTTCCGCAAGGCTTTCGGTGGCCCTGAAACGGTTTCCCTGTTCCCAAAATTGAAGACCACGTTCGTTTGTGCCGATAGGACTCCATCGTTTGGATTGGCTGGGCTCTGGGCCGCCCAGGACGATCTAAAGGAAGTGAATCCAGGCAACAACGTTAAATTCCAAGTCGTGAAAGGCGCAAACCATTTTGTCCGTCTCTCGCGCTCCCAATCTAACCCAAATTCAGCACTAAATAGTTTTTTTTTTCCTTTTTCTAGTTGCATTGGGAGGATCCAAAGCAAGCTTTGGAGATCTTCACAGCCAACGCATAATAGAATACATGTATTCCAGAGGCTTATTTGACAGGAATTGATCTCACTTTCTTTCGATTGGTAGCTTCAATTAACACACTGCGCGTACAGATTTTGAATTACCACGCTGTATCTTCCGGTAATGTTCGGCACCTTATTCAGCCGCTGTTATTTTTTTTGAACAGAATGGAAGCGCAGACTTCCTAATGGAAAGGCTGTTGAGTTGGTGGCATTTATCGATCCGTTCATGCAGGAATGAAACCCCACTACCCACACAAAATGGGGACAGCCGCAGGGTCTACAGGGATCATGGTTTCCTTATCCGCCATTGCGAACGTGAAAGGTTTGGACCCAGTTGTACAACACCGTCCGGCCATACGCATGCGCAGCTTCATTGTACATGGCCCGTAGATATCAGGGTTAGATATCAGGGTTACATATGTAGAATTGATGTTATTATGAGAATTGGAGAAGGCCACAGGAATAAAATCTGCACCCTTTCGAAGCTATTTTGGACTTGCGAAGGTGAAACTAAGTCGGAAATGTAAAGATAGAGGCAGCGACAGACGAACCTTGTTGGCAACGTTTTGGGGGCCGTTTCCTAGAGTCGTCCGAACGCAATGCAAACGTTGCTGGCTCGAGATCGTCGTACGGCGGTATATCTTCGTGGTGGAGGGTGTCAATGTGAATATGAATGCACTCGAAATAAGGTCCGTCTGCCGCTTATTGAACGCCAAATAAAAATTCATACCTCGCTTTCGATGGACGTCCAAAGTCTGCACACTGTCTACTCGCCGCTACTCAGTACCTTCGCATCCACTCTCTTCGCGCCGTTCTTAAGTAGTTGGGAACTTCCTAAATCTATTATGACCAGTCGAATTTGAACTCTTACTTACCGTTTTATTCAAGTGTTCTCGCTTCCGATGGCAACCCAACGGTCTTCTCGTGGTCTTCTCTGCCATATCGTGAGGGCGCTGGCATGTTGACAACTGGATGGGTTGTATTCGGCTCGTTGAACGCCTGCCTTGTCATCGCGAGATGGGATGCGACGGTGCCGGTGACTTGTCATCGTCGTGCTGATCGTCAACATGATTCTTGTAAGAAGACACTGTAATGCTCACATTAGAGCAGTGGGTATGTCAGTGTGCGAAAGCTAGGGAAAAGAAAAAAATGAAGTTGCTTCCGAACTCGTCTTGGAGATGGAAGGGGCAGATCCTTACCCCCAATAAAGGGCAGTTCAGGTGGTACACACTCGCCGAGTTGCATTCGAATACATTTGGGAAGTAGTGGATCCAGGAAATAAGGAACGGAGTAAAACGAACTGAAAATGTTGAATTTAGGGTGAGCTCGATGAAACTAAGAGCTGGATGTCTCGGAGACCTTGCATGGAATATACCTGAATAATTTAACATGACTATGTTACCTGACTGCCCCCTGACTTTCCCAAAGGTCTGGATGGTCTTGTGAATGCCTGACGAACTCCGCATTCATCTGACGTACATGGTCTTGCCGGACTTTGCTTTTTTACTGGGACAATGGTGGAATTCAAAAATATCACATGGAGGATTATTTTTGTGTCCTTAAAAAGGTGAGCTAATATGCAGAATGGTAGCACATAAAGTATGGGAATGGAAGCAAGGAAACGGTGTCGCCGCTCCCCTTCGACAGCCAGGAGCTATTGGAGACCCCTGGATCCTGGCGCTGCGTCTCACACAGAATCCTGGAAATCGACGAGTAGGTTTGCGGGCGTTCATTTCCGGGGTCCCTGCTGCTGGCGGGGTTGTCGTCTACACCTGGTAGTGCGGCTGTGGTTCGTCAGCTATGTGGCTCGCAAGTTGCTGGCAGGGGGGTCCATGGAACCACTTTTTTCTCCGTGGATAGTAATGAGAAGGGGGGAACTAGCTGATGCAGGTGTCCAGGGCGTTACACCTACCGTTCTTCGTGTCCGTGGTGCTCAGGGTATCGCTTTGGTGGCTCCTGGTGGTTTTCCGTTCATTTTACTGGGTATTTAAAGAATGAAAAGAATGAAAAAGAGGGAGGATTAGTCAGCAGTTGACATCCACTCAACTCACTCCCCAGATTGCCGTAGCCTTGCCTTAAACCCCTTCAGATGGCCTGGGGAACAGGCAAAGTACCCCACTTACAAAAATAAGGGAAGAGGGGAGAACTCGAGAGGCTTACCGTAGACCATAATTTCAGTGCCTGTAGGGTAATATAATGTTCTGAGATGCTTCCACTTTGATTACTGAACTTGCAAAACAATCTCCCGCGCGCTTTAGCGCGACACGAGATTTTGTGTTTTTGAGCTCAAATCTGACTTTCATAAACTAGTTTCTTTCCAATTTCCCTCCCAACTATGTAGAAAAGCGTGAGGGATATATTTGTATTTTTTCTCCAGCCGATGCACCCGCAACGCGAGCTTGAACGCGGGAAATAAGAATTGCATAACGAGATCCACAGCAATTTGAGGGTCAAATAAGCGGGTCAAATGTCATTAAACACTGCCATTGCACCATGAAATTTATTTATTTTTCTCGCGCACAGGTGCGCGCGATTTGAGGCATGAAACTGCAGTCTACTATCTAGTGTTGGCTCTGTTAAAATGTAAACCTTTCAGGCTCAATTCTTGCTCCTAAATGTTGAATTTTCACATAATATTTATTTCCTCGGATTTTATCCCAAATAGTGGAAGCCGATATGGGCAGATCACGTGGTTGCATAACCACAATTACCTGCCACCTCCACAATTTCTCCCCTCAGACAGGAATAATTGATATTATGCGGAGACAGATTTACGTATTTTTGTTTCTAGTACTTATGACGAATTTATAAGCAAGAAAATCTTTTCACATAGTAAGGAAACGCATGAAAGGTGGGGTGGCAGTGCTGGCAGGGTCTCCCAAAAAGAATGTTTCGGGGTTTTCCGGGCAGATAACTACCCAGTAAAATGATCGGTAAACCTCAAACAACGATGTGCGCCACATGGCGTGTCGTTTCTCGCATCGGGTGTCGCAATCCTCCCATGTATGTTTCCTCTCGTACATCCTCGTCCAGGTGGATAGATATTAGAAACAGTATCTTTGATCATGATCTGTTGTTGACATCAGGATTTGCTGATGGATCTGTTGCCCCGGAAGATGTTAACTTGCGGTAGTTCCAAACGGTATGCGGAAGAAGTCAAGGTGATTGTAAGTGGAGTAATGATAATAGTTGTTGTTTCAAACAAAAAGTCCGCACAAGTGGTAGGCGAGTGGATATCGAGTGGATCAGAAAGTGACTCAATTGGCAGCCAGGGACCAATGTAACATAACGCCAGACTTGGATGAGTCCGAGGGTTTTAGGAATGGATTAGTGAACAGAATGTAACCGTATTGCTAAATGGGCACCCACATAAATGAAATTAGTAGCTGTTACAGCTCCCGACCCAGATCTTGATCGGGCGATACCACAAACGAACTGTTCGTCTGATAAAGCTGAACCCCAGCAAGTGTGGGTCCCTGCCAGTGGTGAGTTGCGTGCAAAATTCAAAAGAGCAGGAGCACCTGCTCCTGTGCTCAGTTGGATTATCTTGCCAATTTTTATTCAGCGTGCCAAATATATATCAAAGAAGGTAATTGTCAAAATCTTGACGGAACCAACATCAGAGTGCGCGACATTATTTATTTTTTTCTCCACAACACCCAGCCTACTGATGGAAAAACCAACTTACACGCAGTCGGTTTGTTATCATGTTTAGTTACACAAAGCGAGCTGGTTGGAATGGCAGACGAACTGATGAGGGAGTGTGGGAACTATGCGATGCAGATCTTCGGGATCAACCCCTAACAAGGGGAGCCAAAGACTGATCTATCTAGTATGGACGATGGGATTATCACGTAACGCCGATGCAGATTATACAATAACATACTGTTCTCGGGATACTACTATAGCCATTTCCCTCTCGTCATCCGAATATAGGCAGAACGACGCACCCCGATGTCCAATTCAACCCAGATGCTCGACAATCCCATTATTCTCGACATTGCACCTAGCTATGGAGCCATTTTAATTGGGATTTTCTTTTCCTCTATTCTCTATGGCGTATCTAGCCTTCAAGCGTACGTCCACAACATCGAGTGCCTTGGGCATCGACTTACTTAGTACACCTCAGGTTCATTTACTCCATGAAGTAGGCTGCATTCAACCATTCGAATAAATCACCTCCTTATTCTATGGGTGTTAGCTGTGATTCAGATTCAGCGTACTTGAAGTATCTGGTATGTTGATCCTTCATGCTGCTGATTTAACCTCATATTATCTGCCCAGGTCCTGGTTGTTTGGCAAGAATACCCATTATAACAGCCTCTGAATGAGACTAATCGCGCCATCCAGGATTGCCGATACTGCAAATCAAATTTTACTTTACATTGGACGTATGTTTCCATCGCTTGACTAGTAATCCATCGCTGAGGGTCTTTTCATGACCAGCCTGGCCTGTGTTAGTTAAGCGCTACGGGAGCATCGCCGGTTTATCCGCTGTTCAACCGTCAGTCCCGAGCATTCCATGACATTTGTGACACTGAGGTTAAAACGACTTTCAGGGCACTTATGGTTTGTCCATTAGCAATGAAATTTTCATGTCACTCAACCTTTGAGATGTACCTCTAGCACCACATCTGGGTCTCGGTAAGTCATGAATGGATTTTATGGTGGCCTTAACATCGACTCAAAACCCAATATTCGGCAGCATATCGTCATCTTCACGGTGCAGCTTTATCTGGCAAGCAGAATTTATGCTTGTGAGTGCAGATTCCAGCCGTACAAAATGGAGTCAAGGCCATTTCTGACATTCATCTGTAGATGGCCAGGCCAGTGCCCGATCTTTGAAGTCGTTCATTACCGCTTTCGTCGTATTGATTGTCAGTGAAACCCTTGCCGTTCAATCACGCTTTCTAACTCCGTCAATTCATAGATGACCCTTGCCTCCTTTGAATTAGGTACGTTCTACCTTTGCGGAGTTGTTTTCGGACTGACAGACCATGTCATAGTTGGAGTTACTGGTATGATTAGCGTTTAATCCAGCACCACAATTACCCCTCACTCTGTCCCCACCAGTTTACGAAATTAAAGGGTAAGTTACTTGTATTGTTACCCAGACGTCGTTCACTAATACCCCGACAGATATGGAAAGCCCCTAGAAGTCCTTAGTTCGTACGCCGAAATTGTAAGCCATTACAGTCCAAGTTGACCTCTTTTGCACGGCTGATTCGCCATTGTAATTGAGTCTATCAACATGGCGCTTCGAGTAACGGCCGCATTTGTCGACATTTCACTTGCTGTTGGGATGGTGTTCCTTTTACGGAGGTCATCTCCGGAGTTCAAAAGGTATTTCCATCTTGCTGTGGAGCATTACCATCTTCAACTCGGCCTAGATCCAGGAAATTAGTCCAGCGCTTGGTAATTGTTGTTGTTGGCAGTGGTAGTTTAACTGCCCTGTCTGCAGTGCTCGTTTTGATCATGGTACGTCACTCCCTTTGACCATGTAAAATGCTGAGAATCTAATCGTGCAAAGGTTGCCAAATTTCCTAACGATCTGTGGTTCTGCATGTTCGACTTCCCGCTGTGCTCGATTTATTTCAACACGCTTCTGGTTAACTTGAATTCGCGAAATTTCGTAAGGAGTGGCGCGGGGATAAACACTTTCTCAAACGTCCAGTTGTCGAGTGCTCAAAACAGCACCCTTGTGCTTCGCGGTATGGGCAGTCAGGTAAAAAAAAGAACTATTATTTTGGTTTTAACAATTGAGGTTCACGGCTGTTAGGTCTCCGATGGGCACATCAAAGTACGACAAGAGACGGATGTAAAGGTTGACCAAGTAACAACTTACGATCGAGCCTAGTTAAAGAGCAGGTACTTATCTGGAGAATGGACGTGACCTTCGCACTCGGAACTTGATTGGTCCATGTAACTTAGTACTTAATTTCCTCATTGATAGCTTGTGTGAGAAAACTTGACCGATTTCTGCAATCTCTGGGCCAATATGCTGTATATCGAGTTCGAAAAAAGGGTCGCCCAAGGATGGCGGGAAAGAGGACCAACCACTCCTGGCATTGGTCTGTGCTTTTCCAAAAGGAATCTCCGAACACTCTATCTCAGGGAAACAATCAAAATTACACACAAAATAAAATACGTCTTCAAACTTAAAGAGTGACTGATTGACTGGTTCTAGACGTGAAACTCGAGGCTGTCGATCAGAAGCAGAAGACTCTAAAGATTCAAATTACGACCTTGCGCCAAACCAATCGTGGCCGTGCACACTTACGGCCAGGGCCCAGTGATGTGCGTCGTTGATCGTTGTACCGGTTGGCTGTAATCGCCATTCGAGAAGCGCGAGTGGTAAAGTATCCCGCGCCCGAAATGGATGTGAGATCCTACCGCAGTACCCTCGTGGTTCGTATTGTTTCAACATTTAATATTTATGATTTGTTGCACAGAAGAAAACGTAGCCTAATGACGGGAATCTTATGAATGTAAAATCGAAATTGTGTAGCATAGATGACTCGACAGGACCTAGCAAAAGTGTCAGGCCAACGAAAGGCAGAAAAAACTTACCAATTGTCTCCTGTGAGCGGACACGCGTGTAAAAGCCTAGCTACATACAGCCTGCTTTCCTCCATTACCTGTATTTCCATACAACAATGCTGGGCCTGGTATCGGTCCCGAATCCTCTTATCGTTCCCCCCGTACAGGCGGGTATAGGCGGCTGGCATTGCTTCTTGCTGTCAGTGATGATCGATGATTGATGAGTGACTACATACCAATCACACGTTATCGCCGAAGAGAATCCGCTCATCAGGCAGTTGACAGCTTCGAGTTGTGGTCAGGGCTCCATGGACCACATGGCACCAGCAGAACCAAAACGCACACTGAATATAGAGGTACATAGCAACATACTCATACGAATAACGAGACCAAAAAGTCGAAGAACTTATGTCATTGAATATTTGAATTTCGAAAATCACGTGATGCGTCACGTCCTCGTTGGATATCACACCATGCAAAACTAAGGACACATTGGGTGGATTGGAAAACCTGGGGTCTTCACTCTCTCTGCGATTCCTCCTTGTTGCGCGGAAGCTTGTCGTGGTTCTTTCTGTCAAAAGAAACCATCCGGCTATGACATTTACTTCCGACTGTAAGCATTACGTATCCTCCTTGACGGTCGATCAGCTCAGGTAAGTCGCTCCATTCGCGGCCTAATCTGGAAGTATTATGAGGCCTATTTCCAGCGAGGAGAAAATACAGACGGGGTCCGCGAGAGAGCCTAGCGCTTGAAGGGTGCCTCGAACCAACTTCGAGTCATTTGGCTGGAGTGACCAAGGAGTGACATACAAGTTAGTCTCACGGGTTCCAAGATCAGAACGCATTTCTTTATGTGGGTGATCCACCCAAAGATCTCATGATGAAATTTCTGACGCATCAGTGTGATCTCAAGGCTGATACGACCCTCATCTTTCCATAAAAAATTTCTTTTCTTCGAAGAAGGCTGACCACGAAGATACCGCGAGGTAGCTAAATATGGCTCTTTGGGAACGAGTTTCAACCCATACATAAATCTAAAAGGTGTACTTCTAAATTGCTACTTACCCCGGTTAGTCTAAATCTTATTAGAAAAGGGATTGGCACTCATCGATGCGATTTCGTCTCCAGAAAACGAAAGCAAAGCAGTCCCCACAATCTTCTTCCCCAACCAACATGTCCGCGAAAGCACACTACGTCCGTCTTGGAAAGTCTGGCCTCCGCGTCTCTGCCCCTATAGTAGGCTTCCCATACGTTCAGCATGTTCACTATTGATAATGGGCGTTGACCAGCTTGGCGGTATGGGCATAGGCAATTTGAAGTGGAGTGTACGTCTTTAATCGGTGTCTACTCATTTTGCAATGCTAATTGGTCAATTCCTGTAGCCATGGTCTGTTCCGGAGGCCCAGGCATGTCTTTGCATGCCCTGTAACGAATATGAACCTGATGTGTCGGGTTCCACAGGCGTTCCCACTCCTAAAAGCAGCATGGGACATGGGGGTGACCACCTGGGACACAGCCAACATGTATAGGTGCGTGTGTCTTGCTACATACTGGATCCCAATTTTGACAACATTCGAAAGCAATGGGGAGTCTGAATCCATCATTGGCAAGTTTATCAAACAAGTTAGTCTTCGTCCTATTACCATGCCCATTATGACGACGATGCTTATGGTTATCAGTACAATATTCCAAGGAACAACCTCGTTATCATCACAAAGATTCGCTTCCTTGTCGATCACGAAGAGCCATCCACCGTTACTAGCTTCTTCCGTCCAGAACTCAAAGACGATCGCGACTATGTCAACCACAGCGGTCTTTCGCGCACGGCAATATTCAACCAGGTTGAAGACTCTTTGCAGAGACTGGGTACTACCTTTGTCGACATTCTGATGATTCACCAGTTTGATCCGGAGACCCCAATGGAAGAGACGATGCTGGCTCTCCACGATCTCGTCAAGACTGGAAAAGTTCGCTACCTTGGAGCTTCCAACATTCGCACTTGGCAATTCATTGAGATGAATAACGTAGCACAAGTCAATGGATGGACCCAGTTCGCTTGTGTGCAGGTGGAGCACTCACTCCTCTACCGAACGGAAGTTAGTTCTCGATTATTAATCTTGCTACGATCTAGAACTAACACATCCGATTTCGCATAGGAACTGGAGCTGTTTTCTTATTGCAGCTACAAGGGCATCGGTATCACTGGATTTTCTCCTCTCATGGACGGTCATCTCGCGCGTCCAATTGGGACAGAGACCCCACGTTCAAAATTTGCCAGTGGCTCCCCCTTCGAAAAAAAGCGCCGGGAGTCAGACCTGAATATTATCAAACGGGTTCAAGAGCTTGCGCAGAAGCATTCTTGGACAATGTCTCAGGTTGCCCTTACTTGGAGCCTTACTAAAGTATCCAGCCCGATCGTCGGCGCTAATACGGTGAGTTCCTCGCATAGCTACGAGTACCTTCAGGCTCATAGTCACGATTTTAGCCCGAAAGACTCAGAGAAGCCATCGTTGCTGGGAAGGCTTTAACAGACGATGAGATCAAATATTTGGAAGAACTGTGTGTCAAACGTCACTTGCTCATAAAAATTCCTTTCTAATGCCTGTTATCAGATATGAAGCTCAGCCGCCAAGATTTTAGTTAGTATGTGAAGTTCTTGCCGCTCGACTCCTGAAGGGACATTTTGAATTCTGCTCTACAAAGATAGCTCTAAATCAAGGACAGCTTCATCTGTTCTGTATTCACCTGGTTGCTGCTTGTATGAACCCGTACCGCTACTATGATCTATCCGTTTGAATTGAAAGTGCCACACCATCTCTCATCGTGACTCGCATGGGCGCTCAGATAGAATATTTTGAGATGAATTTTGTCCCTGTTCTCCTTTGCTGCAATAGGTGACGACAAGCAGAACAATGCTCCAACGCTAAAACATCTCTCAGTTGCAGACTATGCAATCTGTTAAGAGACAGATGCATTTAAATTTCATTTTTAGCCTTCTATAGTGAATCAAAGAAGGGCCTACCTGAGCCCCTCGGACCGATCTTATTTCAGAGCAATTTCGGTCATGTTACGCGTTTATACATGACCATATGGCAGATATGTACAGTAACCCACAACGTTATAAGCAACCTAAACCACTCGAAACTCCGGCAGCGCTCACGCCTCATTTATATTTGGAAGGGGGACCCCGGTTTGAGCCTTCCTCGCCCAGGTCAAATAAAGGATGCTGACTAGGTCAGCAGCTGGGTCATCCAGCTCAGAAATGAATTGAGCGGCCAGTTCCCTGCTAATGTTCCTGTGGAGGGTCGGAAGTGAGGTCGTGATAACCTTGTAAGTTTCTTTCCACGCTTTCATCAATTTCAAAACGGAAGGGTCTTCAACACAAATTGTCAGTCCCCAGGAAAGTGGAAATGAGGCTATACGGACCAATGGACGAATCCCCAGTGCGTGTGAGAGGAAGGTTTAATTTTCTGGTATGGACCTCAGAAAAGCATCCAAGGGCAGTAAGCATCTTGGCATGATCGCGCCCGATGCATGGATTTGCCCCCTTCTGCCTTATTAATTTATGTAATTCCGAAACCAGAGGGGATCTTCCAGCGAGACCTTGCATGAAATTATTTTCATCTATTCCTTCATCATCTGGATCTTCGAGTATGATGATCCCACCGGGCTTGAGCATGTCTGCCACTCTCTTCAA
>Ga0307517_10009424_pt1 | contig 13830 bp, 8 predicted proteins | sample 23_EM_MG_FD_194515 | JGI IMG/M metagenome (GOLD analysis project Ga0307517, IMG submission 194515) | Populus trichocarpa ectomycorrhiza microbial communities from riparian zone in the Pacific Northwest, United States - 23_EM | ecosystem: Host-associated > Plants > Roots > Unclassified | place...
ATGAATCGTTAATCTATTATAAACATCGCTACAAGAGTTAGATGTAAAACAATTTCGTTCGTTTTCTATCAATTTCCTCCTAATGTTTAGGGGTGTTTGGAAGGATGATAGTGATTATTTTTTAAAGTAATTTTTACTTGAAAATATATTAAAATAATTTTTTAAAAGTTATTTTTAATATTAATACATTAAAATGATCTGAAAACACTAAAAAAATATTAATTTTAAAATAAAATAATTTAATTATTTTTTAAAAACGCTTTTAAAACGCAAAAATAAACAAATTATCAAATAAAAACCATGAATTATACATGACATGAATTTATTATCTTATTTGTTTTTACATAGAAATATTATTTTTTTTTTAAATATATTTTTAGTGATTTTAGATTATTTTAATATTTTAACATTAAAAATAAAAAAAATAATATTTTAATATATTTCTAAAAACAATATTTTAAAAAACAATTATTATTATAATATGTAAAACAAACGAATAACATTTTAAAACCCATACCCCCCCTACCCTAAAAGGACAGTTAACGACGTCAAGTAACTGCAACGACGTAAATGGCCAGTCCCTTTCAGTTTCAACGTCATCAAAGTTGATTAACCTGACTAGAGTTAAAACTTGACTAGAAGTTATCATTTGATTCGCCACTCCCTTTTTACAGTTCCATTCCATCTCTCAAGCGATAAATATTTTACTCGGAATAACACCAAGATTATTCCTTGGAAAATCTATTACAAGTGATTTGTTATGGCGAGTCCGCATCGATACAAAGACGTATATTTAAGCCTGGTTAATACAAGCCATTTTAAAGATTTTATAGCAACCAGTGTAGTCCAGTCCAAGATATTAACATGCGCACCCACATCCTGACACTCACACACCACGATACTATTTTATTTTTATATTTAAATAAAATTAAAATTAAAAATTATTTTTTTATTTTAAATTATTTTTTAATTAAAAATATAAAAAATATGTAATTTTAAATATTTTAAAAAATAATCATAACATACTCCCAAACAACCCTACATTATTTCTGGAATTTGCATTGAAAACACTGATCAATATGAACTGTTTCTCGTCAATCCGACACCGTCTAAATGATAGAATCCAGGAAAAAAACAGAGAAAGAAGGAAAATGCTTCCACTTTTTATAAAAACCACACGTGCTTGGAGGTGCGTCCAAGAAATCCCATGGCGTGGAGAATTAAGAGACATGATCTGTTTACTTTAAGAAAAAGATTATTTTTTTTGTCCGAGATTGTCTCCTCGATAAGATTTCGATACTTAGGTTAGACGATGCTTAATTGTTGGATTAAGAGCAAAATTTGCCATCAAATTGTTGCTTTTGTGGGCATCTAAAGGTAGATTGCAGATCTCGAAAGGGCTATTTTAATTTGTTTTAATCTAGTCTTTCAAGAACATTTGGCATTGGTCTTGTAAATTCTTGACTAACAAGGACTGGAAAAATTGTTCTCTTGAGCCAGCGCAAGGTGCTGCTGCTGCTACAATGCATATTGGATTCTAAGCTTTAGATGGGCCTGGGCCTCTTCAACTTCTCATGCTTTAATTAGCCCACAATAAACAAAATATCTTTTTTTTTAAAAAAAAAGTATTTTTTAAAAAAATTAAAATTAAAATTTTTTTATTTGTTTTAAATTAATATTTTTAGACATTTTCATACGATAATGTCAAAAATAATTTTTTAAAAATAAAAAATATTATTTTAATGCATTTCCGAGTAAAAAACAACCACAACCATACTTCTAAATTAACTTTCAAGCAAGACCCCTCTCTCTCTCTCTCTCTCTCTCTCTCTCTCTATATATATATATATATATATATATATATATATATTTTCAAGATTTGAATAACAATATTGTAATAAAAATACCAAAGCTAATAACTATGTTCTATTTATATACAACTACAAACTTTCAAGTTTTCTTCTGTATTTTTTAATGAAAAAAGTGTTTCTAAGAATCTTAAATTAATTTAGATGAACATTGGATGATGGATCATTGCACCAAATAAATTGATTACTTAACAAAAAACGAATAATCCCAAATCTATGAGCTCAACCAAATCAATCTTAACTTGCTTGGACTTAAAGATATCCATGTCATACTATATTTCGTGGGAATCTTCGATTTTCCTCCATTGAATCCTCGTTCATTGGGTCCAGATTGTCATTAATTAAAAACAATCATCTTTTAACATTTGATCACTGTTTTAAAATAAAAAATTCAAATAAAAAGAATAAATTCTTCTTTTGAAATGATAAAAATTCATTAAAAAATTTACTTATTTTATATTTTTATTTGATGTGAAAAATAATTTTTTTTAAAATAAAAATATTTTAATGTATTAAGAAAAAACAATACTAAACTAACCAAGCTAATTAACCAACCCATTGGCCAGAGTATTTTATTTTTCAAACGTAAAAAAATATTCAGGTCTTGCTAGCTTGTTTTTTTTTTTAAAAAAAAAGATTTTAACCATGAATTTTAAATCAGTTGCATATTATATGATATTTTATCTAATATTGAGAAGTAAACAAATTTGATTTACCTAGTTAATTTTAGGTTGACATACGAAACTTGTAGGGATAATTTTGAAAAAAAAACAATATGAGAAGTTAAATCTCTAATTAACTCATTGTTGAATGATAGAATTGACAAAAACAAAAAACACCATTTTTTTTCTTAAAAAAAAATTAAAGTAAACTTAAGTCAATCAACCAAACTTTTGACTCAAATTATGCATGCCATCAAATTCAATAAAATTTATATCCCATGGATTATTTTACATTTAATATATTTATATGACAATAAAGCATATGTGATTTTTGTATGAAATGTCTTTAAAAAAAAAAAAAAACATGACATTGCTCGTGAAATTAAGATAACAAAGGGTGATGTTGCATTTTAAAAAAAAGAAGGTTACATAAAAAAAATTGATAATCAATAACAAATTATGAAATTGTATTTTTTTTTAAATCAAGAGACAAAAAAAATACTTGAAACAGAAAAAATAAAAATAAATAATAGACTGGATATTGTGATTTAACTCGTCAAACCTGTAATATAAATCATGTACTTAACTGAGTTTAATATATATATTTTTATAAATTAGTATTTAAAAAAAGAGCAAAAAGTGCTAAAAAAAATCCTAGCATCGCGGACCTATGGCCTAGTGCACCGAGCCTTTGAAAGGAACAACCCAAACGAGTGGATATTGAAGTCTAGACCTATGTGTTTGAACCTTTTTTTCCACATTTAAAGGGACAAACGATCTATCATCTGTCTATTTTTTTTTAAAGGCAAACAATGCGTCGTGTGCTAGTTCAGATTTCAGTCACCATTATTATGGCTGGAAAATCAAGGCTATGGTTTTGTTACCCAAAAAACTCATCTTTCAACCCATTTAAAGCCAACAACACTCTAAAACTAGTCATAGAACATGTAAAAAACAATTTAGCAACACAATAAACCCAAAGAATGGCTCAAATCACAAAATCAAACCAGATGAATTTTCTCATCTCCGATTTGGATATGTTTTTTAGGCAATATCGAGGCTCAAAACAACCATTATAAGATTCCCCTCATCAAATGGAATCTATTGACACAAATTTCAACTATTTTGATGGTTAAATTAAGTATAAACGGTAACTTTCTTGCTCTACACTAGAATTCAGTAGTTCCCTCTCTCCTCTCACAAGAGAGACTGCAAATTAAGGGAATTGAAGTTTGGTATCAAAATTAAATTTCTGACAATTAAAGGGATCGATCATCTATAAAACAAAAAACAGGGGCCATAATAAAATTTTTGTATGAAATTCGAAACCTCTACCTATTTTACCCTCCCCTTTTATTTTGATCATCTGTCTTTCAATCCAACATTTGTTTTTACAAAAAAATATAATTAGTTGCTAATTTAGGTTTAAAAATACTCAATTATACAAAAAAATAAAATAAAAGATCAAATTAAGAATTTATAAAAAAAATAATTATTTCAAATCACAATAATTTATAAAAGAGTGCACATATTAAACTGTGTTTATGAGTGTGGTAGCAGTTGCTTTTCAAAGTGCTTTTCATTACAAAATACATCAAAACAATTTTTTTTTATTTTTTAAAAATTATTTTTGATATTAGCACATTAAAATAATATGAAAATATCAAAAAAATATCTTTAAAATTTTTTTTTTTAATTTTTTTTAAAAAACACTTCCAAAACAGAATGCAAACACACGATTTAATCTTCAACAATAAAATTATCACATGGCTTATTTGTTTTTTTTTAATAATTCTCAAGACTATTGAGGAAGAGAGAAACAGGAGGTCACGATCCAGCGTTTGATTACCCAAACACAAAACTCAATGGAGGGTGTATTTGACATTTCCCCATCCTGTAGAAATTTTAAAAATCCCGCTGTATACTTGTATAGATTCCCTCAACTTCACGCTCCCTCTGGCTCCACACCCAGCAAACTCTCTCTCTCGCTTTCTCAAAAAGAAGCTTTTAAAAAATCTCTGCAAGGGCGACTCCTGCACCAAGCGAGCTCAATCCTAGCCTTCTTCTTCCTGCTCCTTCATCATAATCTCTTCTCTCGTTTACGGTTCGTCTCTCTCTCGCTCCGCCTCACGTTCATTTCTCTCCGTTATTTATTCAAATTTCGTAGTTATTTTGAATATCGTGCACTAATTGATTTTGTTATTATAATCACACCTTAAATTATCATTTTCAAGATTTTTTTTTATTAATTCAATTTTATTGCTGCCAGTAATCGGTTTTATTTAGGTTTAGATATCGTACGATTTCACGCCCTTGATTTCTGGTATTTTTTCAAAAAAAAATTCAGGTTGTACAAAATCTTGTTAGTGTTTACTAGAATCTGTGTGATCGAGTGAGGTTAAGCTAGATAAGTTGAGAAAAAAAATTAATTACATAATACTCAGAGAAGTCGGTTTGTTAATGATAATGTTTTACACATCGATCTCTGTTTGGCTGTGATTAATAAGCATATTTTTTCGATTTAGTAAAAATAAAAAAACAGTTATCTCATGGCTTTTGGTCACGTGGAATTTTGAATAAACTTGAACTAATATTAGTGAAATAAATATAACCCTAATTAGATTAAATGTCATGTTTCGTATTCAAGAAATTGAACGTGAAATTTTATGTTGATTTTTGATCATTCTATTCTCTTGTATGCAGATACGTCACCGCAGTTTCTGATGGGAGTGGATAACATGCTTAAGATGATAACGTGAGTTAATCAGCATAAGAAATTTTGTTAAAATTGCTGTTACTGTTTTAAATTTCTGAAGAAATATGGCAGAAGTGGTTTTTTTTTTTTGTAACTCTCTTTTGCTTCAAGTTCTGAGTTTAAACTCTGTGCAGTGAAATTGATCAAACCGCGTGTGGGGTTATGGAAGAGATAGGGAATGCAGAGATACTGCTTTTGAGAGGAAGAGAAGGAAAGGTTTCAGAAAGCTGCTTATGCTGTACCAGGCATGCTCAATAAGAATTGTAAGCTTACAAGTCTTGTGCTGTTACCTTTTATGTTTTTAGTAGAGCTTGGCGTTCAGAGTGTAGCTATTGTTTTCCATTCATTTGAAGATACTGTATCGGTCAAGTATATAAAGGCACAGACCCATCAACAGTCACAAAATATGTACTTAAACATAGGAGCATGTATTTCCCTCCCTTGTCATATATTATACATCTCAAACTTTTAATATCTTTCTACAAAATTCACTCAAAATGAGCTGCACATGTAGGCTGATGATGGAATGTTGGTTTTGTGTTTTAAGATTCAAAAATAAACAATCGATCATTCTCTCTTAAAGCATCCAATTCTTCCACTTCTGAACCATCCTCCATGAGAATTTTGTTTCCACGCTTGCCAAACTTCTTTTCTGCATCCGTCAAATTTAGCAAGGTTTAGCTTCAATTTGTGAGCAAACAATGAATGAATTCGGACTTTTAGTGATATAGGACACATGATGCGAACTTGTCATGCTCTTCATGCATTTATCTGGCCTTTCTTTGATGTGGGAACAGAGATTGTCTTGGGCCTTTTGGCTCCTCAATTTTTGAAAATCTCTTTCCAGTTAGTATTTTGTCAGTTGTATATATGCTTCTTTTTTAGTGTTTGAAGACATTTCTTATATTTTTTATTAATTGTTAAAACCGATATCAGCATCTGAGAATAGATACTCGTTTCACAACCCTGTTACCTGCTACATTGAATAGATCTTCTATAGAGTCGGGCAAATGTATGAGCTTTCCGTTTGTGTCCCCCGTTGGACTTTCATTTGGATGATGCCCATGTATTATCACTCGTGTGGGATATTTGCTTGCTAATGAAGTAGAATCTTCTGGTGTTCCTGAAAACGCATGGGATGAAGCTCAAATCTTTCATTAGTTGTGAAATCACCCAACCCCCTATCCACCCAAAAAAAAAAATCTAAGATGAAATGTAAATCAAACAATCTTTATTTCCCATCCTTTTTTTCCTGCTTGGTTGCCCTATGATGTTTAAGTAGTTTTGGTTTTAAGTGTCATTTTTACCTTCTAAATTTGTTTCTCGTTGAGAATTTACTGCATCAGAACTTGGTAACTCCTCATTTGCTGTTGCTTGCTGCAAGGAAAAGATAATGACCGTTATATAGAGAATACTAATTAGAACTGCTGTCCAGATTTTATATTGGCCAAACTGGTATTATGCATTTACCAGAAACACTATAACATTCAGTACAATCCAAAACATCTTTTGGAGTGACTTCGATACATGTCTGGGAGCCAGTATTGATAAATCATAAATCTGAAAGGCCGGACCAGAAAAGTCTGCTATGATACATGCAATTTCAAAGCTAGTTCGAATGTCTTGAGTGATGCTGTTAACATTTTTTCTTTTCTTTCTTTTTTTGGGTTTATACGTTGGTAACTTCAATTACAATTGAAATGAGGACAATACACTATTCTCTTGTATCATTTAAAAGTAATTCAAATTCCAATGCCATAAAAGGTTTATGCATAGTTGAAAACAACCTTTGCCTTTACTGGCAGATAAGTGCATTAAGATGACTCTGTTTAGTCAAAGTATTTGTTTAACACTAGTTAAATTGATTGAAGATAGAAATATACCTCTACAGTTGTGTCTCCCAGCAATTCCTTGAGAGAGGGTATTTCTTGTTGCATCTCTTGTTTTAAGTCCTTCATGTACTGCACTCAAAGAGTCATTATAAATAATCAGCTTCAGTTTAAATTGCAGTTCCGATACATGTGCTGGTGGGCGTACAACTGATTATATTTGGTCATGCAATGAGACAAATAAGTTCTTTAACCTGAGTGAAGTTGGAGATAATTGTTTTTCCATCTTCGCTATGGGGCTGCACCATTTGCTTGAGATGATGATGACTGAGCCGGATGACCTGGGAAAGTCTCTTGGTCCTCATAGTAAAAGGCTGTGGGATGTTGAACACAACCCCAATTTCCCCTGCCACATCTGAAGGTCCTATCTTTGACAAAACCTGAACACCATGAACATATATTTTTAGGACAAGGAAGAATTTGTTATATATTATAGGTGTAGATTTGTTTTGAGTTTCGCTATCATTTCCTGAGAGCTTTCTCACATTAGTTTGCCTATGCTATCCTATTTCTTTAAATTCAAGAAAGTATCAATACTAGGATAGATGAGATGTGCAGAGATCACTTAAGAAATATTCTGTACCTTTTCTTGTGGCCATAAACATTATTCTGCTTATTATATTTGCATTGTGACTCCTTGTCTTCTCCTATTATTTCCAAGTTCTATTACGTCTACTTATCATTTATGTACTATTATCACATGTAGGACTGGAATTTATTTTCTGATATTGTGCCTTGAACTTTATATATAGTGATTTCCTGAAACTTCTTTTGTTGATCTGCCACAACAGGATTCGAGACAGGATCTGTGAAGCATTACCCTTCAGGGATTTGCATCCCTAGCATCTGCTCTTTGGATAAAGTGATGTTTCAATTTAAACGGTATGTGTGACTATAGCATGATTTCTTTTCTAAATATATTCTTGACTGCCAGGAAAGTTCCTGAAGTCTCCCCAAACGACCACTTCTTAAATAAAAAGAATAGCTGCTGACTGGTGATGATAAAATCGTACTTGCAGAGTCTTTGCTACATATATGCAGGATGAATCCCCTTTACAATCATCTGCAGTAGACTTTTCCTCTTTCATCTGTTATGGCCTAACCTAGTTCAACTTATATGCACTATTCCTTTGTAGGGAAATCTTATCATGTAGAATATGCATCATGCATAAGGTGTCATCGTTGTGCCAATAAATGGGGTATTCACTCAATCACTAACATATTTTAGCGATATGATTATCAGCTAATTTATTTCTTGACTATTTGGTACTAGAAAATCCAATTTATTTCAGGGAGTGATGTTTTGATGCATGTATTTGAAATTACCTGATCTGTTCCATTCTTGTACACCAGCACGTCCTGCAATTTGAGTCACAATTCAGATTTTATATCTTACTTTACATGGATGAACTTGATAGATATGTGGGCATGGGGCATACCAGCGTTCCAGATACTAAGATGTAAAACTCTGTGGGAATCTCGTTTTGTAAAATAATTTCAACCTTAGGTGGAAAATATTCTGCTTTCATTTCTGTTACCTGGAAGAAAGCACAAGAAAATCCAGAGTTAGCATTACTTTGTTATAGGTATCAATCATAATTTCTACCTTCCGTCTTAATACAACAGTAGCTATACCAGTGTCTTTACTGATACAAGTTTTACGGAGAGCAAAGGCATTTACCAACTGGGTAAGAAGATCTTCAGAAACTCCTTTGAATAGGTAGGTGCTTGCAACAACACCATGGAAAAGATGTAGAGCAATGCTGGTTCTGATTGCTTTTGGTAAGTCCTCTAACACTTCTTCTTGCTGCAACTCTGCTGTCTTGAACTTGAGTTGCATATGTGCTAGCATTTGCTCTTTCAAACCTTCTGGGAGTCTATTCTTGCTTGCATATCTTAATATCTGATTGATGGCATTCCTCTGCGAAACACCAAACAATAGTAGATTATTAAGTAGCACCATGCAGTTGTGTTCTGTTAGATTGTTCTAGCTGTAGGATTGTTATATAGATGAAAGACTCAACTGTGACTTAAGCGTTCCCGTTTTAGGTTGTTAAGGCATGTTTGGTTAAGTGAAATTAGCAAGCAAGTGGATTAAACTCTAGAAGATTCCAAATTTTATAGATATTCATAGTCCTGTAGAAACCTTGACAGAATCTGTTGCATAGATACAACATGTAGGTAGGGTAAAAGAGAAATTACCATAGCAAAAGTACGGACCGCAGCATGGACAATGAGATTTGTCATGTTTCCGATTATATAAGCTGTGAGGCCAATGTTGAATAGCATGTAAAACATATTAAAAATTTTCTCTCCTGTGTTTACTGCATGCAAGTCTCCGTAGCCAACAGTGGATAGAGTGACAATTGACCAGTAAATGGAGTAGGTGTAACCCAACCAGATGCTTCTGTGTTTGAAATCTTTAACCTGAACTCCAATCCATGTATTGCCTGATGTTTTATGATGAGCAGCAAGCCAGTAGTAGAAGCATCCTGCCGAGTGAACCGCAAATAGTGTGACCTGCCATGGATGAAAGATCAAGTCTTGATGGGAATGAATGAATGGTGCAGGGCGTATAAAACTCAAAAGTTATTGTTGTGGTGGTGAAGGAATTGACTATTACACTGATTAGTTTAATTAATCTGGTATAAAAGTAGCTGAAGCGTGTGTCTTTCTCTAGCCTGTAGAAAATAAGTTGATGATTAGTGTAGAATAAGCACACCCTCCTCATTGTTAGACAATAGTGAGATTTACCTTTTGTAGAGTTCAGCCACACGCCTGAGTCGCCAAAGCCGCAGCAAGTTGAGGAAACCGAAGGTCTCTCCTTCGTGCATTTCGCCAGTTATGATTCTGTAAATGATTTGAAATGGTAGAGTTGAGGCTATGTCCATGGGGAACAATAACCTGGTGATATACCTGAGAAAACATGCGAGAAGAGAAGTGTTATCTTTCAAATCAAATCTATTTCTAGGAAAATAAATGTTAAAAAAAATTATTTGGTATAAAGATTATAACGGAAAAAGTGTCAAATCATTATATTAAATCTTAGCAGATTTTATTATGAATTTAATTTAGGGTTTATTTTACAATAGACATCTCAAATCCCTCCATAATTAGGAGTACATCTTCAACGATCCTCGAGCTAGATAATATTTTCCTACAACTTCTTAACTTGTATGGTTTTTCTCTCTATAATTTTTACAAGTTTGAGTATTCATGAGATCATGCATTGTTAGTTCACATTTGTATAGGATCAGCAGTTGTATCTTCGAGAGTCTATCACCATTAACTTGCTGCTTTAAAAAATATTCTTCAGAGAATGCAATCTACTTTTAAGAAAAATAGATTTATACGCCACGACCAGTACATTTATTTTTTCATTTTTATTTTTAATATCGATATTAAATTATTTTTTAAATATTTTTACCCATTAACTTCAATTTTTCCTATAAGAAATCCATGATTGCATAGTGTCAGAGAACAGGTTCTTAGAAATGTAAAAAAGAGTTTTAGAAACTAAATTCAAAAATATTTTTAGAAAAGGTTTAGAAACATATAAATATTCTTTGGCGACAAGGAGAGTTATTCTAGCATAACTTTTGCTAATGGTGGTTACGCATTGCAATGAGTACTGTGCAATTGTTGTAATTTAAGTCATTGCAAATTAAATTGACTATCGAGCCATAGGGATATCTTGAACCCAGTGGTTCAAGCAGAGTTTATTTTTTATTTATTTTTAATTAACGTGGGTGTTCAGGCCAGCTTACGCGTACCTCGACTAATTCTACGGATCCTAAAGTTAACGACCATGTAAGCTTTTAGTGATTATTATATTTATAACTATAGAGCTCGGATCTGAGATTATATAAGGAGCAAACTTTTTAATATCAAATTTTTCCAGTTAGATCACTTAGTAGATGGTTTGTTCAATTTTTAACTTGACATTAGTTGTTGTGGTGGTAGGTGAGGTGAAGAATGCTATTAGAATAAGTACAAAAATATAACAAAAATAAATTTAACATTTTCTCATTTCTCTTTTCATATGCTGACTTAGTTATTCTTATTTATCATCCATCACATTTGTTTTTATACACTTGTTTTTATAAAATCTTAGTATGATTTGTTTGAACTCAGATTTTTTTTTTTAAAAAAAGGATTCGGATCCTTTCAACCTCTGATCACTTGACAGAAATATACCGTTAGAAGCCACCCAGTGATAGTTCTGTCATAAATTTATGGCAGCTTCTATTTTTAGGGCTAAACTGGAGTAATTTGTTGTGAAATTAAATGAATGTGTTGCTGTGATTTGGAATCATACCGTGCTGCAATTTTCTTGTGATCATCCACAAGAAGATAGGTCGAATTGTCCAAATAAGCCACAAAGAAAGTTAAGACAATATCAGCGGCAAAGAAGGCATCAACCACCAAATCTACGGGCAAAAGTGCTCCGGTAGCGGCTTTCTTAAAAGCCAGTTCAAAAGTAGATGCCCATGCTGAGTATACCACCAACACCACAAGGAACGTTTGCCACCACCTGCATCACATTAACATTAACATTAACTTTAATTCTTGTCACGAATGAAGCATATAATTACTCGGTAAAAAACTTTAGATAAACATTGTAGCATTTGTACTTGTCAAAAATTATTTTTGCATGACGCAAAGTTCCTATAGAAATTCCTATTAAATTAATTTTGTATATTCTTACTCTCAGTTCGATGACTTGTTTTTCCATTCAAGTTATTAAGTATATTTAGAAAAAAAGAGAAACGACGAAGTTAGAATACTTATAAAATTATATGATTTTACAATTTAATTTATATTTAATATATAAAATCAGATTAAAAATTCAAAGACCAGTAAAATCAGATTTGATTCAAGTAAACTTGATAAAATCATTCAAATTTGTGAATTTTACGAGTTTTGATGAAGTATACATACTATATTAATTAACATTTTTTTCTCTTAAATTAAACAAAAAATAACCCTTAGCCCACTCCTCTTTCTCTTTCAAATCACCAACACCAATCTTCTTTTTTTTTTGTTTTTTTTGTTTTGTTGTGTCTTAAGATCAAAAAGCTTGATAAAAGACATGTTTAAGGGTTGTTGGTATTAATTTGATATCTATTTTGTTATGTTATTTTTTAAAGTTTGTTTAGTATTATAGTAATGGTTGTTTTTTAAAGTGTTTTTTAATTGAAATATATCAAATTAATATATTTTTATTTTTTAAAATTTATTTTTAATATTAACATATTTAAATGATATGAAAGAAAAAGATTAATTTGAAACAATTTTTTTTTTATATTTTTCAAAAATACTTTAAAAAAATAAAAATAAACACACTCTTAATTTTATTAATTATCTGACTGCATCTACTGGGGTTTTATGTTGACATATGGGGCTATAACTGAAATTATACTTTCTTCTCTGATAAACAATGTGTTAATGATTGTCTTTGTTCTCATAGGCACACCTGATGCCTTGATTCCTTATTTTTGTGCTGCTTTACCAGACTGGAAAAACGAAAGCCTGCCCCTTATGGCAAGCCATTTCCCCCCCTTTCTTTTGTAAGTTGTTTACTTTCTGAGGATGCAGTTATAATTACTAACCTAGCCTTATTTTAATTTTATATTATTTATTTTACTTTTATCTTAATTGTGTTATACTAATATTTATATTTATTATTTGATTAAGATTATCTATATAATTAGTTTTAAAAAATTATTTATAATTTTATAATCTGAATTTTAATCAAATTGTTTTTTCTTCTTTTTTATTATCACAAATAAAACCATATTTTCTTAGAAACAAGGAATTTTGTCCATGTTGAGTTAGAGATTCATTTGGTATTAATATTTCCTATCTCTAAAAAGTCTCAAAATCCCTATTTTGAAAAAAAAAAAAGAATTTATGATTATGTGAGTGGAGACATTATCACGTGAACCCTAGTTCACCAACTAGATCATGACGAAGCTAATGATGTTTTTACATATTATTAAATTTGTCCACATTATTTTCTTGATTGACATATTATTAGTTATTTCATTCCATGATACTATTAAATATGAAAATATTCACATTTTAAATATAATTTACTAAATTGATGATTAGACAAATTTAAAGATTTGTAATAAATTTATTGGTTGATGCATAATCTTAGATAGCGAGCTAAGTTTATTTCGTGAGTTATTATGCAATTTAAATATTAAATTACAATAAAATACAACTCCGACCCATTAATGAATTTATCATTTTTAGAATTTCCTACACTTTTATTTTATTTTATTAACATGGATATCCGGGCCAGCTTGCGTATGTCTCGACTAATCCCACGGGCTCTAAAATTAACGTCTATATAAACCTCCAGTGACTATCATATTAGCAATCACATGGCTCGAACCTGAGACCACAGGGGAACAAACTTCTTAATCCCAAACTCTTACTATTAGGCCACCTACTAGATGATTACCTACACTTTTTTTTTGGTACAATAAACCATTCCTATATGCACACATGATGCTGTGTTTTTTTTTTTTTTTTTTTTTGAGAAAATGGGTATAGCCCATTTTCATACCTTAAGGCCCAGTCACTTTCCATAAAATCTCAAGTGAATCATCGTCCACCTTGAGCTTCGAATCAATGTGTTCATAAGA
>Ga0307517_10009426_pt1 | contig 13828 bp, 4 predicted proteins | sample 23_EM_MG_FD_194515 | JGI IMG/M metagenome (GOLD analysis project Ga0307517, IMG submission 194515) | Populus trichocarpa ectomycorrhiza microbial communities from riparian zone in the Pacific Northwest, United States - 23_EM | ecosystem: Host-associated > Plants > Roots > Unclassified | place...
TTTACATTGACTAGACATCGCTTCCCAAACTTCAGAAATCCCTCCGTCTCCAGATTTTAAGAACACAAAGCATAATGGTGGGAGGAGTTAGTGTCAAAAGATACTAGGTACAATAGAATATTAGCGAGTTCATGTTCTCAATCTATAATAATGTGATAACAAATTTCATCATCTATCCTATAATTGGCTAAGAAGTAAAATTTCTCATGCAAACATCCTGACCATATAACACTTGCAGATGTTTCAAAGGTTTTTTTCATATAAGAAACCTGAAATGAGAACTGATGCATGACTTCTGATGTCCTTCTTTAGCACTCATTTCCTGAACTAAAGTTACAGAACTGAAAACCCATCTAGAATTTCAAAAGCCACCAACCCCTTTCCGATCTTTCGATTCAGATTATTAAAATGTTGCAAGTAGAGCAGCCTAGTTAACTGAACTAACTCAGTAACCGGGTTCAAAGCAGTGAAAAGTAACATGGCAATAATAGCAAAGAAGATCAAGAATTTCAGGAGAATTTTCTCGTTGCCAATCACTTACTCGAACTAGACATGAATTCAAAACACTCTGTCCATTGACAAAAATCTCAATTAAAGCAAATGAAATGCACTCCATTCTGTAAATCAAAGTTTTACTGCCTCTAATCAGCTCCTAGTTTATGGAATGAAAGAGAAAACAATGAGCAACTCAGTATTCTATCTCTTTTCATTATATTCCTATCTAAGTGAAGAACACGGGAGGGCTAATGAATTTTAAGGAGAAGCAACACTGCAATTGTTTCACATCAGCATCAAGAACCTCATTCAGCCTAATTGCGTTTATTTCAAGTTCTATTAATTTAGTAGCATGTAAGTTATATACAACACCCCACTAAAAAAAACAAAATCTATAACATATAAAGGAACCGAGAAGAAAAGCTTATGTATGAACAAAATTATTTCTAGATTTTGTAATAAGCTATATTTATAATTAGGTTGAATGAGTACTGCAGCTTAAATTCATATAAATTTGGATAATTTTTTCTACATCCATCTACATCATTTAATCTTTTTTAGGGCTAATTCATTTATAATCCATACTCATTTATAATGGCAGGTAAATGGTTACTGATGGATAGAAATAAATTGGAGAAAGCTTTAGGCTTTCCTTTGGGTTTAGACTAGGTTTTATTCCTTTAATTTGGCTTCGCCTCTCATCTACCTGGGCACTAGCCTGCTTCATTGGAAATTGATATCTCCTAGGTCTATTAAGATTTAGCAATTCACTAGAATGGTGACCGCGCTGCACTGTGTATCTCTTTTATTTTTCCAGTAACGTATTTAGGTATTATAAACGTGTATTTTTCTAATAACTTGGGTTATTGTCCTGACTAATTAAATAAGCAAACTTTATTTGAATCATATAAAATAAATAAAAAATTACTAAAAAACTGTCTCAAAAACAAAAAAGTTTTCCAAACTCAAATCTATTTTTTAGGCGCATCCAAGGTAAAGAATAAAAACATAATCTTAACTCCTCTCATTATATGAACCATTTGACATAAAAATTAACCGTTTAGCGACCAAAATTGTCTCCAACAGAAACTTGATCTCACTACACTGGAATTCAATAATCCCCTTTCTCTCTCATCCACCAAAAAAAGAACAAAAAAAGAGGCAAATAAGGTTTGGTATCAAAATTAAATTTTTAAAATTAAAGGGACTAGTTACCAAATAGCTAAAAAATATGAGGGACTAAAATGAACTTTTCAAATAAATTTCAAAGCTACCACCAATTTTACCTATTCTTTTCACTCAATTCCTCTATTTTTCAATTCAATCCTACCTCCCAAAACAATATGCAATTGGGTGCTAATTTGGACTAAAAAAGGCTACTATACAAAATAAAAGTCCAAGGATCAAATAAAAAAAATTAAAAAAACATTATTAAAACCCATGGTAATATATGAGAGAATGAACAGTAAAATAACTACCATACACCCTCTTTTTTAGTTTATACTTTAATGCTCAAGTTTGAGACTCCCAACTTTAGAATTTCAGGCACTCTGGGATCTTGTCAACTCGCTCTCAAACTAGAATGAGTGTCAATCAAGTAAAACTGGAGTTAACTTGCAGCCCAATTAAGATTCGTTGATTCTTTTTATATAAAAACTTCAAAACAATATCATTTTGATCTTTTAAAAAAAAATGGATTGATTCAAGATAACTCGTCCACTTGTAACCCGAGCTTTAAATCAGGTTAATCTTCAAGTCAGATTAAATAATTATGATTCTGGATTTCTACATGTTTGTTAAAAATTATTGGAAGCTTAAATAGTCCAATATCTATACCATACCATGGGGCTTAGCCATTTGTTTCATATATACAGATTATTGTCTCAAATATCATAACACCGGGCATTTTGCTAAGTGATTTTATATTTTTAGTATTAAGCTATAATTTAGCCTAGATGATTTTGTTTTTATGCTTCAGTATTTTTATTTTTTTTTGCAAAATAGATGTGTTCGTTCAATTGATATAATGCCACCAATTTAGAAGAACCATTACATTGCTTTCTATAAAATACCCCGGTTGTTTGCTAGAAAGTAGTTTTTTTTTTTCAAAAATAGTTTTTATAAAAAGTGAGTTATTTTCTGATGTTCGGTAGTGTTATAAAAAATAAGATAGAAAATAATTTCCAGTATTTAACTATGTCATGGAAAATAAACTGAAAAATAACTTTTAATGTTTTAATTTTTTTTAAGTTTATTAAGATAATAGAGATCAAATCTGATAGATAAAAAAAATTGAAAGATATTGAAATTGAAAAAAAATTCACTTTCATAAATTATTTCAAATAAAAAAAATAACGGAGACAAGTTTGATAAATAAAAAAGTTGAAAGATAATTAAATTGAAAACAAATTCTAGTTTCATAAATTATTTCAAATAAAATAAATAGTAATAAGAAAATAGAGACCAAATATGATAGATATAAAATTTCAATTAAAAAAATGATAAGAGAAAAACAAATAACAGTAAAAAAAATAAAGATTAAAGTTGATATAAAAATCAAATTAAATCAAATTCTAAGGGAAGAAATTGAAAAACAATAATAAAAAAAGGATTCAAAACAAAATATATAGCAATCAAAAGATTAATAATCAAATTTGATATAATCAACAAATAATAAGATATTTTTGAATTTTTTTGCAACTTATAGAAAGTGTTTTCCATCCAAAATAAAAATAAAATATTTTCCTGAAAATCAAGTCAAATTTCCTAGAAATCAAAACAAAATATATAGCAATCAAAGGATTGGAGATCAAATTTGATATAATCAACAAAAAAAAACAAGATATTTTTAAATTTTTCACAACATATAAAAAGTGTTTTCCATCCAAAATAAAAGGAAAATACTTTTCTAAAAATCAAGTTAAATGTTTCTTTGACTGGAAAGTACTTTTTATTAATTATTTTTTCTAATAATAAACAAACACTAAAAAATTTAGAAAGTAATTTATAACAAATTACTTTCAATAAAATAAATAGGCTTTAGTATCATCAAAGTTTATATTCAAACTTTGGTTTCCTTCAATATGATTTTCTTCAAAGAAACTAAATTCATCTGTTTATTTGGTTCATGTTTCAGGATTGGATTGGTAATGAGGTTGAATCCATTTGAAGCTAAGGTTCCACCATAATTTATTTTTTCGTTTCAAAAATAGTTTTGAAAATTTTTGATTTTTTTTTCTTTTCTTGAAATTATATTTTTTTCTATATTTTTAGATTGTTTTTAATGTGCCGATATCAAAAATAATTTTTAAAAATTAAAAAATATTATTTTAATATATTTTTAGATAAAAAAATATTTTAAAAAAATAACTATTATTATATTTTCAAATACCTTTTAACCTAAGGTTTGAAGCTAAAAGCATGACTTAACCATTGGCCCAACTTCCTTGCACGAGCACAGCTACAACATAGCTGGGCCGTGGCATCATTAGATTTTGATAAAAAATTTATTTTCATCCTAAAATTTTTAGCCTGTGTATATATATACTCTTGAATTTAAGGTTTATTTAATAGAAAATATGCATTTTCCCCTCCAAATAATTATTTATTATCATTTAACCATTATTTATTTATTTTATTTTCAAATACATCCTAGCTGTAGCTGATTATACCTAAATCCTTTTTTCACCCTTTCTACGTATATAAATATAATCTCTTAATATAAAAGTTAAATATAACTTAATTCAGTAAATAAATAAATTGAATTTAGTTCAATGTTTTTAAATTTGACATAGAAAAATATTGTTGACAATTATTTTCATTCTAGTCCTAAATAATTAAAAACTTATTTAAAAAAATGCATTTTACCCCTCCAAAGAATTACTTATTATTATCCAACCATTATCTGTTTATTTTATTATCAAATAAATCCTAGCATGTTTTCTATATATCCAAGATCCTATTTTAGCCTCGCCCTCCTCCTCACATATGAATATATAATATAACTCCATCAAGTAAATCAATAGACTTTAATCTAATGGTTTTAAATTTAACACAGAAAATTAATATTTATTTCATAATTAAAGCTAATTAACAAGGAAGAACAAAAATGCTAAAAACTTCAAAAACCTTACAGCTTCAAATGGCATATATATATACTTACCTTCAACAAACTGAATCCACATCCATATTGCAGATTATCAACCCCATATACTGTTACATCAAGTGTCCCATGAAGCAATCGTGGCGTCATTTTCACCTTCTCCCCTCTCAAGAATCACTCAAGCACAAGAACTTGTGTGCCTGCTAAACCAAGAACAAGAGCATGGTTAGGGTTAATCAGGCCAACCACTTCAAGAAACAAGTCTAGAGAAACAGAGATCTGTAATCACTGCAATGTTAAAGACTAGGCAATACCTGGAGATGGATGGAATCTATCACAGCCCTTGAAGAAAAAACTGAAGGAAATGCTTATGACAGAAGGAAGGGTTTGGAAAATATATAGGGAGACAAGAAGCTTAATGGAATCTTATGCATTCCTAGGAGGCACTGGGAAGGAAGAGATATATGTTTCTCAAATAGGCAAATATGGATTTCAAGTTAGAATCAATGCCAGCCTTTGTCTGTTAATGAAGCAAGGCATTCTGCTACAATACGGCCGGGTCCCTATCTTAGATTATTTACTTGATGAAACTTCAGGCATCTAGCTCGAAGATAGATGACAAGCTTTCACCAAACAAGAATCAATGAATATTCACATCTACAAAATGATTAAAAAAAAATAGAAATAAAGTTTCGTGTAATTAATAAACCCACACCATTTTTGGTAAAGGGATATTAAAAAAAATTATTAATACTTCTTGGATTCTTGGGCATATAGGTTTTTTTTTTTTTTTTGCGGTTTAGAGTTTACTATAAATATATATCATGTAAGCATGTTGTTGAACCATGTTAAATTTTATGTTCTTTCTAGTTTCTCTCCTATTACAATATTCATCAATAATTGCACCGGGTTTTTTACAACACATATTTATAAAATTTGACCTGAGGCAAGGTCCGGGTCATGGATCAGGAGGATCTATCTAATTTTTTAAAAAAATTATAAATAACATTGTTTTAATAAAAAAAATCAACAAGTTGAGTGTTATGTTTAGACTAGGTCAAGTTTAAGCTGGTCAAGTCAGTTAGTAACTTGGGTTTTTTATTGAATCAACTGACTTTTTTTTTTTTCTTTACTCCGGACTAGTCTAAACTCTAGAACAACCCATCAAGCTAATCCAAATTTTACAATTATGATTAAAAATATTTTTTTACTGGTTTTTCATTTTAAGATTAAATATTTTTTGTTGGAATTTTAAACTTGTCGTAAATACTTAGACCGATATATCATGATAAAAAAACTTTCTCATCAATCAAAACTAAATGTTTTTTTTATATAAATAATCTTAAAATTATATCTATTTCGATTTGGCTCATTTAAACAAATAAATTTCTCTATATAAATACCAGTTTTAAGGTTCAATCTCTCAAAACGTAAACAAAGAAAACAAACTTTCTTGTCCACTAAACATAATCTTCAGGATGAGATTCTCATATATATAATTTATAAGTGTATGGAATTGCAATTTCTTTCACGTTCTTGTGCATTTTTTTTTAAAAAAAACTTCTTATTATTCATGAGTGGGTTTCGAAAATTGGGCTTATAATATAAACACAGCTTTTAGATGTGGTCCGCCATAACCAAGCTTACATTGAAGGAGACTGCTAGGATCGGTCCAATTACTTAGACTGGGCCACACAAAAAAAACCACGGGTTTCACTAATATTCTTTATAAATATAGAAATGGCAACATAAATTGATGGTTTTCTTAAAGGGCATGGCAACAAAAAATAATGATCAATTGATCGCCAAAATTAGTACTCTAATTCAACAAAAGAAGTAGATTAGATCATAGCTATTCAACTACGTCCGGCCTGGTAGATTGATTTAGAATCTAACTCGAGATAAATTTTAATTTAAATTAAAAAAATATGTTAATTCGAGCAAATTCGATAATTTAATAGATTTATTTATGGTTAAATTGACATTATCAAATCTGATCTAAACTTAATTGGATCAACGTTGAGAGATTTTAAAAAAATAATATTTTAAAAAAATCAGAATGAATTCGTTGACCCGTGAGTCAAGTAAGTGATCCAATAAACCCAAGCTAAGTTTTACAGCTATAAATCATATCATTGATTTGTTAATTGAAGCAAAGGACAAGCACCACGACATTAGTTTCCTCTTGAACATGCTTAGCCATAATGTTTGACAATATCCGCCAGCAAATGCAACAAGTTCCAACCACGCCATTTTTATTTTTTTAATCATTTATAAAGACACACTTATAACCACAAGACCAAGAAGAGGACTTGGTCAGCTGGTCCTCTCCCACAGATTAATTTAAACTACTGTCTGCACCGATTCTTAATGTCAATTAATCAACTCCCAGCTGAATTAATTAAACCAGCGGCTGCTGCTGCTGCAATCCATTCCTTCGGCCGGCATGCATGGCTAGGTGCAATAAAGTCATGCCACATTGTTCAAGTGCGATGGGTGCTTGTAGAGCTTAAACAATTTCATTCTAATCCTAATAATACCTAGTGTTTAAGTCATAGATTTGCAGTCATCGAGTCCGAATATTGGAATATTTAAACATCTTTTTATTTAATTACGTCAAGGTGCTGGGAGGATGTCTTGAGATAGATTGCTTCTGTGTATAGACATAAATGTAAACTAACACTGCAATATTTAACAGTTTTGCTTATGTAATTTTATTTTTTTTGTCAGCGTTAGATATATATTTTATTGATAATTAATTTATTAATAAAATTACTGAAAAAAATATTTCATCGGTGAATTCTTTATCGGTAATTTTTTATCCGTCGGTAAATCTGTTAGTAATAAAAAAAATATTATTACCGACAGATTTTATTCCGTCGGTGATTCTCTTTGTAATTCACATGATGAACAGTGTTCACAGTTTACCAACAGATTTTATCGACGGAATAAAATCTGTCGGTAATTCCATTGGTAAAAATGACACGTCATTATTTTTTTTCTTTGTTTTAATTTTTTTTTATATTGTAATTCTCTCAGTATTTTTATTTATATTTATTAATTTTCTAGTAGTGTTACTCTAATATATATATATTTCACCAACGAAATCAAGAGAAGATGAAACAAAGTAAAAGCCATATATGGATTATTTTAGAATCTCCATTGACTTTATTTAAAGCTTCTGTGTATAGACATAAATGTCAGGAAGGGTCGACACCACATGATCATTATGTGGCCACCTCTTTATGTGAAAGCTGCTGGCTCCGGTTGGAAGGATGCATAAACATTTAACAGTAATTAAAATTCAAGTCTAAAGTAGTGGCTCAAGTGCAAGGTATATAATTTTATCTTATTATTTTTGTTCCAATTTAAAAATAAATTATAAGAGATTTTTTTTTTATCATAGATGCATCAATTATGTTAGAGTAATCTATCTAAGAACAATGGCAAATATATTTTGTCTCGAGATGAGAAAATTGATCGAAAATACTTCATTTAAAAAAAAAGAAAATAGAAAGTTAATGTTACTATGATATACCCATCTAGATGGTTCAATTTGTCATTAAAAAGGCCATTTAAACGTACACTGCCATATTTTTAATTTCTAGCAAAAATTGGAAAGGAGAAAAGTTAAAAGGAGGGGCATCAAATCAATGGAGGGCATGCTTGCTTTTCAGGAACAGGTGCCTCACAAACTTAAATGCGCACCCGTACCCCTTCACATGTAAATATAATAATATTTCAATACTTTATAACATAAATAAAAAATATATATATATAAAATTCATGTATTAGACAATTATATATAAAAAAAAAACTCCATCATTAACCGAGGATGTGAAACATAAATGATAAAAGCAAAACATAATTTTGTAAAATACATCTTATATATATCCTGGCATAGATACACTTTCCATCAATGTACGTAGCAGAATTCAAGTGACTAGTTTTTCATGTACAAGTATAAATAATTAAAACGGAAACCATCATTTATTTTTTTAAAAAAAAAAATTAAGGGGAAAGTTGACAACTGATTAAAACTCCGGGATCCGATCTATTCAGGAAAAACCCTGTAAAAACCTATTATTTTTTTAAAACGATTTATTCTGATTTTTTTAAAAAAAAATGGATTGACCCATTTAATCTTTTAACCCTTCTCCTGAGCTGAGTGAAGTTTAATAATTATGAATGTATTTTTATAAAACAATATTATTTTCATACTGTTGAAAGTATATATTACATTACACAGATTCATTAATTAATTACAGCAATCAATAATTATAATATTGTGAATTCATCACGTCAATCAATCAAATATTTTTGATCCATGTAAACCCGATCATTATAATATTTGTGATCGTGTGGACATACAGAATACGATGTAGACTTGTATGCAAGATCCTTTAACTCGTATGGTCTTGATTGGTCGAACACGTTAGAGGTTGCTTGGTTTATCCTTTTTAGCTGGGCAAAAGCAAATATACACATGCTATCATTTATTCTAGTTGTTATGAAGCTAGCTAGCCAGCCAGCCAGCGTTTTGATTTCTGTATCACCAATACTTGTTTAGGTGAAATCTTTATTGCAACTTTTGACTTTTCCCATCCAATTCACATAAATCTGTCTGCATATTTAGTGCATTGTCTGCTTCTCATTACCTCTTCTCTACAAAGTCTCTCACTGATCTCTCTGATCACTCTCGTACTTGCATGAATATTATTGTTATTATATATGATCTTAATTTGCAGTAGTGTTTTTCTAAGTTTTCTTTCCCAAATCATGGTACAATCCAAGAAATTCAGAGGCGTCAGGCAACGCCAGTGGGGCTCTTGGGTGTCTGAAATTCGCCACCCTTTACTGTAAGCCTTACCTTCACCTACTCCCTTCATTAATAAGATCATCCGCCTCCTTAGGAAAATATAAAGAACGTTAGGGTGTAAGAATCTGTGTTTTTGTACCTTGATAGCAAGCCACATTATAATGTTCTGGCTAGATCTCTTGTTATTTATGATCCCTCATTCTCTTTTGCATTTCTCTTGAATTAATGTAGAGAGAGGAGAGTGTGATATGGGCTAGCTAGGGATGTTTCAATGATTTTTAGCTCTTAATTTCTTAATGTTTATGTGTGTAGGAAGAGGAGGGTATGGCTAGGGACATTTGAGACAGCTGAGGCAGCAGCAAGAGCATATGATCAAGCAGCTATATTGATGAATGGACAGAATGCCAAGACCAATTTCCCAGCAAGTCATCTTGATCAAGACACTAAGCTCGGCAAAGATAACAACTCTCCCTTGCCTGCCAAGGCACTGGCTGAGCTTCTCTACTCAAAGCTAAGGAAGTGTTGTGGAAAAGACCCTTCTCCTTCACTCACTTGTCTAAGGCTCGACAATGATAACTCTCATATTGGCGTGTGGCAAAAGAAAGCTGGCTCTTGTTCAAGCTCGAATTGGGTCATGAGGGTCGAGCTTGGAAATAGCAACAGGAAGAGCACACAAGTTATGGAGGAATTACGACCTTCATTGTCATCAGAATCATCGTCAAGAGTTGAGATTGAACCTGAGATTAATGGTACGGATGAAGAGGATAAAATTGCTATGCAAATGATAGACGAGCTACTTAATTGTAATTAATTGACCTTCATGGAACCTCTATTTCTTGTGGGGTCTAGACACCGGACCTTCCTTGACCCCTGTTCGTGCCCTACACAGTAGCTAGCTAGATAGTATGTGAATCCCTATATCTCCAGACCATCACCTCATATATATATATACATGCATTTGCCAATTTCCTCACAGATATACAGTTGCCAATCATAGAATCCAATCTCATAATCTCCATGGCTTTAGGAACTTAGTCTTCGTGATTGGTGACTGGAAAATATATATTCTACAAACCAATAAACACCTGCTTTTAGCCCAGACACCATTTCTCAATGCAAGCTGTGTTGATTAGACGCCACAAGCCTGGGTATAATAACTTGTGGAGTACTGCATATAAAGCCAGTTTGCCTGATGTGCAAGGAGAATCAGCCAACATGGTGAATTCTCATGATGTATATCATCTCTTATTTACAGCTGCAGAACTATCTGTGGAAAGGGAATAAATATATACATATAAGATCCTTTCCTTTTCTTTCATTTCTAATTAAGAGTGGCTTGAGTTTTAATTTGATGAGAAAGACGTGGGGTATACATACCTACCTCCTTGTTTACAGGTGTGCCAATTTACTCATAAAAATGTAAGTATTTGAATTCTATATTATATATATAAATGTGTTTTTATTTAATTATGTGCCACATAATATAATTAATGCCGTTAATATAAAATATATATATTAATAGGGTTAAAAAAAATGAGACAAGATTTGGCTTATGATATTGATGATATACTAACCTGCATCGGAAAAGACATGCATGCTACAAAATAAGTACACACACGCGCACGCACACACACACAAAAAAAAAAAAAAAAAAAACCTTGTGAAACAATTATAGCGACAGCAGTCCAATTGATTGTGTATTTTAAAGAGAAATCTAGCCAAAATAATCTGTATTTATATCCTACCAAGCACATTTGAGGGTCCGTACACTACACTACGAGCCGGGACCTTTTTTTTTATCGGATAAAAAAAATACTTGGGATATGCAAGCCTGTTTTGAAAAAGTAAATAAAAAATTGGCTCGAGACATATATTCGACTAAAAAAATATAATATAATCACATAATAATAGTTAATGACTAATATACACAACAAAAGAATCATTGAAACCTGAAAAAAAAAACAGTCACTGAAACAAAAAAGATGACAAAGCTAGGATTAAAAAAAAAAAAAAAACATGTGCAAAATATGTGAGCAGGACCAATATGTAAGTCAAGTAATTGAGACTAGGATAAAACAACATAGAGCAAATAAAAAAATCAAAGTTTAATTTTAAACAAATCAATCGTATGAAGATGGATTAAATTAAAAATAAAAAACAACTAGTAAATCGGTCAAGCCAACCAAACTCTGCATCCTAGATCATGTAAATAAAATATCCCAATCGAAGGTAAACTAGAAAAGATTATGAATTAAAAAAATCCTAAAAAAATTAAGTCAACTCAGGTAAACCCACGGGCTAAGTGACGAGATTGAAATAAATAAATAGAAAAGAAATTAAAGAAAATCACGAAGCTCAATATAAAAAAAACTCCAACCTTAAAGGATGGAATTAAAATAGAAGATTAATTCTCAATCAATCTAATGTTAGAGGATAAATTGAAAAAAAAATCAATTCAAAAAGTTTGTCAAAGTAAATTCAACAAAGAACGACAAATAAAAAGAACTAAGATAACAAAAAAAAAACCAACATCGTCATGAATCCAACATCGTCATGAAAGGTGGTGTTTGGTCACCGGACAACACTGCACACGCTGCTTTAATGACACAAAGGATGCCTACTTGCTATCACGTTTGCTACACACGTCATTAGGTTTTTTAATAATATTTAATATTTAGTCAAATATAAAAATGTCTTGAGTCAACTTGACATTAACCAAAAAAACCATGATGAAAAGATAAAAAATCCTCTGAAAGATAGTTCAGTAAATTTTTTCTTTAAGGGTAATTAAATAATTTTATTGAGCTAAAAAAATAATAAAAAGCCCATGAACATCATTTTTTATTTTAGGGGTTGCTAAGTCATTTTATTGTGTTAAAAAAGCAGAAAAACTAATATACCCCTTCACAATTTAAAAATAACAATTGAATCACGGTGAAAACAGCGCGTGGATAGTGTCCTAAGTATAAGGGTACATGAGTAACTTCCTGACAGTTTTACTTTTAGTTTTATTTTAATTTTAATTTAAGATGGATGCAATCAAGGCAGACATTGGTTATTTTATTGATGGTTTTATATTTTTCAAAATAATAATAATAATAATAATAATTCTGCGAATTCCTGGTCGTTCGGGTACTTCTAGCCATTTGGGCCACAGGATCCAAACAACCAAGATTTTTAATTGTTTGAGCCCGAGGCCCAATCAGCCACTCTCTCCTTTCTCTCCCTCTCCCTCTCACAGACTTTCGAGTTCCAAGAAGCTTGAACGTGGCGCTGCATATGGCCACACGCGCATAAAATTTTCTACACAGAGCAATCACCTTCTTTCCCGCCATTTGTAATGCCCTGCCTACGTGTCACCTCACATGACATCATCAATCATCGTCAACCTCTTCGTCAATGTAAAGTTAGAAACTACCACCAATTTTACTGCAACCTCATTCAAGAATTATAATAAATACATCAGATCAACAAACAAATTCAACAATCCAAGAGTACATATATTTTTTCTTATATTTCTTTTTACATTTACTAACTTAAATATTAAAGGATTTCTCGTTGATAAAAAAATAAAAAACTTATTTTTTTTCAGGGATATAAAGCTGATATTCAAGCTCTGACAAGCTTCGGTCTAAAATGGCATCACATGAGAAGCTCAATTTATGCAGGGAGTTCATCAACTATATGAGCTTTTTTCTACAGAACATTGACTTGATGCATGACAGAAAAGCATTTTCAGACAGCTAATTAATCAAAATGTACCATCACCGTTGTAATAATGCTATGTAATACTGTACTTGTGCTTTAATTTCCACAAAATATTAATTAATAACACTTTGAAAAAAGAAAGAAAGTAGCTTGACGTTAATTACAGGGGGAGATGTATGTGGACAAATAAGTTTTGGAGATCATTTTTGCCTCATAAAAACGTGTCATATATAGGGTGTAGAAATTAATTACAGGTGTAGAAAGTAGCTTGACGTGTCAATAAATGTTATATCAAGTTAGAACTTCTTCTGTTTCGTATGATAAAAGTCGGGAGGTCTAGATTAACTTCACAGCAGCTTGAATCACGATCCCAGAAGCTCTAGCAAAGTAATAAAGATGGATTTGACAATGGGAAGGGACAAATCTTATAGAAGTAGTTGGAAGATCATAAATGAATGCTCCATGTCTCATGGTAGTAAGCTATCTCCTTCTGCCGGCAACAACAAAGAACAATATATATAACATTGCTGCTTGTTCATTAGGGTTTTCAAAGAAAAATGGGTGGGTGGGTGGGTGTTAATAAAGAAGCAAGCCATTGATGTAGATTGTAGACTTGTATTTTGTAATAATGTTCAAGTGTTCGTCGCTTCTTGTCAATCGATCCTTCCCCAAAATGCTTGTCCAGGAGACCCCTCCCTCTTTAT
>Ga0307517_10009429_pt1 | contig 13826 bp, 19 predicted proteins | sample 23_EM_MG_FD_194515 | JGI IMG/M metagenome (GOLD analysis project Ga0307517, IMG submission 194515) | Populus trichocarpa ectomycorrhiza microbial communities from riparian zone in the Pacific Northwest, United States - 23_EM | ecosystem: Host-associated > Plants > Roots > Unclassified | place...
TTTGACAATACCCGAATCGCGCCGCCATAAGGGCTTTGAAAATATTGTCGGGCTTCGCTTCATAGATGTTGCAAGACAGAAACTTGTGGATATCATTATCTGTAAACGCAAGCTTCGGCGATTGGACAAGGAGGTAGAAAAAGCGTCAGAAGTGAAGGCGATCTCGGTCATGAAAACGCAGAGCTATGGCCCATGGTTCCCCGAGGGCTATCAAATAACCAACCGCTCCACTGTAAGCTGATGCACCCGACTCTAATGTCATTTCAAGAATGCGAAACTCAGGCGCTATGGCGGCGCCAAGAGGACACGACAGCCTGCTTCAGTCACATCGAAGTCCAACCACAGGAGACTAACTTCAGTTTAAGTAGAGAGCAAAATGCTTCCCAGCAAAAGCGAAGGACGCAGACTGACCTCAAATGATACCTATTTTCGAATGGATGCAATGAATCTCTTGGTTTTTTCCATGGACAATGCATCTGGCGCTCCCAACCAGCTTCCAACTTGCCACAGAGTCTCCGAACTCCTTCCTCCTTTGCGCTGATGGGGGACAACATGTTGGCGTCCGAAAATGGGACAAACTTTGAAGCAACTTTAATGTTCACGACGACGTGTTGTGAGAACTCACTTCCTTCAGTGTGTGGACAACTGCCCATCTTCGTCTTTTTCGTCAATCTCATTCTGACATCTCTGCAGGATGTCGACCATAGTGGACGTCTCTTCGTGACTGATCAGAAAGTTGGGTTGAATGTTGACTCTTAAGAGTCACGTCTCGATCGGGTAATTTGCCACCACCACAGCACCGCCACCCCAACATCGGCCCGGGCTCAGCCAGGAACCAATGACATGGGACGCCTCGCGGCATGATGGGCATCAAGGGTCCCCAACCCCAATTCATTGAAATAGATTGAAATCTCCCTACATAGCTAAAGGTTTCCCTTCCTTCCACCCAAGATGCCTGCCGTCCGCACACAGCAAGCAGAGGACCTAATTCCCGACACAGCACAGACCTCTCTTCCCCGCGTTGGTCTGACTTGTCCCATGATTTACCAAATGCTGATTGATTCTCCTACCCCTTTTTTTTATTTATAGGTTACCACCAAGACTGCTTGTCCATTTCCGAACTGCCTGTCCACTGCTTCGAAGCCAGCTGATTTGGAACGCCATTATCTCATCCATTTTCCAGAGTGGTATTTGCCTTGTTTTTTTCTTCCAATCAGCCCAGATCGGTCTGAACGCCTATAACGTATCAGGAAACCATATCAGTGCCCATGGTACGACATGTGTCGGTTCGCGTCACGACAAAAATATAACGTTGTTGTGCACCTCCAAACAACGAATATGCACTTTGAGCGAAGCGCTGAAGAAATCGCGGAAGCAAAGCCCGTACAGGTTCTTTCGGACTGTTGCAAACCGAAACTTCCTCGCACCCACCCCCCGGGCACCGCTAATGATCACTCCATGAATTGCGTGCACAAGCGACCGAAACCTCCTCGCACCCACCCTCGGGGCACCAGCGATGGTCGTTCCATGAATCGCGTGCACAAGCGACCGACTTCGAACTCTGACTCGACTCTAGCCACCCAAGGCGAATCCGTTCGCGGCTTCGTTAACGTGGTCCCGTAATTGAGACGAAGACTTAGCGGCTGCCATTACAACCACCACCCCCATAACAATGTTAATATTTAAAAACCTTGATGACTCACGATGACTTTGAGGAACCCTTATTCTCAAATGACCTTCTAGTATTTATCACCTTGCTCCATGACCCGATAACCGTACTCCTTACCTCAACGGTAAATTGACTTTTATAAGGTACGGGAAAAATCTAACATACAGCGTTCCCTCGCTGATTCCCCATGCCAGTCCTCGAGCCCCTATTCATGATCACGCAAACCCTTTGATTAGTGTTACATCTCAACGGAGACCAGCACATCGTCGGAGCCTCGCCCCGGGAGGCTAGGTCTAAGCGAATATTTTGTTCAGTTGGTGGACCCGGAACCGCGCTATTTGTGCATTTTCTCAGTTTAAGTACTTGGGAAGCCCTCATTCCTTTGGGCTTGCATCTGGTGAAGCTGATCCATTGAAAGTACTCTATCTAAAGGAGTTCGGTGTCTTCCTTTCCTCCCCCTCCTCATTCCTTTGTTTATTTTATTTTAGGTTTAATAGGCCCGGGGAAGCTCACACCTATGTCTGTGCGAAAATAGCATATTTGAGAGGCCGAAAATCGCAATATTCCTGTCTGTTTATAGCATATTTGAGGCCGCTGGCGAATTTTTTTGAGATATTCCTATCCACTTATAGCATATTTGGGGCCTGATTTTCGAAAAAAAAAAAAAATGGAAGGCACAAGGCTCGTCCCAAATGTCACGATTTTTGGCTGAGTCACATCGTAGGAACGTGACATCCTTGTCCTAAATAGCATATTTGGGACCCAAAAAATAGCATATTTGAGGGCATTTTGGGGGCATTTCGGCGCACAGACATAAGTGTGAGCTTCCCCGGGCCTGGTTTAATTCCATGCCACACACACCAGTATCCGGCCAAAATTTTAAATCTTGACTGTAGATATATTATTTGCCGAGACACCAAATTAGTGGGCTTTGCCTATCCACGACTGTAATTCACAAACTTCATATATCGTGAGCTGTAGGGTACATCACATATACTGAGTACATTGGCTGTCAGATAAATTTAGATCAGCAACACAGCCAATATCAATGGGGTCTTGTCACGTTCCACGCACTGGCACGGATTGGACCCTACTTCGATTATGGAATCAGCCCCAATGATCGCCAGGGCGTTAATCACTGGAGGATCGTTCCTGCAGCGCAATGACTATCGTCAGCATCATGTGCACGATAACAGACAATACCAGGCACAGGGCTACAAAGGTACGACATTGCACTCTCCTCTACTGCGAGAAGATCATACACGCTCCAAACAGGGGGCTTTGAATGCCTCAAAGAGGCCGTCGCCCACACCGCTTTCCATAACTCGGGCGAGCGCTTCGACCCGCCGAAATGTCATCCAAATACGCGTGTCGCAGTCATCAGCAAGATCATGGATTGGATCCTCAGGCGCGACCCAGAGACACGGAGCACATTGATTATGTGGCTCAACGGGGCCGCTGGGGCCGGGAAATCCGCCATCGCGCAGAGCATCGCAGAATTCTGCTACGCCCAAGGCCATATACTTGCTAGCTTTTTTTTCGGACGATCGGATCCGTCAAGAAATAATGCAAAATCCCTGTTCGCAACAATCGCTTACCAGGTAGCGCTCGTCATTCCACGCATGCGAGAGAAAATTGTCGCGATGGTGGAATATGACCCGTTGATATTCACGCGATCCCTTTCCACCCAATTCACCTCCTTGATCGTCGAACCTCTCCAAGAACTTATCGAATCAGGGTATTGGAGTAATCCCAGTTCACCCCGCCTTATCCTCATTGACGGGCTTGACGAATGTTTGGATCGTGAAGTTCAATGCTCAATTTTAGACATCATTCTCAAAGGAATACACGAATTCCACCTTCCTTTTATCTTTCTCGTGGCCAGCCGTCCGGAACACGACCTCTCAAGAAAGTTCACTTCTACAGCAATGAACAGTATTCTAACACGCCTTTTACTGGATCACTCATATCTTCCGAACGAGGACATAGAACGGTTCCTCCGCGATAGGTTCGAGGAAATCAAAGAGGCTCACCCATTCAGGCAATCTATCCCATCACCATGGCGTACTGACACGGTCATCAAATCTCTTATCCATAAATCATCTGGTCAATTCATCTACGCGTCTACGGTCATAAAATATGTGGATTCCAGCCGACATAAGCCCCCCAATCGCCTTGAGGTCATTCTGAACCTCCGTCCTCCTGCTCGAGATCTGCCTTTTGCGGAACTGGATGCACTATATACGCACATACTCTCATCAGTGGAGGAAATTGAACTGGTGCTTGACGTGATAAGCTTTTTTCTCGAACACTCTGACGCAGAAACAGATGGGATTGAAAAAATTCTATCCTTGGATTCTGGAGACGTTAAAATGCTATTTTGTGATCTTGGTTCTTTGATCACTATCGAACCCCATTTTCGCATGGAACATGCTTCCATGTCAGATTTTCTCCTCGATAAAACACGTTCCAAGAATCTTTATATTGACCTTTCATTGAAACGTGTAGAACACTTGCATAAATGTTTTAAATTTCTCAGATGTACGCTCTATTATTTCTGATAGCCCTGCTGACAGTTTGGCTGATGGTGTTACGCAGACCAACCATGGAATGTTTCCAACGACATAGGCTTAACAACGGCAATGGAATGCCTATTCTCTTGCCTGCCTCTTGCCTGCTTCGTAATTCCCTCTGCTGACCTTTTGGACGACATTCTCAATTTTCCTACTCGTCGGATTTACAAGGAGATCCTGGCTCTTGACGAGACACGTATAAGCGATGGCATGTTCAACTGGTTTCCCACAGCTTTCATGCCATCAATATTTCTCAAATTTCTCAAAAACGCAGTGGGTACTCATTCGCGAGACAATACTCCGTCACTAATCCTAATAATGTCCATTGACAGCAGTTTGACGATGCACCCCATTTATACGCCCATCATTTACACGCATTTGACCAGGTGCTGGTAGAGACTTTGGATATTTATTATGCAGACAAGCGCCTGACTCACCTTGTCGCGCTTATCGACATTTTTATGAACCACAACCACCTCCGATATACTATATTCTCCGAAGAGTTCATCTTGTTCGACCTGGAAGGAACCTTGGCCGACACCAGTGACGCCCTCCACCTTAGTCTTATATGGGCTGACTCAGACGACATTGACTATTTTGAACTACTTCACAACCTCATCCATGATCCAGCCCGATCAGGAAAACTTGCCTTGGATGGAACCCGATATGCGACCGCTGCCTCGGTTTGCTTGATCTATCTATGTGATCACAGTGGTGGCCCGCAGAAGATGCCTCGAAGGCCCGATAGACGTGATAACAAAATCCGACGAAATACTCCATGGTTATGGCGCAGAATTATTGGACATGGTGTGCTTGAAAAATCTCGTATATGGTGGAAGAAAAAATGTGATCACATCTATCATTCGAAAAGTAAATTGGCATTCTGTGAAGAGCTGTTGGGTCCTCTTATTGCTCAACGGGTATGGTCGAAAAAGTATTCCCTTGGGTTACTCTACCTTTCATACTTCCTTCCTCGGTCCGGCAAATCAGAAGAACTTGTTCAATTTTGCCGTCGACGTACCCTTGCCTCGCGGTCGCAAGAATTCCCAAATCAGGTCAAGAAATTGCGACGTATTATGATGGAATATCTAGTAAGGGTGGAGGCAGAAGGGGCGAAAATATGATAGGTACAGACAAATAAAAGTTCGTGTATTGATGGGATGTGCTTTATGAAATTGGGAATTGATATCGAACATGTGCGACACGGGGGGAGGCGGTCAGTTCAGAGGGACCAGTCAGCGTGTACCAGCGTTGAAACAATCGCCTCTGTTTCAAATTATTTGACTTTTCTACCACTTAGCATCAGAAGAGCCCTCTATTAGACGTCACACTCGACGATGCCACCTTTGCGCCACAATCTCTCAAATCTGAAGTTACTCACCCACCCATCCGTAGTCTCTCGTAGACATTCTTCGATATATGTGATGTGCTACGGATCACGATATATGAAGTCTGTTGTTTACCACGCCCCCAAAACCGCGCTAGAAAATGTTTATGTAATCTTCGGACTTTGAAATTACCTTTCCCTCCATTGAACGCGTGGATGGAAGTGTCCTTTCACGTTTGTTTAGAGGGAACGTTTGTTAATGAGTACAAATGTGTATTGTATTGAATTTTTGGAATCTTCGAGGTGGATGTGGAAGCGGTAGTTGAGCGGTAGGAAAATTGATGTCGATGGCAGCAGCACCTTCAGATCACGTGCACGGGTTTTGGCCTCATTTTCATCGACAGAAATACTCACACAAGGGGCAGCCATCTCCCCTCAAATTTCCGTTTCTGAATTTATTTAGCTACACATAAACCGTTCCTCTCAAAGAAATGGTCAAAAATTGTTGCTGTCGCGTGAAATCGACGCGACGTGGTTTCAAAGTCCGAAGATTACATAATGATTTTCTACCGCGGTTTTGGGGGCGTGGTAAAAACAGGACTAACCCATCCGCACGATCTTCTAATTTCGAAGTCGTCCGGACTTCACCGGCACCTCCAATACACAAACTGACCTATCGGGGGAACACATGGCGTCATATGTGACCCTGCACATATACCCGAAGCCTTCAGTTTACATTTATTGAGTACCCACAACACAAGAGATTGTACTAGAGATGTGTGAATAGTGTGATCTACTCGACACCATCCAGACCCTACAAGGATGTGGACTCATCAACGTTGAGGATAAGTGTGGTAAAGAAACGGATGATCTCTAAGAACCCATCGACCTCCTTGACTGAAAAAAAATTGACCGTGTTAGCATTATAACAAAAATGCCTAATACATGGAAACTGACATTCATTAACAGTATGAATTCCGCCCAGAGAGTTCGTGTCACCGCCGTTATGGTGATTGTAGCGGAATATGTGTTGGGATAGTTTCCAGTAGAAACGCGTATCTGTGCAACGGTATTCCGTCAGCAAAGCAGCGCACAAGAGGCAAGAGCAAGATAAGATACCTGTGTTCCCAGACATCATACCAGGGGCGACGATGATAGACTCATCTTCATCAGACAGCGAGCGGTGTGCATTGTATGTCGCCTTGATTGTGCCGGAGAGCAGCTGATATGGAGCTGCATCCTTGCCAGTTGGAGTGACAGGCGCAGGATCAAGGCCTGCGTCATACGCATCGCTCAATGTCAACGAACCACTGGCTGGAGCACCTTCCTCTGATATCCTGCTTCCGAAAGCGTTGTATGTCAAATTGAACTCCTTGCCGAGCGAAGTCAGGAGGGCTGTATCGTGAGCCTTGACCTCATCAAGAGAGCTGCGAGTAAATCGTGAATTTCTTGCGCAAAGAGGAAAAAAATAATTTTAGCGAACCTGACCACAGCAATGCGGTGGTTTACAATTGCCCAGGCCTGTTCCGGAAGCGCATTGGATTTGACTCCGCCGTGGATTATGTCAATTGCCTGGGTAGTGCCAACCAGGCTCTTGAGAACCTTATCTTTCCGAATGACGGCCTGGAGAGCATGGAGGGCCCTCTTCGAGTGGGCAGAATGTTTGATGACTGAGCGCAGGTGGGACGGGACAGATTTCGCATGCTCGGCAATGCATTGCAAAGTATCGTAGACGGGTTCATTTCTTCCCTGTAAAAAAGCCTCAGATGGTAGTTGTAAACACGTGGCTCTCTAGTACTGACGATGTTGACTTCGTAAGGGTGTTTCTCGTAGTGTACGAGAAGGGCAGAGAGAATTCCGATGCTCTATGAACTTTTAATCAAGTAAATTGATGTACTGAAAATGGTAATTACCGTATGAGCGGGAGGGATGCTGGAATGGCCACCGGGAGCAGTCACCTCCACTAAGACGTTTAAAAAGCCTTTCTCTGCAATGCCTGGCATGGCAACGATAGATCCAAATTGTCGCGCGAACCCAGCTGGATATGGTTCATTAATTACTCCATATTCCATACGAATCAAGAAACTTACCGCCCTCATCCACGATCATCGCAAAGCCATTTTCGCCATAGACACTTTCAAGGTATGGACCAAGCTTGCCAGCACCCTTATGATTAATTTCGTGAGCGCGCCGATGCGAAATTGGATTGGAATGATTAGATCATTACTAACATGGAACCCACTGGACTCCTCGTCGAAACCGAAAGAAAGGACTACTGTTCTAGTGGGCTGGAACTTGGATTCCAAGAGCGTTTCGATCGTCGAGCTACGCTTGACATTAAGCGACATATATCTGATATGGAAACCACGAGACGCTTACAGAATGCCAATCAGACCGCTTTTATCGTCCGAGCTTCCACGTCCCCAGATACGCTTGCCTGAGAGAGAAAGATGAGTATCCATGGCACCAGGATAAAGGAGGGAATCACCATCAAAGTAGCCGGAATATGGGGGATGCGTCCATTGATCAACGGTTGTTGGATCCACTGGAACGACATCTATCATGAAATGAAAAGGGAACTGAGACCAAGATTGACAGGTTGAATTATAACACGGCCCTACCTTGGTGGGCAGCGAGAAGCAAGGGCTTCAGGGATGCATCCGAACCTTTCCATTCGTAATAGAGACCGTAGGTGTTTACCTTGGTTAATTTGAGATTCGCATGGCTGGTTGCAATTGAGCACGTCAGATCATGAACTGCGATTGCCCAGAAAATGCCTACACAAGTGGGAATGCAGCTAAGAGGTACTCGTGGAACGGTGCAAATGCATCCCAACGGGGGTCCTGGCCAACAGGGGCCATATTGTCGAAGGATTCGGTCCTGCATATTGTTAGTCCAGCCCATCACAAAAGTAATCCAAGGGAGGAGGAAGGGTTGACTGACGGTACTCGCACTGCGCCTGCTAGCCAGTTAATAGCACTTGTCTCGAAAGCTGGGGTTCCAATCTTTTCGTTCAACTCATTCCAGAGGTTGGCATTCTTATCGGGCGTGAGGACATCGGCCTGAGTGCAACGTGGACCATTATGACCGATTCCAAGTGCGTCAATCCATTTGTACCCCTCGTAAACAAAGTGTATGGATAAGTATACGAGGAGAAAGCGGATAAATTTGGGGGGGGAACTGTATTTGGCCTTCAGTCTTTCCAACCGCTCTGCGTCAAGGGCCTTCTGAGGAACGGTAAGTGGCAAGATATCTTCCTTTTTTTCGTTGGAGGGGGGCATCATTGTGATGGTGGTGGGAGAAGGAGTTGCTCGGTATAAGTGGTGTGTTATTCGGCCCGGTGACATGAACGGGATATATGTATTACGTATGGAAATTGTACACATGGACTTGTCAATACGCTTTCTAGATCCAACGTAGTTGCCTAATACAACCATTCCACAGCCGTTTAGCTGTACTTGACCATACGGTTACCTGCCACAGTTGGGGATCAATAGTAAAACCTGTGCTATCGTGGGATAACATTCCACACCAACCACGAAGGGAACATAGGGACTGAAGTCATGATAATATCAACATCAGGAAGAAATAGTCTTTTCAGGAAAACAGTTATAGCCTTCGGGGATAGAAAAGGATCTTTAAGACAGGCGCTTATTCATTCCGTGTTGGACGTCTCATAAAAGGGCATACGCATATATCGCATGGCAGTGGCAGTGTTTTTGTGCGTAGAGAGGTACAAGCAAACAAGTGAATAAGATTGATCCATTTACTTGAGGGGAATGCTGTAAAAGGCTGTGAGTTTTGGAGAGGACCCAACGTTAACAGTGCATCTTACAATCGAGAAGCTGAGGTAGGAGGCAGAGAACTGGTAAGTTCCAGCAGCACCAAGATACGGAAGTGGAATGAGAGGTTGCTTACAATGGGTGGCACCGATCTACAGGAAATTAGAGAAGTTCAGGAAGGTATCGAGGTTGAATACACCAAAGGACTTACACCAGGACGACCGTGCTTGACGGGTCGGTACGAGCAAGAAAACTCTCCGAGGTAGTGTCCTGTCATCTCAGGCTTGATTTCAACCGAGTTGAATACCTAAATTAAGAGAATGATCAGCATGTAATTATTCACCATCCATTCTCTTTCCCCATCTCATTCCAGGCATCTTTCTCTCTACAGCCCAGCGACTCGATGTCATAAATAAATACACACCTTGCCGTTGTAGATACCGACAACACTTCCAATCATCTCTGGGACGATAATCATGTCACGCAGATGCGTCTTGACAACAGCGGGCTTCTCATTGGGGGGTGCCTCCTTCTTCGCCTTGCGGAGTTTTTTGATGAGTCCCATAGGACGGCGCTTGAGACCCCGTTGGAAGCGTCTGCGAGCACGGGCGTGGACGAGCTGAGCATTGGAGAAGTTGGTTCGATGATCGGAATTTGCTTAGTGGAAGTATAAAAAACAACATACTTCGACGAACTAAAACCGTAAAATAAATGAGTCAAAATAAATATAAAGAAGATAAGGCACAGACGTACATCTTCGTTGTTCATGTCAAGGAGCTTGTCGAGCTCAACTCCACGGTAAGAGAAGGTACGGAATGTACGCTTCTTCTTGAGGTCGGCGGCCAATTGGGGATCGGTTACTTCAGCCTGAAAAGAAGGCAGTTAACATAAGCAGATTCTGTCGGCATAAAATCGAGAGGAATGGCGCACCATGGTTGCGGTTGGCGGTGGGCGACGTCGAAGAAATAGACTTGGGGATGGGCTGGCGGAGTGTGAATCCCGTACGAATGTGGAAAGTTGTGGCTGATATTGTGTCACGTGGAACTGTATAGTACCTCTCGGACGCGCCGATTGTGAGTCTGTACACCTCCTTCAAAATTATCCTCGGCTAGAAACTACAGGTCTTCCCTTTGTGGATTAAATGTGTGTACGGTCCTTGGCGATGTGAAGAGAGGCTGATTCTTTTTACAGCGATTTGTGGCTACCGAACTTTCATAAACTCTCACCACACTCCCAAATTCAAAAGTATGCGTGATCAGTAACCAGTATTGGTATTTGCACGCGCTGACCTTTGCTGTAGATGCGTAACATTGCTGCATACCTCCTCCTTCAGGCCGGTGGGAACGAGAACCCCTCTGCCGCTGACGTTAAGAAGCTCCTCGCTGTTGTCGGTATCGAGACCGACGACGACCGCCTGAACACCTTGATCTCCGAGCTCAAGGGCAAGTCCACTGCTGAGGTACGGCTGTTGTGATTGCTCCATTATCTATAGGAACTAATGAACGTCTGCAGCTCATTGCCGAGGGCTCGAGCAAGCTCGCTTCCGTAAGGAAAATATCACGGTCAATGGATTTACAACGGCTTATCAATTTGTTCAGGTTCCTTCCGGAGGAGGAGGCGCTGCTGCTGCCCCCGCTGCTGGTGGTGGAGGTGCTGCTGCTGTTGTTGAGGAAAAGAAGGAGGAGAAAGTCGAGGAGAAGGTTTGTGACTTCGTCAATTATTTTTCCATGGGTGAATTGACATCGCAGTGTAGGAGGAATCCGACGACGACATGGGCTTCGGTTTGTTCGACTAAACAGCTATCATTCAGTATAGTATTATTTTGTAGTAACAAGAATACAATACCACTATTCACGAAGTCACGCTTCAAACGGCAGGATGATCCAGTTCTAAGTTCAAGTGAATAATGTGAGTTCTAGGTGTATGGATGGTTTTACATAACGATCGCCTTTCAATGCAGAATTGACAGGATCTGACTCTGACATTAACTAAACGGCCACATGTGTTATGCTACACAAACTACCACAACTTTGCACTTCTCTCATTGAGAAGTGGGGTCCATTTCCGTTTACGAAGGCAGGGTCGGAGCGTCTTGTACCGTTCGAATGAGAGTTCCAGGTTGCGACGCCAGCGACTCCAAGATAAATATAGTATACGGTGGTATTTTGCCTTACCACACCGAGCTAAAGGAAACTCTAAGATAGTCGCACGTTTCTCCACGCTGACAGTTTCTTTGAGACCAGTCCGTAGGCATGCTTTTAATACTTATGGCATTCGAATGGTCAACGGTAAATTTTGATCGCCTTTTCGGGATATTGTGTAAATTTTCGGTGATTCTCATAAGTGAATGACCACCGACTTCAAACCAATAAAAAATAGGGTAGATCAGACTCCGAGTTCTGTACCAGACATGCCAAGTGCGCGTCGGAGAGATACATATTTGATGGGATATTAAGGACAAATGGGGGCAGTGCCACTCGAGCGTGGGAACGAGGTGCCGGCGGTGGCTAGAGTAAGGATGCACGTGGGTTGGCCCTGGATTGAGAGTGCCGGCGGACCGATGATACCAAGGGAAGACGTTATGAAAATGACAACCACCCACCCTTCTTCCTAAACCACCATGCAAAACGGTGACTCCAGTAGTGCTTTCATGAAGGGCCCAAAGCGAAAGCGACTTGCAAAGGTATGTTCCTCCACCTCCCATACTCACCCAGCTTATCCCTGCCAGGCCTGTGATGCATGTCATAAAAGCAAACGACGTTGCGATGGCACAGGTCAGTCGCCGCAGCTCCCTGTTCTTTTTCCCCCGCTCAAATGCACCTAAAACAGCCCCATGTAGCAACTGGTGAGCTCCGGTGGTTTTACAGGTTCTTAAGTCGGCTTATGAGCAAGGTAGTTACTATGCTTCAAAGCAATGCACCTACACCGATGCCTCGGGACGTCCAGTACCAGCCCCGCGCCCACTCAAGCCGGAAAGACAAGATCCTCAGCCGTCTGCCTCCAGCTCTGACGGTCGCTCTTATCCTGCGTCTCTATTTAACCAACCCTCGACTAATCAATTCCGAATCTACCCCAATCCACCTCCACCTCCGCCCCCGTTCCAAAACGACAACAGCGACGATGACCACAAACACTCTCGTAAGCGGTTCAGAAACGAACGGGGTAATCCCATGCCCGTAGATGACCTTATCATCGACGGCCCCATCTCGGGCGTGTCTATGGATCGCCCCACATCTATCGACCTCGATCCTTCGCTTACACGCGAACTTACAAATCGTTCGTTCTCAGCCTCTTCTTTCCCTTGGTATTGATTTAATCCGAGTACGAACCATCCAGTATTTTTTACCCACTGCCACCCTGCACGACTTGTGATACACAAACCGACATTCTCATCATCTCTCAGCCACAATCGCGTCCCATCTCACCTCCTTCTAGCGGTTTGTGCTCTTGCCGCCCCGCTGTCAAAGCAACCGCGTATCCGGACTACGCCTGCGCGCTTTGCTGGGAAGCCCTTTGCTCAAGAGGCCCTCTCACAAATGTTCGATGGCGCAGGCCGCCTCGTTGTAGAACCAGACCTGGCAGCTGCGCAGGCACTGTGCGTTCTTCAAATGCATGACATACTCACGAAGGAGAGAGATATGGTTTGGAGTTCCCGATTTCATGGTGCCATCTCCCCTCCTTCCCACCTTGAAATATCGCTGATCGGAAGAAGTAGACCTTGCCCTTCAAATCGTAGAGGGCCTCGGAGTACACAGTCCCGAGCACCCGACCCTAACGCCGGTCCCATCTCAAGAATTTGTGCAAGGGGCTATTGAACGTGAAGCCATTCGCCGCATCTTCTGGCTCATTCATTTTCTAGACGTCATGGCATCTATTTACTTCAAAAAACCCGTAACTTTCGCGGATATCGAGCTACGCCTACGCCTACCTGTGGATGAAACCAGTTTTGAACTTGGCGTACATTCCACACTCCCTGGTATGTTTCCCTCTTGATATGAAATAGTCCCCTTTCGTCCGCACTTCTCCATTCAACACCGCGGCAACGGAATCCCATCCCATGCCTATTCCTTTCGCGCGCTTCTAAATCCACTGGTATATTGATCACACGTTGATCCATTGCTGCATGCTGGGTCTTCGTAATCCCACACAATATATCGTTGCACCATCACCTCTCTCACACCTATCTTCTGCTTGTCACCATTAACCCCGCTTCCACTTGGACTAACATATCTAAATATAGAATATCTCTATCTTCCGGCGGTTAGAACCCAATATGCTTCTGAATTTGGGCACCTCCTTCGCATCATTTCCATATATGCGAAAATGGAATGTACACTTGATGAAGTAAACGGTTAGTCACTGCACTACGTTTGGCTGTTGGACTGGTGTTCTAATGTCGCTAATGGTAGAGGAAATAATTGTTCTGTCCTCAGCGACGTTGATGGACGCTGAACAGAAGATGGACGTACGTATAC
>Ga0307517_10009430_pt1 | contig 13825 bp, 12 predicted proteins | sample 23_EM_MG_FD_194515 | JGI IMG/M metagenome (GOLD analysis project Ga0307517, IMG submission 194515) | Populus trichocarpa ectomycorrhiza microbial communities from riparian zone in the Pacific Northwest, United States - 23_EM | ecosystem: Host-associated > Plants > Roots > Unclassified | place...
GCGTAGCGATGTTGGCAGTGGGTAGCCGCTTGGGGTGACGCGTCCAGTCGTACCATCTCGTTTACGGAAGAAGCCCACACCTACACCCGAGCCCGAGCCTGCCGGCGGGCCCGAGCCGAAGCCGGACCAGAAGCCCTCAGGGCCGAAGTTCTCACGGCTGCGGAACATTCAGGTGCGAGCGCCGCTCGCCGCGTTCGCCCGGTTCATGGCGGTGCTGGCGGCCCTGCTGCTGATGGTGGCCTTCGCGGTCGTACTGGCCAAGGCGACACTTTCGCCCTCGTACTCCTCCGAGGGCATCGCGCACACGAATATGCACCCGGGGGCGTCGCTGCGCCGGTACTACGAGCGGTACACCATGGCCGGGGCGATCCGGCAGGTGGGCGGGAATCTGCTGCTGGGGGCGCCTTTCGGGGTGCTGCTGCCGGTGGCGGCGCCGAAGGCGCGCGGGGTGTGGCGGGTGCTGCTGACCACGCTGACGGTGATGGTGCTGGTCGAGCTGACGCAGGGCGCGATCGTGGCGGGGCGGTCCTTCGACATCGACGACGTGATCCTGAACACGACAGGGGCACTGCTGGGGTATCTGGTGCTGGGCAGGCGGCTGGGGAAGTGGGTCAGGCGGGGTCGTCCGCAAGTTCCGCAACGCCGGTGATGCGGTGCAGGGCGAAGGTGCGGACCTCGTCGGCGGTGTGGTCGTAGGCCGTGACGAAGCCGCCCTCGACGCGCACCGGGCCGATGACGCGCTGACTGGCGGCGCCGTCGGCGTTGACGTAGCCGATCCAGACGGATTCGCCGGTGAGGACGGCCGCCTGCATGGTGGCCAGCGTCTCGGCGGCGGCGCTGCGCGGCAGCCCGCCGTTGGCGGCGGGGGCGGGGACGGTCCGGTGCACCGCCGTGGAGGCGCGGTCGCCTGCCCGAATGGCCCGGACGGCGGCGCCGAGCAGCGTCGCGGCGGGCGCCGGGGGGCCGTCGGCCACGGGGACGGGCGCGGCGCGGGGCGGGGTGCGGTGGGCGTCGGCGCGGGTGATCAGGACATCGCCCTCGGCGGACTCGGCGGCCGGGGCGAAGCCCATCGCCCGCAGCCGTTCCAGGAGGGTGACCGGGTCGCTCTGGGCGGCCAGCACGGTGGGGGCGAGCAGCCGCAGGCCGAGGCCGGCGGCGCGGCGGTCGGCGAGCAGCTCGCTGAGCAGGGCGCTGTCGTCGCAGCGTACGTACGCCGAGGCCGCGCCGACGCGCAGCTGGCCGTGGCGGCGGGCCACGTCGTCGATGAGGTAGCTCAGCGGCTGCGGCACGGGGGTGCGGGAGTGCTCGGTCAGGAAGGCGTGCAGCTCGGCGGCGGTCCGGCCGGCGTCCAGGGCGCGGCGTACGGAGCCGGGGGTGAAGCGGTAGACGGTCGCGCCGCCCTTGGACTCGATGTCGGCCAGGACGTTGAGGGTCTCGGCGAGATGCGGCTGGAGCGGGCCGGGGGCGATCGCGGTCAGGTCCGCCTGGAGGAGGACATGGTCCAGGGGGTGCGGGAGCAGCGGCGCGAGCAGCCGCGCGGCTCTGGTCTCGACCGGGGTGCCCGCGGCGGTGACCGCTTCGAGCAGGGCCCGGGCATGGGCGGCCAGCGCGCCCCGGCCCGTGAGGCCCAGCAGCTCGGCCTCGGTGACCGTCCAGCGGACCAGCTCCGCGCGCAGGCTGTCCGGGCCCGGGTTGCCGCGCAGGGGCCGCTCCCAGCGCAGCCGCGCCAGCAGCGCGTCCGGGGTGGCCGAGGCCCCGTGCGGCAGCTCCGCCAGCAGCTCCAGGATCCGGCGGCGTACCTCCGGGGCCAGTGACCGGTCCAGCTCCGGGCCGAGCGCGCTCAGGGCCCGGCCCTTCGCGTCCTTGCCGCCGACCAGGCCTGCTGTGCGGGTGGCGGTGAGCCAGGCCGTGGTGAGCGTGGTCCAGCGGTCCTGGGCGGGCAGCGGCAGCCAGTCGTCGTACGCCGGGGTGGGGGCGTACGCCTCGCCGTCCTCGCCGTCCGAGGCGAGCAGCCCGGCGGCGTAGGCCAGTTCCAGCCAGAACGCGGCCATCGGTTCGGGCAGGTCGAGGACGGTGGCCGTGCGCTTGAGGTCCCGCACGCTCAGGCCGCCGGCCCGCAGGACGGGCGGGCTGTTGAGCTCCAGGTGCTTGAGGAGTTCCTCGACGGTGCGGGTGGCGGCGAAGGCCTGGCCCGCGGCCGTTCCGTCCACAGCCTGTGGATCGTGCGCGGTCGCCTGGACCGGGGGCGCCTCCGGCTCCGGAGTCCGGTGCGCCCGGCCGCCGCGCAGGTGCAGGGCGACCTCGCGCGGCAGCACGACATTGCGGGGGCCCGAGGGCAGCAGCAGCGCGCGGTCCAGCAGCCACCTGATGTGGGCCTGGGTGGCGGTCACGTCCGTCACCTCGCCGTACGGCGGGCCCCAGGTGAGCTTGGCCAGGACGGCGGTCGCCTCCCTCGGCGCGTCCGTGAGGAGGGCGGCGAGGCGGGTGCGGTCCTGGAACAGCTCGGTGAGCGAGCCGACGGCGCTGACCGGGTCGTGGGTCGGCGGCAGCCCGGCGTCGCCGAGGATCTGCTGCAGGCGGCCCGGCGACGTACCGGCCGTCGCCTCCGAGACCGTCGGCCCCAGGCCGGTGGGCGAGGGCGCCCCGGCGGTGGGCGCGAGCAGATCCCGGGCGGTTCGGATCAGGCGCAGCGCGTCGTCCTCGCCCCAGGCCAGGGCGAGGGCGCGCAGCGACTCCACGGCGTGGGGCAGGGCGGCCTCCACGGCGGGGTCGCCCGCGTCGCCGGTCATCAGGCCGCGCAGCGTTTCGTACGCGCAGCCGTCCGGTGCCACCGCGAGGGCTTCCGCGGTCTGCAGCGTGAACCGGTCGAGGCGTTCCAGCGCGCGTACGACCGAGGCGCGGGTCCCCGCCCGGGTCGCCAGCTGCGTCAGGTCGTTCGGCACCGGGCTGAGCAGGTCGGGGCGCGCCTGCAGGAGCCTGCCCAGGGCGTCGTCGCCCCGGGCGCGGAGGGCCTCCGCGAGCGTGCGGGGGCGGTGCGGGCTGCTCATCCCACCCACAGTAGCCGGGGGCTCTGCCCGCACACTTCACCCAGGCGGTAACTTCGGAGCGTGGGGGCTGAGAGCGATCACCTGATTTTCGACTATCTGAGCAAGGTCGGCGACCTCGCTCAGACGCGGCTGCCCGTGGAGAGCCGGGTGCGGCTCGTGACGCAGTTGCGCAGCGACATCGACCGGGCAAGGGGACGGGCGGGCAGCGACAGCCCGGCGGCGGTGCGGCGGATTCTGGGGAAGCTGGGCTCGCCGGACGAGGTGGTGGACGCGGCGGCGGGCGCGGGGAGCGCGGTGCCGGACGCGTCGGCGGGGGTGCCGGGGGTGCCGGGGGTGCCCGAGCAGCGGACCGCCGAGGCCGAGGAATGGTGGCGGCTGGAGGAGAAGCGGGGAGTCCAGCTGGAGCCGATGGTTCCGGGGCAGGAGCTGGTGGGGCTGCCGGGGATGACGGGCGGCGTGACGGTGCCGATGGGGCCCGTGGAGGAGGACGAGGACGGGGAAGAGGACGAGGAAGAGGACGAGACCGAGGCCGGGGAAGAGGAAGCGGCGGAGAAGGCCTCGCTCTGGCGCCGCCTGCGCAGGAGGCGCGCTCCGGAAGCCTGGGACGAGGACGACGACGAGCCGGAGGCTCCCGCGCGCCGGGCCCGCGTCCGGGGCCGCGTCGCGCCTGTGGAGACCTTCGCCGCGCTGCTGCTCGTGGCGGGCGCCGTTCCGGTGCGCGGAACGTGGCCGGCGCTGGTGGTCGGCTGGCTCATCGCGTACTACTCGCCCAGGCTCACCCGCGCGCAGGCGAAGTTCGCCGCGCTGACGGTGCCGGGGCTGGTCGCCGGCAGTGCGCTGGTGTGGCTGTGGGGGCGGATGGACGGCCGGTGGGGCAAGCCGATCGCGGAAGGGCAGCTGGATACGGCGATTGCCGGGGCCTTTCCCGTGGTGGTGCGGATCGCGGCGGTGGCGTCGGCCGCCTTCCTGGTCTGGCGGAGCCGGCGGGCATAATTTCCGACATGGTTACCGTCGGCTTCGACCTCGACATGACGCTCATAGACTCGCGCCCCGGCATCAAGGCCGCCTTCGAGGCGCTGTCCGCCACCACGGGCGTGTACGTGGACGCCGACCTGGCGATCACCCGGCTCGGGCCACCGCTGGTGGACGAGCTGGCGCACTGGTTCCCCGCCGAGGACATCGAGGCCGTCGCGGAGACGTACCGGCATCGGATCTACCCCGCGCACGGCATCGCCCCCACCCTCGCCATGCCCGGCGCCCGGGAGTCCGTCGAGGCGATCCGGCGCGCCGGCGGCCGGACGGTGGTGGTCACCGCCAAGTACGGACCCAACGCCGTACGGCACCTGGAGCACCTGGACATCGCGGCCGACGCGGTGGTCGGGGACCTGTGGGCGGAGGGGAAGGGCGCCGCGCTGATCGAACACGGCGCTTCGGTCTACGTCGGCGATCACACCGGCGACGTGCGCGGGGCCCGTAGGGCCGGTGCGCTGTCCGTGGGGGTCGCCACCGGGCCGGTCGGCGCAGCCGAACTGCGCGCGGCGGGCGCGGATGTGGTGCTGGCGGACCTGACGGAGTTCCCGGAGTGGTTCGCGGGCTACCTCTCGGAGGCTGCCTGACCTGCCCGGGGGCGTTGCGCGAGCGCCGTACGCAGCAGCCCGCCCAGGGCCAGCGCGAAGCCGACGCCCATCAGCATCGACACGAGGTAGGCGGCCGTCGGCAGCGGGTCGGAACCGAGCAGCAGCGGGGCCACCGTGGCCAGTGTGCCGAGCGCGCCGATGATGAAGACGACCGCGCCGGCGCGGACCAGCATGTCGCCCGCGTTCTTGGTTTCATACGTCACCCGACCAGGGTAGGTCGCGTCCAGTAACCCGCAGCGCATTGGCCGAATGAGAGGCATCACAGCGTCTGGACACACCCCCCGGGGCCACTAGCCTATGGGCAGGCGGGTCTACGGACGGACCCGCCTTTGCGCTCACCGCAATCATCACTTCACTATCTACATCTGAGGACGAGGTCGGACGTGCCTACCGGCAAGGTCAAGTGGTTCAACAGCGAGAAGGGCTTCGGCTTCCTCTCCCGCGACGACGGCGGCGACGTCTTCGTGCACTCCTCCGTACTCCCGGACGGGGTGGCCACACTCAAGCCGGGCCAGCGCGTGGAGTTCGGCGTCGTCGCCGGCCAGCGCGGTGACCAGGCACTCTCGGTGGCCCTCCTCGACCCGGCGCCCTCGGTCGCCGCCGCGCAGCGCCGCAAGCCGGACGAACTGCTGCCGATCGTCCAGGACCTGACCACGCTGCTGGAGGATGTCGCGCGCTCGCTCCAGCGCGGGCGCTACCCGGACAAGGCCCACGGGAGCAAGATCGCCTCCGTGCTGCGAGTCGTGGCCGATCAGCTCGACGTCTGACCCTGGAAGTCCAACGCATGCGGGCCGAGGGGCGGCACCAGTCCCTCGGCCGCCGCGCGGGTGAGCAGTCCCCGTACCGCCGCGTAGCCGTTCTCGCCGAGGTCGGCGGTGAACTCGTTGACGTAGAGGCCGATGTGCTGGTCGGCGACCTTGGGGTCCATTTCCTGGGCGTGCTCAAGGACGTAGGCGTGTGAGGCCTCGGGCTCGTCCCAGGCCATGCGTACGGATTCCCGGATGGCGGCGGCCAGTTCGCGCAGACGGGCCTCTCCCAGCGACCGCTTGGCGATGATCGCGCCGAGGGGGATGGGCAGGCCGGTGGTGGACTCCCAGTGCTCGCCCATGTCGGCGAGCTTGTGGAGGCCGTAGTTCTGGTAGGTGAAGCGGGCCTCGTGGATGACGAGTCCCGCGTCCACGCGGCCGTCGCGCACGGCGGGCATGATCTCGTGGAAGGGCAGGACGTCGATCTTGCCGACGCCGCCGGGCACTTCGGCGGCGGCCCACAGCCGGAAGAGCAGATACGCGGTCGAGCGCTCGCTCGGTACGGCGACCGTCTTGCCGGCCAGGTCCGTGCCCGGCTCGCGGGTCAGGACCAGGGGGCCGCAGCCGCGGCCGAGCGCGCCGCCGCAGGGCAGCAGCGCGTACTGGTCGAGGACGTACGGCAGGACGGCGTAGGAGACCTTGAGGATGTCGGACTCGCCGCGCTCGGCCATGCCGTTGGTGATGTGGATGTCGGCGAAGGTGACGTCGACCGGCGGGGCGCCGGGGACCAGGCCGTGCGCCCAGGCGTGGAAGACGAAGGTGTCGTTGGGGCACGGGGAGTACACGATCCGCAGGGTCATCGTTCTGGCTCCCAGGCGTCGAGTGCGGTGTCGATTACGGGGGCGAGGTCCCGGAAGGCTGCCGTGAGTGCGGCGAGGGCGCGGCCGATCTGCCAGGCGGCGCGGTCGCGGGGGCCGACGGGGTTGGAGATCGCGCGGATCTCCAGGACGGGGACGCCGTGGGCGGCGGCGGCCTCGGCGACGCCGAAGCCCTCCATCGCCTCGGCGGCGGCCCGGGGGTGACGGGCCGTCAGCTCGGCGGCGCGCTCGGCGGTGCCGGTGACCGTGGAGACGGTGAGGACGGGGGCGTACGCGGCGCCGGTCGCCTCCGCGACGGCGCGGGACAGCTTGCCGGGCGGGAGACGGGTCGTACGCCCGAAGCCGAGCTCGTCGACCGGCACGAAGCCCTCGGCGGTCTGCGCGCCCAGGTCGGCGGCGATGATCGCGTCCGCGACGACGAGGGAGCCGACGGGGGCGAGCGGCTGGAAGCCGCCGCCGATGCCCGCGGAGATCACCAGGTCGTACGGCGTCGTGGCCAGTGCGATGGCCGTGTGGGCCGCGGCGGCGGCAGGGCCGACGCCGGCGGCGAGGACATCAAAACCGCAGCCGGCCAGGGCCTCGGCCTCGGCCGCCACGGCGGTCACCACGAGCACGCGGACGGACGACAACCGACTACGCCTCCTTGACGAGCTTGACCTTCCACACGCCCAGGTAGTTCTTGGCGTCCTTGCCGTCGGTCTCGATGATGTTGAGGGTCACCGAGTCGGCGCTGGTGCCGGTCGTGGAGTCGGTGAACAGGGAGTCCTTCTCGTCCAGCGTCCAGTACGTCTTGTCGGTCAGGACGTCGGTCTTCTGGGACAGGCCCGCGGCCACCAGCCAGCCGTTCTTGGCGATCTTCGGGTCGACTCCGATGCGCACCGTGTCGCCGGCGCCCACCTTGATCGTCTGGGTGGGCTTGGCCGTGTTCAGGCAGACGGCGAAGGCAGCGGTGGCGAGTTTCCCGCCATCCAGGTAGCACTTCGAGGCGGCCTCGGTGGTCACTGTCTTGTCGCCCACGGTGATGGTCGCCAGCGGGGTCGGCTTCTCGCAGGCGGAGAGGGCGACCAGCCCGAGGGACACGGCACCGATGACGGCGGCACGGCGGCGAATGCTCATGGGGGTGAGGCTACCGGGCGGTTCCCGTCACGCCGCGCGCGGGTGCCCCGCGCCGCGCCGCGGGGCCGCCCGCAGGCCGCGCAGCGCCACCACGAACCCGGACGCCACCACGGCGGCGGCCACCGACATGCCGAGCGTGCCGTTCAGCGGAAGCACGATGCCGATCGCTCCGCCGATCACCCAGGCCATCTGCAGGGCGGTCTCGGAGCGCGCGAAGGCCGACGTACGGAACTGCTCGGGCACATCGCGCTGGATCGTGGCGTCCAGCGACAGCTTGCTCAGCGCCTGCGCGATCCCGGCCACCGCCGCGACCAGGGCGATCGTCAGCGGCCCGTACCAGGCCGCCGCCGAGACGACGGCGGTCAGCGCGATCCCCAGCGCGCTCGCGATGATCTTCTCCGGCGGCCGGGCCCGCAGCCAGGACCCCAGCGCCGTGCCGAAGGCGTTCCCGGCGCCGGCCGCCACCGCGACCACGCCGAGCGAGAAGGCCGCGCTCAGCCCGCCGAGCGGCTGCTCGCGCAGCAGAAAGGCCAGGAACAGCGTCAGGAAGCCCGACAGGAAACGCAGCGCCGCGTTCGCGCCGAGCGCGTTGAGCACGGCGGGCCCCACCGTGCGCAGCCCCGGGCGGGCGGCGGGCTCCTCCTTCTCCAGGGACTCCTTCTCCATGGACGGATGGTGTCCGGGCAGATGGTGCTCGCCCGAGGTCAGCTGGGCCCGGGCCTCGCCCTTCGCCGAGTCGACCTTGTGGGGGAGCGAGAACGACAGCACCGTGCCGCCGACGAAGACCACGAAGGCCCCGTAGAGCGGCGCGCCCGGATTGATGAAGTGCAGCACGCCCCCCACGGGCGCGGCGACCGCCGTCGCCAGCAGTCCGGCGAGGGTGACCCGGGAGTTGGCCTTCACCAGCGTCGTACGGGCCGGGAGCAGGCGCGGCACGACCGCGCTGCGTACGACTCCGTACGCCTTCGACGCGACCAGGACGCCCAGCGCGGCCGGATACAGCTCCAGCCCGGCCGTCGAGACCACGGAGGCCATCGTCCAGGCCAGGATCGCCCGGGTCAGCATCGACATGGCCATGGCGGCCCGGCGGCCGTGCGGGATACGGTCCAGCAGCGGGCCGATGACCGGCGCGAGCAGGGCGAACGGGGCCATGGTGACCAGTAGGTACAGCGCCACCCGGCCGCGCGCCTCGCCGGTCGGGACCGAGAAGAAGATCGTGCTCGCCAGCGCGATCGTGATCAGCATGTCGCCGGCCGAGTTGACGGCGTGCAGTTCGATCAGCTTCGCCAGGCCCGACTCGCCAGCGCCGCCCGCGTGCGTATGGCGGCGGACGCGGCGTCGTGTCGCGCTTCCGGAGCGGCGCACGACGCGCGCGAGGGCGTTCCCCGCCTTGCGAATCGGTCCCGGTCCGGACGTCACCGTGCGTGCCACGCTGGCCATACTGCCCCACCGGGCGGCATCTTTACCCGATCTGCAACCCTCCGTTTGCGGACAGAGTGCGCACCGATAGCGTGCGATCCCGCAGAATGGTGTTCAACAGGTGCGCCCGAGGTTGTCCGGGAAGCTCGCGTCGACGCGGTCCGATGGTCCGCTCCGCTGCTCCCCCCGCTACTGCCTTCGACCGGCGCACACGTGAAACGGCGTAGGAGAGAATCGATTCTTGTGAGTGCGACGACGATGCGAAGCCGTACCCCCGACCGCCTGTGCGCCGATGCGGTCGATGTCGCTCTTGCGGCGGCCGAGGAGGCCTTCGGGCCAGATTCCGTGGGCGACCACCTCGGCGCGGTGGCCGAGGGCGACCGGGTCGTCACCCACTTCTTCGCCTGCCACGAGCCGGCCTACCGGGGCTGGCGCTGGTCGGTCACCCTCACGCGCGCCTCGCGGGCCAAGGCCGTCACGCTGGACGAGACCGTCCTGATCCCCGGGCCCGAGGCCGTCCTCGCACCCGAATGGGTTCCCTGGAGCGAGCGACTCCGTCCGGGTGACATGGGCCCCGGCGACCTGCTCCCGACCGAGGCCGAGGATCTTCGCCTCGAAGGCGGCTGGTCCGGCGAGGACACCCCGCCCCCGAACTCCGCCGTCGCCGAGACCGCGGCCGCCGCCGGCGAGGACGATGTCGTCCTCGAACCCGCCGAGCCGCCCGCCGTCGGCTCCATCGGCTCGGTGGCCGAAGAGCTCGGCATGGGCCGCCCCCGCGTCCTCTCCCGCTACGGGCTGCACGCCGCCGCCGACCGCTGGGAGGAGGCGTACGGCTCCAAGACCCCCATGGCCCAGGCCGCCCCCGCCCCCTGCGTCAGCTGCGGCTTCCTCGTGCCGCTTGCGGGGTCGCTGCGGCAGGCCTTCGGCGTCTGCGCGAACGAGTTCTCCCCGGCCGACGGGCGTGTCGTCTCCCTGGCGTACGGCTGCGGCGGCCACTCGGAGGCCGCCGTGATGCCCAAGCCCCCGCAGCCCTCGGCCCCGGTGCTCGACGAGACCGCGATCGAGCCGCTCCCGCTGCACCCGGACCGCCACGGCTCGGTGGAGGACGGCGGCCCGGCGGAGGAACTGGGGCACTCGTAGGTTCTTCAGCCCGTCCGGCCCCTGTCCGCTGTGCCGCGCCCGCGCGGTAACGTCGCCAACGCACGGCAACGCTTCGCAGAACACGGCACAGGGAGACGAAAACGTGAGCGGCACGGGAGTGGTGCGGCGGGAGCCGGACGGCGGAGCCGATCCGTTCGGGACCGCGCGGCTGCGGCGCGGCGTGCTGGACGCGTGGGCGGCCTCGCCGGCCCGGTTCCGGGAGGACGCCAACGCGGAGGAGGACCTCGCGCTGGGCGGCTACCGGGACCGCCTGGTGATCGAGCTGGCCCAGAACGCGGCGGATGCCGCCGTACGCGGGAAAACCCGGGGCCGGCTCCGCCTCACGCTGCGCGAAGGCGTGCTCGCCGCCGCGAACACCGGCGCGCACCTGGACGCGGCCGGCGTCGAATCCCTCTCGACGCTGCGGGCCAGCGCCAAGCGCGAGGACGACGCGCAGGACACCGTCGGCCGCTTCGGCGTCGGCTTCTCCGCCGTCCTTGCCGTGAGCGACGAACCGGCCGTCGTCAGCCGGACCGGCGGCGTCCGCTGGTCCCTGGCGGAGGCCCGTGACCTGGTGACGGGCGTCCCGGCGCTGGCGGACGAGCTGCGCCGGCGCGACGGGCACGTCCCGACGCTGCGCCTGCCGCTGCCCGCCGAGGGCACCGCGCCGGACGGGTACGACACGGTGATCGTGCTGCCGCTGCGCGACGGGGCGGCCGAGGACCTGGCGGAACGTCTCCTCGCCGGGATCGACGACGCGCTGCTGCTGACGCTGACCGGCCTGGACGAGGTCGTGGTCGACACGCCGGAGGGCGTACGGACCATGACGCGGCGTCAGCACGAGGACGGCACGGTCCTCATCGAGGACAGCGCCGCCGGGACGTCCCGCTGGCGCACCGTCAGCGCCGCCGGCCGGCTGGAGCCGGGGCTGCTGGCGGACCGCCCGGTCGAGGAGCGGCTGCGCCCGGTGTGGTCGCTGACCTGGGCCGTGCCCGTGGACGAGGAGGGCGCCCCGGCGCGCCCCCGCACGGCGGCGTATGTGCACGCGCCGACGCCCACCGAGGAGCCGCTGGGGCTGCCCGCGCTGCTGATCGCGTCGCTGCCGCTGGACCCGACCCGGCGGCATGCGGCGCCGGGCCCGCTGACGGAGTTCGTGATCCAGCGGGCGGCGGAGGCGTACGTCAGGCTGCTCGGCGAGTGGCGGCCGGTCGGCCCCGGGATCGTGGACCTGGTGCCGGGGCCGCTGGGCAAGGGCGAGCTGGACGGGAAGCTGCGGGAGCACGTGCTGGCGGCGTTGCCGCGCACGGCGTTCCTGCCGCGCGCCGTGGTGCCGGAGCCCGACGAGGGCGGCGACGGCGACCCGGAGGCCATGCGCCCGGTCGAGGCCGAGGTGCTGGAGGGCGCGAGCGCGGCGACGGTCGCGGTGCTGGGGGAGGTCTTCCCGAGCCTGCTGCCGTACGGGCTGGAGCGGCGCCCCGAGCTGCGCGTGCTGGGCGTGGCTCGGCTGCCGCTGGGCGAGGCGATCGACCGCCTCGGCGGGGCCGAGCGCCCGGCGGCCTGGTGGCGGCGGCTCTACGACTCCCTGGCGGGGACGGACCCGGACCGCCTCAGCGGGCTGCCCGTGCCGCTGGCGGACGGCCGGACCGTGGTTGGGCCCCGGCAGGTGCTGCTGCCGCTGCCGGAGATGGACACGGTGTACGGGGACAGCGAGCCGGCCGCGCGTGACGCCCTGCCCGCCGCCGCCGAACTGGCCCGCCTCGGGCTGCGGGTGGCCGACCCCGAGGCCGCGCACCCGCTGCTGGAGAAGCTGGGGGCGACCCCGGCGACGCCCCGGGCGGTGCTGACGACCCCGCAGGTCCGGGCGGCGGTGGCCGGGTCGCTGGACGCGGGCGAGTCGGCGTGGGACGACGACGGGCTGGACCCGGAGGAGCTGGCCGAGGTCGTCCTCGGGCTCGTACGGGCGGCGAACCTCGCCCCCGGCGACGAGCCCTGGCTCGGCGCGCTGGCCCTGCCGGACGACGAGGGCGAGCTGGCCCCGGCCGGTGAGCTGGTGCTGCCCGGCTCGGCCTTCGAGCAGGTCATCCGGGAGGACGAGCTCGGCGCGGTCGACGCCGACCTGGCCGCCCGCTGGGGCGAGCAGCCGCTGACCGCGGTCGGCGTCCTGGCCACCTTCGCCCTGGTCCGGGCCACCGATGTGGTCCTCGACCCGGACGAGCTGGAGCCGCGCGAGAGCGAGTGGGCCGAGCCGGACGACGCCGGGCTGCTGGACGCGGTCGACGTGTGGTGCGAGGACGTCCTCGATCAGCTCCCCGAGGCCGATGTCCCGCCGGTCGCCACCGAGCTGATCGCGGTGCGCGACCTGGATCTCGTCGACGACGACGCCTGGCCGCAGGCCCTGGCCATGCTGTCCCGCCCCCCGCTGCGGGACGCGATCACCCAGCCAGTACGGGTCCTGCTGCCCGACGGCACCACCGAGTCCGTACGCCCGTACGCCGCCTGGTGGCTGCGCGACCACCCGATCCTGGACGGCCGCCGCCCCGTCGGCCTGCGCTCCGCAGGCGGTGACCCGCTGCTCGCCGGGCTCTACGAGGAGGTCGAGGCCGGCGCCGCCGACGAGCAGGTGCTGCGGGCCCTGGGGGTGCGGACCTCGGTGGCCGCCCTTCTGGACGAGCCCGGGGGCGCCGCCGAGCTGCTGGCCCGCCTCGCCGATCCCGACCGGCCGGTGTCCCCGGCGCAACTGCACCGGCTGTACACCGAGCTGTCCGGCCTCGACCCCGAGCAGGTGACCCTGCCGGACGACCTCCGGGCGGTGGTCGATGGCCGGAATGTGGTCGTTGTGGAAGCCGCCGAGGCTCTGGTAGCCGACGCTCCCGATCTGCTGCCGCTCGCCGAGGGCCTGCCCCTGCTTCCCGTACCGCCTTTCCGTGCGGGCGAATTGGCGGAGCTTTTCCAGGTGCGCCGGCTGAGCGAGGCCTTTGCGGCTCCGGTGATTTCGCAGGGCGAGCCGCACGAGGTCCCGGACGCGGTGCGGGAATTGCTGCCGGGCGCTCCGCTTTCGTATGTCGAGCACGAGGAATTGCTGGTCGAGGGCGCCGAGGGCGCCGATAGCGGCATCGAGCTGGACTGGCGCTGGGTGGACGGCGTGCTGCACGCGGCCACCGTGGAAGGCGTCGCGGCCGGTCTGGCCTGGGCCGCAGGGCAGTGGCAGCGGCGGTTCGAGGTCGCGGCGCTGCTGGAGGACCCGACCCGGACGGAAGAGCTGGCGCGGGACCGCTGGTTCGACTGAGCCCGCTGTTGAAAACTAAAGACTTCGTATCGGCGCGGTGTGCAGATCGTTTGCGCGTTGTGAAGATCTGAGGATTGCGCATAGAGTTTCGGCCAGTTGACGTCGCCGCGTGCTGCGCCCCGTCCGTCGGGCGCCGCGGGACGTTCCTTACTCTTGTGGGGATTCATGCGCATACGTACTGCCGCAGTTGCCGCTTCCGGCGCTCTGGCCCTCTCCGCCTTCGCGGTGCCCGCCGCCCATGCCGCGGAGACCCCCATCACGTACTCCAACGTGGTGGTCAACGGCGGCCAGCCGATCTACCTCGGCACCACCGCCACGAAGACGGTCACGGTGACCTTCACCGTCACGCACACCAACACGCTGACCTACGTGGAGGCCGACCTCTACCGCGGCACGGCGGTCAGCCCGGCGAACGTCATGGTCGGCGACGCCGCGGCGACCTGCACCACCGTGGACGCGACCACCGCGACCTGCGTCCAGAAGATCGTCGCCGACCCGGCCTACCTCACCGACAAGGACGCCACGAGCTGGTCCCTGATGGCCCTCGCGCAGGACA
>Ga0307517_10009431_pt1 | contig 13825 bp, 8 predicted proteins | sample 23_EM_MG_FD_194515 | JGI IMG/M metagenome (GOLD analysis project Ga0307517, IMG submission 194515) | Populus trichocarpa ectomycorrhiza microbial communities from riparian zone in the Pacific Northwest, United States - 23_EM | ecosystem: Host-associated > Plants > Roots > Unclassified | place...
GCTGGCTTATGTTTGTGCTAATTTTAGCGCTGCTGGTGTTCCAGGTTGTCATTGGTCCGGCCACTGTTGGAGGCATTCAAGCTGGAGCATTCAAGATAGGTGAAACTGCTTGAACAATTGATAACATAATTGCTTGCAAGCTTTACCGGCCAGGATATGTTGGATTTGTCTTCAAATCCGTATGTATTCATTCCATTTCTCCTCTTTCTTCATAGCATGTTTATCAATAAAAGCTCAGGTCACATCTAGCCATTATACATGCATGACATGGAATTTATCAAAGATAAAAGAGCTGTAATTCCACAATTGAAAGGAATGTCATTCTAATTGTTTTGGGTAGACTTGCCAAGTGACGGTATCTTGGTCTATCGATTTCCTCTCACTACCATTGCTGTGTATGTTAAAAGTTTTGAGAATAATGCTTCTTTTCCTACTGCAGGGTGGCATGTCTAATGAGCTGTATAACGCCATTGCCCGTGTAACTGATGGAATTTATGAAGGTGATTACACATGCTAGCTACTTTGTTCGGGTTTGTTTTTATAGATTTTCTAATACATGAAGATTTGAATTGAAGTTAAATCAGCATTATTTTTGACAATCCTTTAGGTATTGCAATTGGAGGAGATGTGTTCCCAGGATCTACTCTTTCTGATCATGTTCTGCGGTTCAACAACATCCCACAGGTATATCGTTGTTCCCGTTTACTTACATTTAAGCAATAGTGCGTTCTTTTAGTTTCTATCTTGTTGATAAAGCTGGCAAGTATCCAGTGCTAATTTATACATTCATAAAATTAAAGTCTGCTTAGTATCTTGTTTAATAGAAGATCTGTACCCTGCAATTTTGCCCATGCAACTCTCTGCTTTGACCATTAACTAAGATTTAGCAAATCTACAGTTTGTATTGTTGCTTGTTATCATCTTGGCTTCCTTTTTCTCTTATTTGATCTTCTGATCTTACACAGGTTAAAATAATGGTTGTACTTGGGGAACTTGGTGGACGAGATGAGTATTCTCTAGTTGAAGCCCTAAAACAGGAAAAGGTAAATAAACCAGTGGTTGCTTGGGTTAGTGGAACTTGTGCACGACTCTTTAAATCAGAAGTACAATTTGGTTATGCTGTAAGTGATTGCCCTAGTATATTGCACTTGTCTATTTTAAATAGCAGCTGCCATTGCAGTACAAGAGGGACTTTTTTTAATCTCCCTTGTGACATTGTACATCAGGGTGCTAAAAGTGGTGGTGAGATGTAATCCGCTCAAGCAAAAAATCAAGCACTAAAAGATGCCGGAGCTGTTGTTCCCACTTCATATGAAGCTTTTGAGACTGCAATTAAGGAAACATTTGAGAAACTGGTTAGTTTATGTGTCCTCGAGTAACTTTCCAAACTTGGTTAAAGAAGAGAACTTTCCAAACCAGAAAAAGTACACTCAAGCTCACCAAATGTGCTTGACCTGCTTTAAGAATGTTACCTGGTTATTTCCTCCTAGGTTGAAGAAGGAAAGATTACACCTGTAAAGGAGTTTACGCCTCCACAAATCCCTGAAGATCTTAACATTGCAATCAAGAGCGGAAAAGTCCGGGCACCAACCCATATTATTTCTACCATCTCTGATGAAAGAGGTACTTTCAACCAATGCTTCCTGAGTTACTATTAAGGTGCTGGTGGTTTAAATGTTTATTGCTGAACTCTTTTTTAATCCAATTTTGCAGGTGAGGAACCGTGCTATGCTGGCGTGCCAATGTCTTCCATTGTTGAACAGGGTTATGGTGTGGGTGATGTCATCTCTCTTTTATGGTTCAAGCGCAGCCTTCCACGTTACTGTACCCATTTTATGGAGGTATGTTTCTCATAATTTTTGAATTGTATGACCTTCCTTTACATTTTTAACTGGTCATGCTGAGCTTTAAGTTCAATGTAGCTCTTCTTGCCTTGTTTCATTATCCTTTAGGATTTGACATGCATTTAGAAGCAGTAGTTGGTCTAGCTGCTTCATTCACTGATACATATGACCTCAATCAGATATGCATCATGTTGTGTGCTGACCATGGTCCCTGTGTCTCTGGTGCTCACAACACTATAGTAACAGCAAGGGCAAGAAAGGACCTAGTTTCCAGCCTTGTCTCAGGTACACTATGGCCATGAGATGATTTTTTTTTTTTTTTTTGTTTCTTTGTTGAAATCTCTCCAAATGAATTGCTGGTAAGGATTTCTGAGAGCATAAAGCAGAAGGAAAACTGAATCATAATCTCCTGAGACAGGCTTGCTCACAATTGGTCCCCGGTTTGGAGGCGCCATTGATGATGCTTCTCGGTACTTCAAGGATGCTTATGACAAGGTAAAGTTTAATAAATTTTGCAAGTACATTAGAAATTGGCCTCCAATGTAGCTGATAGTTTGTAGAGACAGATTAATTTGTGTGCCATATGTTGTCAGGGTCTAACACCCTACGAGTTTGTTGAAGGCATGAAAAAGAAGGGGATTCGTGTTCCAGGTATCGGGCACAGGTACAAAAAGTTTCCAGAATTACACTGTTTAAATGCTTTTATTGGTTTCCATTGCTAATCTGAGGGATGGAGTTCTTATTATCTCTCTTTGGAAAAGGATCAAGAGAGGGGACAACAGGGATAAAAGAGTAGAGCTTCTACAACGGTTTGCTCGCACACATTTCCCTTCTGTTAAGTATATGGAGTATGCTGTTCTAGTCGAAACCTACACTCTTTCAAAGGCCAATAACTTGGTCCTTGACATCGATGGCGCGATAGGGTCCCTTTTCTTGGATCTCCTTGCAGGTAGCAGAATGTTTACTAAACCAGAGATTGATGAGATTGTTGGGATTGGCTATTTGAATGGGCTCTTTGTGTTGGCACGTTCCATTGGTTTGATTGGGTGAGTTGGATTCCAATTCAAAATTTTCTTGTCACATCCTTTTAGACTTTCTTATGCTTCTCGTTAGGTTACAGCAACCCTTGATATTGACACATTGTTGGTGAGATTACGGACATGATTAACTCTTTAATTACAGTGCTTCTAAAAGCTGAGCTCCTTTTAGTCCCGTCGTAGAATTAAATGGTTGTATGGTCGCTTGAAGGATATGACTTAATTGTGACAAAAGAGGGCACAGTGTTTGTGTTTGAGGTGTCTAGTTGTAGTAGCAAATGCCTGGCTATTGTAACAAAAAAGTTTCAGTGGTGGGTCAAGGGACCCCCCAGCAAGGATGAGTGGCAGAGACCACCGTGTTACACTGCAAATATGTGCTACTATATGCTCTACATAAATGCTGCATCTGATCCTACAATTGATTTTTGTTTCAGGCACACCTTCGACCAGAAGAGATTGAAACAACCTCTATACCGTCACCCATGGGAGGATGTTCTCTACACCAAGTGAGAGACTTACAGATAGCAGGTGCAATGCTTACCTGCTCTGCACAAGCCTTTTCTTTTTCAAATTTCTGTTCAGTTGTTAGATTAGTGTTGCACTGCAGCTAGGTGAAGCGTGCCATTGTGTACAAAGTAGACTCTTATCATTTATCAAACAGATGTTTCTATAAGGCCTAAGCTTTGGGTATCGAGGAGGAATAATAACAGAGTTGCTGGGATTTAGAAGCAAAGAATATAGTTAACCATCACCCTAATGTATGGGAATTTGTCAGTTCTTGTTATTCCCTTTGGATTGTTTGGTCACCTTCTCTTGTTGTGGGATGCTAATAAAGGAAATGAAATTAGGGTTCTTTTTTTTTTTCTCGCTTCCGGTAACCATAGCTATGGAGTATTGTTCCTTTTATTTTTCTGCTCATCGGCTCAGAGAAAGATTGAAGCAATTGTGAGGAATTATTACACGAATTGGATCATGCGGATCAAACAGATCAGACAGTTTGGGCCACACGAACCCGTCCGTGCAATAATTTCACACCTTTATGTTAATCAAAGATGCTTTAGTTATCTTTCAAATGCTCTGCGTGTGTTTTCATGTCAGCATCATAATTCTGGTGGTCAATTCTTGCTTCAAAGTTAAAATAAAAAAACGATGGGAGCGGTGTAACCAAATTAAAGGACAAAAAAGGTGATTGAATAGTCTTATAATCTCTCACGTGGACAGGAAAATGAGATTGGTCATGAAGGGAATATATCACATGGGCTGGGAACTTGGTTGTCTCCAGCCCTTAGATAATAAAGTAAAAATAAATAAATAAATAAATAAATTGGTGGCGTCCTTATTGTCTTGCTTTCTTCCTCCATTTTGTGAGAGGATCTCTGCATTGGGTTCTGGAATAAACCCCAGAAAATAAAACAAAACATTTGAAGACCTTTCGTCTTGGTAAAAAGAAAAAAAATGTGAAGCCAGGAAATCACAGTGATTATCATCTTATTTTTTTACTCGAGAATACATTAAAATAAAAAATATTAATTTTTTAAAAATTATTTTTAATATTAGTATATCAAAATAATCTAAAAATATAAAAAATATATTTTAAATTAAAAAAAATCAAAATTTAAAAAAACCACATTACACGCTTTTAATATTATAGTCATATATCAATGAGAAACTGATGAGTGTTTAAGCCCTGCTTGTGGGTTGGAGGTTGACCAAATTTTTTTTTATGTTTTTTATTATAAAAATAAAAAAATATTATTTTAATATATTAAAAAAAAAACTTAAAAAAACAATATTTATTGTAATTCCAAAAACCTATACGAGAGGCAGTGAATAATTTTATAAACTCGAAAATGAACCGTTTATTATTTAATTGCAGACCCAGGACAGCCTCGCCTAAATCAGGTGGAAATCGGAGATCCCGTCAAAGATTATGGACTCTTGACGTTGTACATGGGATCAAGAAACATGCTTCAGATAAGATTTATTAATACTAATTGTGTTTAAGGACATGTTTTTTTTACTTTACGTCAGTCATGTATATATTTTTTTGGTTAACTTTTTATATAAAAACTGATTTTTTTAAGAAAAAGACATAACAATCGAGAGTTTGGTGGTATTTTTTTTTTTATACTTAGAAATTATTAAAAAAAATAAAATGTTTTTTTAATGAATGTACAAATTATTCTAGGATACCATTTAAAATTTTAAGATAAATAAACTTGTTCAATTAACTATTTAAAAAAGGGAGAAATAGCCATGTCTTTGGCCTATTTTAGGTCTTAACAATAAGATGATGGCATGGGCATGAATGGCGGTTTTGATTTTGGGTGTTAAAATGTGATACAACCCGTGTTTTTAAAAAAATTAATTTTTTTATTTAAAATAAAAAAATTTATATTTTTAGATCGTTTTGATATACTAATATCAAAAATAATTTTTAAAAAATAAAAAAATATATTTTGATGCATTTCTAAGAAAAAAATACTTTGAACCGTCACCACTATTACAATCCCAAACAGGCAATGTACTTTTTAAAATAATATTTTATTTAAAAATATATAAAAATATATTTTTTAATTTTTTACATTAATATATAAAATTATAAAAAATATTTAAAAAATCAATTTAATATTTTAACCTAGTTAAAAACACTTTTTAAAAATCACAACCTGGACTCTTCATCCCCACATGCAAAAACTCGTATAATAGGTGGTTTAATGATAAAAACTTAAGATTAAAGGATTTATTTTTTTTGTAATTTCAGATTTGAGCCCTGTTGTTACTAATATGATAGTCACTGGAGCCTTACATGGTTGTTAATTTCAGGACTTGTAGGATTAGTCGAGCTGCACACAAGCCGTTCGTATACCTATATTAATAAATAAAATAAAAAATAAAAAAATTCATTCACACCATACAATAATATTATTAAAAAAAGAAAAAGAAAAGAAACAACAAAAGGACGCAATGAATCTTTCTCGTTAATGTTACTTTTCGGTTTTATTAATGGTGTCTCCGTATCATATTCAGATTAGCTGCTGCTGGACAAAGGGGACTAATAAATTTCTCCTCTAGCCAAGCCTTAAGCAGGGGCACAGTGCTGAATTTTTGTTGTACTAACGAGATTTCTTTCCCTCAAATTCATTTCTTTCTGGCAAACAAAACTCTTTCTCCTGCAAATTCACAAAACAAAAACCTTCTTGTTTTGATTTCCTTCCCATTTCCCAAAGGCGACGATATAAAAGACAAAACTCAAAAATCTCCCCACTACGCTATACTATACTAACTGCAATCCAACACAAGATCTGAATCTTTTTTTTCGGTCACTCTCCACCACTAAATATATTTGGTTAAACCAGAGCAACCAAAATCTTAGTTGAAGAAAAAGAAATGGCATCACAATCACAAAGGCAAAGCAATCAGCCGGTACATAATCAAGCTCAGTCTTCGGGTACCAGTAACATGAGGCAACACCATCACGCCACAGAATCAGTAAGCAAAGCAATTGCACAATACACAGTCGATGCACAACTCCATGCAGTTTTTGAACAATCTGGTGGCACTGGTAGGTCATTTGATTACTCAAAGTCTGTTAGAACTACTAACCAGTCAGTACCTGAACAACAAATCACAGCGTATTTGTCAAAAATTCAAAGGGGTGGTCATATTCAGCCATTTGGGTGCATGATTGCTGCAGATGAACAGTCTTTTAGGGTCATTGCGTATAGCGAAAACGCCAAAGATATGCTTGGTTTAACTCCACAATCAGTCCCTTCTTTAGAGAAACAAGAAATTCTCTTTGTTGGGGCTGATGTAAGGATTCTTTTTAGGCCTTCCAGCGCTGTTTTGCTTGAAAAAGCATTTGGTGCAAGGGAAATAACATTGTTGAATCCAATTTGGATTCATTCCAAGAATTCCGGGAAGCCCTTTTACGCAATTTTGCATAGGATTGATGTTGGTATTGTTATTGATTTAGAGCCTGCTAGGACTGAAGACCCTGCTTTATCTATAGCAGGGGCTGTTCAGTCTCAGAAGTTAGCAGTTCGTGCGATTTCACAATTACAATCACTTCCTGGTGGGGATATTAAGTTATTATGTGATACTGTTGTGGACAGTGTGAGAGAGCTTACCGGGTATGATAGAGTTATGGTTTATAAGTTTCATGAGGACGAGCATGGTGAGGTTGTCGCTGAGAATAAAAGGGTTGATTTGGAACCTTATATCGGTTTGCATTATCCTTCCACGGATATACCACAAGCTTCGAGGTTTTTGTTCAAGCAGAATAGGGTTAGGATGATTGTGGATTGTCATGCTATACCGGTCCGTGTTATTCAGGATGAGGCGCTTATGCAGCCTTTATGCTTGGTTGGTTCGACTCTTCGTGCTCCTCACGGTTGTCATGCTCAGTATATGGAGAATATGGGGTCGATTGCTTCATTGGCCATGGCTGTTATTATTTATGGAAATGATGAAGAAGCTATCGGTGGGAGGAACTCGATGAGGCTTTGGGGTTTGGTTGTTTGCCATCACACTTCTGCTAGGTGTATTCCATTTCCGCTTCGTTATGCGTGTGAGTTCTTAATGCAGGCTTTCGGGCTTCAATTGAACATGGAATTGCAGTTGGCATCGCAGTTGTTGGAGAAACATGTCTTGAGGACTCAGACTCTCTTATGTGATATGCTTCTCCGCGACTCTCCTACTGGCATTGTTACTCAAAGTCCAAGTATCATGGACCTTGTGAAGTGTGATGGGGCAGCTCTTTATTACCAGGGGCAGTATTACCCTTTAGGCGTGACCCCAACTGAAACCCAAATAAAAGATATTGTGGAGTGGTTGTTGACCCTTCATGGAGACCCAACTGGATTAAGCACTGACAGTTTGGCCGATGCTGGGTATCCTGGGGCAGCCTTTCTCGGCGATGCAGTTTGTGGGATGGCTGTTGCTTATATTGCTGAGAGAGATTTTCTTTTTTGGTTTCGGTCTCACACTGCAAAGGAGGTCAAATGGGGTGGTGCGAAGCATCACCCAGAGGACAAGGATGATGGGCAGAGGATGCATCCGCGTTCATCATTCAAGGCATTCTTAGAGGTGGTGAAGAGCCGGAGTTTACCGTGGGAGAATGCAGAAATGGATGCCATTCATTCTTTGCAGCTTATTTTGCGAGACTCATTTAGGGATGCTGAAGCAACCAATTCTAAGGCTGTTGTACATACCCAGCTCAAGGATATGGAATTGCAAGGTATGGATGAGCTCAGTTCGGTTGCAAGAGAAATGGTTAGACTAATAGAGACTGCAACTGCTCCGATATTTGCTGTAGACGTTGATGGCCGCATAAACGGGTGGAATGCAAAGGTTGCTGAGTTGACTGGACTCTCAGTTGAGGAAGCCATGGGGAAGTCTTTGGTTCACGATCTTGTTTATAAGGAATATGAAGAAATTGTTGACAAGCTTATTCATCGTGCAGTAAAAGGTACCCACTTTATATCTCACATATCTCAATGAATCTTTTTAAGTTGCATCCGAGCTTACAGGTTTGCTCCTTTACTAGAAATAAACCTTGGAAAACATACATGGTTTTGCAAAAAGCTGGAATTATAAAAGCCATGAATTGAAATGTAAAAGAATTTCAAACTTTCAAATCCTGGAATTAATTCTATGCAATAAAAGGTTTCATCAAATTAAGAAAACAGCTGGCTCACTCAGAAGTGTCGCGTACAGCACCTTGTAATAGTTTCATTTGCACAGCATGCCTGAATAGTCTCCTGATTAAATGATTTCAATGAAGTGATGTGTATAATTACTTCTTCTTGAATGCACTCCATTGATAAGGCAAGATGAAATGTTGATGCAAAAGCACTGTGGTAACGCACAATTTCTTCAAAATCAGAGATAAATAAACAAGGAAATTAAGGGTCGTGGGCTTTTCTTAAGGAACCAGCTAGTTGGGAATTGCAATACTACAAATGGAGAACATTTTTCGTAGATATCATTCACTAGGATCTTGGGCACCACATCTAGGTCAAAATGGCTCAGGCATTCACCACTCAATAGCCTTGCGGCTGAAGTATTCTTTGTCAAACTATCTCTTAAAGTGGATAACTGGATAGCTGCAGTCTTGTATTAAGTTATCCAGTGAGCTTAGTTCATTGTATAGCTAGCAGCTTGGGAGCAAATACCTAGCTTCCTTATTACTGTAGAATTCATAAGGACTGAGATGCATTGCTTTGCGTTCATGAGATCTAGCTTTCAAGTAAATCCCTAGGGTCCTGAATGTTGAGGCACTCCCAAGAACTGAGTTTCCATGTCTAAAGAAGCTGCTGGTTGAATTACTCTAATTTCCAGGGAACTTGCACATTACATCTCATCTGTATGAAAATAGTGGTTCATGCATTTTTCTAAATCTAAAAAGTTAGTGAAGAGATCACTTCAAAATGGCTCCTTCAATTATGCTTCGAGTGTATGCTCTCCGTAAAAGAATGTGTTTGTTGCTTATATTACCTTTATCTATGCACATTTTTAGGTGTAACAGAGAGTATAACCGACGCAGGACAATGGTAGGAATTGAAGAAAGAGATAGGAAAAGGGGTAGAAATCCTAGAAATAGGGTTCTTAAGATCCACAACAACAAGCAATTATGTCAAATAGCAATTCTCAAATTCATTCCACGTTCTCCCAAACACCCTAAAGGCTCTAATTAAAATAGGAAAGGCCTAAAACTCCTAATAGTACTAATTATATCTAATGTTACTTTACCATTAACTTCCAAGATAATAATAAAGTCTGAACTAATAAAAAAATTTAAAAAAGAAAGATAGTAGCACCAAAATGCTTGTTCCTTTGGCTGCATCAATAACCTAGAATATTATGTGTTATTACTACAATAACTCAGTTGTGATTAAAATTTAAACAATGAAAATGCACATGCTATGGTTTTAAATAGAAATTTGATAGATGCCTCACCACACGGTGCTAATTTGGACAGTGCCTTGATCATTCTAATCAGCAGTTTAACCATAACAGTAGGACTAGCTTTAATATAGGTTTGAGGAACTGAAAACACATAAAACATGAAAATTTAGTTTGTTTTCGAAGGTTTTTTGGATTTTTGATATCCTATTATACCACTTATGTTTAACTAATGCAGGCGAAGAAGATAAGAACGTGGAGATAAAATTGAGGACCTTTTGCTCTGAACACCAAAAGAAGGCTGTTTTTGTGGTGGTAAATGCTTGTTCGAGCAAGGATTACATGGATAATATAGTTGGGGTTTGCTTTGTTGGTCAGGATATTACAGGTCAAAAAGTGGTAATGGACAAATACGTCCTTATACAAGGTGATTATAAGGCTATTGTACACAGTCCCAATCCTTCGATCCCTCCGATTTTTGCTTCAGATGAGAACACATGTTGCTTGGAGTGGAACACTGCCATGGAAAAACTCACAGGATGGTCCAGGGGCGAAGTTGTTGGGAAGATGTTGGTTGGGGAGGTTTTTGGCAGTTGCTGTAGGCTCAAGGGTCCAGATGCACTGACAAAATTCATGATTGCCCTGCACAATGCAATTGGAGGGATAGATACAGACAAGTTACCCTTTTCATTCTTTGACCGGAATGAAAAAAATGTGCAAACTCTCTTGACAGCTAACAAGAGGGTTAATATGGAGGGAGATATTATTGGAGCCTTCTGCTTCTTGCAGATTGCAAGTCCTGAGTTGCAGCAAACTTTGAAAGTTCAGAAACAGCAGGAAAAAAAAAGCTTTGCAAGGATGAAAGAGTTGGCTTACATTTGCCAGGAAATAAAAAATCCTTTAAGTGGTATACACTTTACCAACTCGCTTTTGGAGAACACAGACTTGACTGAAGATCAACAGCAGTTTCTCGAGACTAGTGCTGCATGTGAAAAACAGATATTGAAGATCATACGAGACATTGATCTTGAGAGCATTGAAAATGGGTGAGCTTTCTTAAAGAAATTATCATAACTTAATATTGACAGTGAGGTGAGTATTTCTGCTTTGGTACCATTCTTTTGGAAATATATATATGACATGAAATCCAATAGATGATGATTATCCTTGAATGTTCAAACACTATACTAAAGTTATCGACATATTTGTTTTGGCACTAGGTGATGTCAGTTTGATGCAGGTTCCATTCCCTTGAGTCCATTCCCTTAACAAAATAGCCTTCAAATTTGACTGCGGTGCTCTGTTTTTAGTCGTCTAATACTACTGAATTTATCATCCATGGATGCCGAGATTGTAAACAATATTGATTTCTTTTCTGTAATTTTATTTTGGGTCTTTTTAGTAATTCCAGGTGATAACTTCGCTTTTGACAATCTGTATAATCTTTTTTAAGTTAATCATGTGCATTCAAGTGCATTTTCATTAATTTTTCATCTCAATCTCCAGCATACGTACATTCCTAATTAGAGAGAGTCTCCATTTGCTTTTGAATTAGTTCACTGGAGCTTGAGAAGGCTGAATTTTTACTTGGGAGTGTCATAAATGCTGTTGTTAGCCAAGCAATGCTATTGCTGAGGGAAAGAAATCTACAATTGCTTCGTGATATTCCAGAAGAAATAAAAACGCTGGCAGTTTATGGTGATCAGGCAAGAATTCAACAAGTATTGGCTGATTTCTTGTTGAATATGGTGCGTTATGCTCCATCTTCAGCAGGTTGGGTGGAGATTCATGTTTGTCCAACACTGAAGCAAATCTCTGATGGACACACTCTCGTGCATACAGAGTTCAAGTATGTTCTCCTCAACTCTCTTGCAAGTTAATGATAACAATATTTATACTGATAGAGGAAAAGCCAAAAATTTACGATGGCTGTTACTTTTTTTCTTTATTTTCATGTAAACCCCCCTTTTGATATTCTAATAGCTACATAATGTTTTCCTTGAGTTTAATTATAAATGCCACTTCCTTATTCAAGTATTTTTCTTTTGTGAGACTCTGATGATTTTTACAGTATCTTCTTTAGTTAAGTACACTCGAATCTTGTTTATTCTTCCCCACTCCTCATGACCAGCCATGCATCCTAATCTGACTTCCAAGCTGTAAATCTCAACCAGAAGGTAGGTTTGAGTCAGTCAACAGGTATAGAATTAGACTTGATCTGCCATTAATCATGACAATCACCATTCCACAGAACAATAATTTTACAATGTTGAGATCCAAACTGGCTGCTTCCTTGAATCTGTCGACTATTGGTTGTATGAACAAGGAAGGTTGATGATGCTGTAGTGAAGAGCTATCTGTGATTTCTGTTTGTTGTCGACATGATAAAGTGGTTTATATGAAGTCCAATTTATGGTGCTTCAGTTTGTACGCCTCTGTTGGAAAACTGTATCTCCTCCTTTGCTGTCCATCATGTTATATACACCAAGAAAATTTAGATGATGGTTGAAAACTACATTGTGCTACTTGTTCCTTTCTTTCTCCTCCTTTGTTAGAGAACGGAAGTCTCGTTAGTGCACTTCATTACTAAATTGACTAATATTATTTATTATTATTTTCTTTTGAAGGATTGTTTGCCCTGGTGAAGGTCTTCCTCCTGAATTAGTTCAAGACATGTTCCATAGTAGTAGATGGGTTACTCAAGAGGGCCTAGGGCTCAGCATGTGCAGGAAGATCTTAAAGCTAATGAATGGTGAAGTCCAATATATTAGAGAGTCAGAAAGATGCTATTTCTTAGTTGTCCTCGAAGTACCCATGCCTCAAAAAGTTGGAAAGGGTGCTGCAGACTAGGATGCTTGGCCTGCAACATCCACTAAGGAGCTTTCTCAATTGCAAACTGACACTCGTTATGCTGCACCGTGAGGGGATGGTTCCAAAAATCCAGTTTCAAGGTTTAAGCGTGTGCCAGGGCCGCCTGATTTGGTTAAGTTATCCTGAAAATACAACTGTTGCTCTCTATCCACTTACAATATGGTTTTTGCTTCTTTATCGGCGCCAGTCCAGATCAATAACTCACACATGAGGTAGCTGCTTACTTTCTAGCCTGTTAATTCGAAGATCCCATCGATGTAGATAAGCCAAATTATAATGCTGTGGTATGCTGTCATTGTTATAAATAAAGAAGCATCAAAAGGATGCCATTAGATTGTTGCAGAGGCTTCCACGATAAGGCCCTCAAAGGTTGTATATATTCGCCTGCTGCAAGTATATACTGTATGTACCCTAGCTTCTGAAATCCCCGGATAACTATAACATATTTATCTGTACGAGGTTGCTCCAGCTAGAGTTAGTCTGATAATTCTTCATTTTCTCTTGTTTAATAAAATCAAATGTCCTGTTCCGGAACGTAGTTTCAGGATTTGTATTGTTTTTCCTGCCCTCCCGTGATTGAGGATTTTGGACAGCGCAAGTTCGGATCACTTGTTTTGTAATTTGGTTGGTGTACGGAATGGTCACATATATGCCTCGCAGGTGGGTTTGTGCATAGATTTCTTAGTAAACAAACAGTAGAATATATACTTCGTTATTTTATTATCGATTCCTCGTGCATAAAATTATCAAGCCCTGCTAGTATATATACATTCAGATAGAATTTCAAGTTAATTTTAAATAAAAAATAATAATAATACGAAAGGACATATTTTTTGGCGTCATAAATTTTTTTAATTTAATAATTGAAATGATATATGTTTTTAATAAGATGAATTGAAAAATATAAAAACTAATAAATCAAATAGAAGTAATTAAAAATGATTAAATACCTTAGCGTGAGATTGATATTCTTTATAAAAAAATTAAAGATTGGTGCACATATAAATATTTTATTGCAGCTACTATTTTTATTTTATACATTTTATTTTATTTATCTTCAAGGTTAATCTTACTTACTAAGTACATATGATTTTCATTCTCATAAATAAACCATGCATATGCAACTTATCTATTTAAAATTTAAGATGAAAAAAAATTAAAAATAGA
>Ga0307517_10009432_pt1 | contig 13824 bp, 7 predicted proteins | sample 23_EM_MG_FD_194515 | JGI IMG/M metagenome (GOLD analysis project Ga0307517, IMG submission 194515) | Populus trichocarpa ectomycorrhiza microbial communities from riparian zone in the Pacific Northwest, United States - 23_EM | ecosystem: Host-associated > Plants > Roots > Unclassified | place...
TAAGGGATGAAATTGAAAAAAAAATATTCAAAACAAAATATATATAACAATCAAAAGTTTGAGGACCAAATTTGATATAATCAGTAAATAATATGACATTTCTAATTTTTTCACAACTTCCGGAAAGTGTTTCCGCCCAAAATAAAAGGAAAATACTTTCCTGAAAACCAAGCCAAATTTTCCTTTAACTGGAAAGTGTTTTCCATTGACCAACTTTCCTAATGACAAACAACACAGGAAAGTTTGAAAAGTGATTTTCAGGAAACCACTTTCCATCAAACAAACACCCGCTTAATCTAAATGTAAATAGCTTGTCTTGATTGAGTAACTAAGTTCTAATATGTGTATATGTAAAGGACAATACTCTTACTTTCTAACTAAGTTTTCTGATGTGACCTAGTCAACTTAGTCAATTCAAAAACAATTCGGCCAACTAATAAAAAATGTTTGAGATTGAAATTGAGAAAACAATGAAAAATAGAAAAAAAAAAAACCTTCCAATTTGACTTCTTACCTAATCTGAGTTTAAAATTAAACTATGAAAGAGTTGGCTCAATATGACCTAGTCAATGTGGTTGGTCCAAAAGTAACCTGAATAATTATTAAAAGAAATTTGAGGATGAAATTGAGGAAAAGAAAAGGAGAAATGAAAACGAAAAAAAATGAGGGCATTTGCTTTATTTTTAGTAGCTATTTGGCCCGTGTTTCGCCTCGAGTCATGCTTTTTTTATATACAAAAAAACTTGGATATACAGGCTATTTCGATATTTCTTTTACATAAAAAATTCAAAGTATAAATAAAAAAAACTATGCAAGAATCTAATCAAATAAATCGATAATCATCTACATAAAAGAGAAATTGAAAAAACTGAGAGATGAGTATAGATCAAGATTTTTGATCCTGCTAAATGAGACGTTTACCTGTTTGTTTCTAATAATTTTTTTTATTAAAGTCAATAAAAGATAATATAGATAGAAACACATACGAAACTGTTTGACTAAAATAAAAGAAAAAAATATTATACAAGGCTGAACATATTAGAAATATTATTTTATAAAATAAATCTCATATGTGTAAAATTAAAAAATTATTTAAAATTTAAATACAAACAAAAAAATTAAAAAAAATTAAAAAAATGCTTGCAAAACCCATGGCCTAAGCTATAACACCGGGATAAACCGATAGAGAAAAAAATTTGAAGATAACCACAAAACCAATCTTAAAAAAATAATGTAGAATGATAAATCATAAAAGAAAATGGAAAAAAAATAATTCTAGACTGCATTAACTTTTCAAACTTATTTTTCGTGTCATTAGATCAGAAACATCACAAATAAAAAAACCACGAAACTCAATCCTCAACAAATCAACCACTGAAGGATGAAGAATTGGAGGGTTAATTGAAAAGAAAAAAACTCTAACAAAAGGAAAAAAGATATCGAAAGAATGAAGGCTCAAATGAAGAAAAAAAAACAACATAAACTTTGATTAAATGATGAAATTAAAAACCAATAAAAGTTTAACAAAAGAGCCAAGGAAAAAAACAAGAAATCAAAAGAATAAGGACCGGATTGAAAAATAATAATATATGATAAATTATAATTTAAGGACTAAATTGAAAACATAAAAAACTTTTATAAAAGGGTCAATGACAAAAATAAAAAATAAAAAATATAAAGATTGAAATTGAGAAATCAAAAGAAAAAAAGGATAGTTGTGCACTTTCTCTAGAAGAAAAAGAAAAGAAGGAAGGAAAAAAAATCACCCATCAACCGTCGTCACGTGCAACATCATAAGAAAAAGGACTTGATGGTGGTTCTAAAAACATGGCGGAAGGGAGGTTTGTCCACCTGATGACGTCGCACACACCACCCAAATGGTGTGGACGCCACCTATATGTTGGTGTGTAATAAGCACGTATCGGCAACATTTTCAAATAAAAAAACATTTTTTCAACTTAAAAATAACATAATGCCCTTTATGATCCTAAGAGTTACAAAAATAAAAACAGTGTGAAAGGGCACAAATGCCCCTAGAAGCATGCCTTGTTTTTTTTTTTTTTTGTCTTTTGTAAGGGTCAAATATATTTTTACTGTACCATAAGAAGCGAAAAAAGAAAAAAACCCTTAATCAACAATTCTTTTTTTTTTTATTTTAGGGTAAATAAGTATTTTTACTATTTAATTTTTAAAAAAAAATAGCTGATAACCCTTGGTCATCAGTTATAGATTTTGTTGCTCTTGGGATAAATTCATTATTTCTCTGTACAAATTTTTTTTAAAAAAAGATTAACATAATTTCGAACAATTTCTTAAAGACAAATAGACAATAAACCTCTAGAAAAAAACCAAATTATCTCTACCCTTAAAGCTTTTATTTTTCCACTCAAGAATAAAATAATAATTTACAAAAAATTATATCTAGTACTCAAGTGAAAAACTCACACAAGAGTAGGATTTTATAAGACTAATGATGGACTTGTGATATTAAGGAAGTGGCAAAGAAAAAACAAAAAGAACAAATTGCAGCTACAGATGCGACCATGGAGATTACAAAAAAATCTAACATTACTTGTTTGTCAACATGTAACATAGCTCAAACCCAAAAAACAAATAGTACAAAAAATTTGGAAACTAGTAGCAGTGTTGCTGTTGCCTGTTGGTGGAGGGAGGGCCTTCCTAGAAAAGGCTAAAAGGAAATTTATTTACATTACAAGAGCGTGTTTGACAGTGTGATTGCGGGTGCTTTTTAAATAACTTTTCGTGCTAAAATGCATGCCAATGATGTTTTTTCATTTTTTAAAAATCATTTTTGACATCAGCACATCAAAACGATCCAAAACATACAAATCATATTAAATTTTAGTAAAAAAAAAAAAATTTAAATTTTTTAGCAACGCAGCCGCAGCCACGTTCCCAAACATTCCCATGAATTGAAAGTTGGCTGAGGTCAGGTGGTGGTGGATTATTTGATAGTTTGGGGTGTCGGTTTTTGTATTTTAAAAGTATTTAAATTTTTTTGTTAATATTAAAAATAATTTTTTAAAAAATAAAAAAAATATGTTAATATATATTTTCTAAAATTTTATTTTTAAAAAATCATTACAAAACTTTTAAACACAGAAGTAAATAAGAAAGAGGAGCAGTGAAAAAAGTGAAAATTTACCTGTAAACAGAAAGAAAGAAGGAAAAAAGGGAGCTCACATTTCTAAGAATTTTTTATTTTTTTTTTGTCTTTGCATAGAAATAGAGACGTTACAGATTCGTACCCTGCAGACTCTGTTTATTATAAATCACTAGTTTTACTGTTTCAGGTACAAGAGCTCCTGGGTAAAATTGGAAAGAGGTGAGTGTCATTTTGTTGTCTTGTATTGTAATTTTACAATGCAGTCTCTATAGTATTACAAAACTAATTAATTAATCCACATACTCTTAAGAACTATTTATTTAATCCCTTTATTTTTAAATATGTTAATGACTCAGTATTTTCATCATTTTTTTATTTTCTAATTTATTTTGGTATCTCCCATCTTAAGAAATAAAATATGGAAAGAATTATTATAACTTGGTCCCTATAGTTCAGTAAAATCAATTAACTAGTCCTCGGGATTTTAGAAACTACATATTTAATCTATTTATTTTTAAATCCATTTTTAAATTAATTATTTTCATTATTTTATGTCCTTTTCAATGTATTTTTATTTTTAATTTTAGGAAATAGGAAGGAGAGAAAAAGAAAAAAGAAGTAGATAGGATGATAAGATTGATGAGAAAAAACAAATTGAAACAAAATACTACTAAATTAAGTATAGTTAATCCCCGTCAAATGAATATTCAATTACTTTTTATATTACATGAATTAATTATTTTATTTGATAAACTACAAAGACTAGGTTATGATTAACTTAAAAGGAAAGAGAATTAGTTGATTAAAGCTGGTCAAAGAATTATTTAATTATTTTATTACCATAGAGATTAATTGATTAGTTATCTTAAACAACAAGGACAAATTTATAAACATTAACTGCATTTTTCTTAGATTTTCTTTATTTAAAATTAATAAATCAAGAATTTATCAAGTTAGAATCGTGAATTTAATGTTCACCAAAACATAGTTCATGGTAGACATGAACAATAAATTTACCAACTATCCTTACAAAAACAAAAAAAAAGTAGGCTAATAACTAGGAGCAGGATTGTCCTTACAATTGAATGATTTTGGCTTTTTAAAATTGGTCAGGAAAAAAACATAAAATTTTCTTTCCATGGAAAGAAATTAAATTATCATATTACCCTTGGAGTTAGGAAAACATTTAACTGATAGTAAGGGCTTCTTTTGTCTTTTCATGTTTATAAGTACAATTAAAAGACCAACTTACCCTTTGAGTTTATTTTTTTAAGCCTAGGGTCAAAGGGTATTTTAATTATTTTGTAATTGGCCTTTTTATTGTTTTTGGGATGGGGTAAGGGTATTCTGGTCTTTTAAAAAATAAAAAGTAATTAAAAAAAATGATGACATGTGTTGAGAACACGTCAGCCACTCCACTGTCTTCGGACAACGTGTACAACTGATTCCAGCAACAACAAAAAAATCATTCCAAGGTTGATTCAGCTTTATCTCGGCGTCACTTTCATGAATATATGGCGTGTGCACCGATAAGAACTCTAGCTTGTCACTGGTGGCCCTTTTTTTTTTTTTTTCTTCTCTTTCCTCTCTCTTCCTCGGTCTTTGCGCCCTACCACTAGAGTTTTCAAGTCAACCCCTAAACTTCTATTTTTTTTTTATTCTTTCAGTTATGATATTTTTTTTGAAATATTTCATTGAATTAGATTTTTGTTTCGATTTCATCATCATTCAATTTTGCTTTGTCAAATTTAGTTTCCATTCTTTTAAGTATTATTTTTTTGTAATTTAAGATAATTTTTGCAATTGTATTTTTTGTTTTGCAATTCCACCCTCTGTAAAAAAATTTCCTAATAGAATTCATCCTCATTGTTTTGATTGTTGTTTTTTTTTTGCAAAATTTTTAAATTTGATATTTTTTTACCCAATTTAATTTTCAACATCTAATTCTTCAAATTTAGATTTCATGGGTTACAAGCTTTGGGAATTAACCCGGCTTCATAAGGTTTGCCTAAGATTGCGTTTTTTTTTTCATTTTTTAAGGTGATGTTTTTTTGATTTCATCCATCAATATTTATTTAATTGGAGATTAAGCTCTTTTTTTCTTTTTTCATATTTTCTATGACCTTAGTTTTATCGTTTTATTTATTTATTTATGTTACCTCAGGTCTTTTATTTGTTTTATTTGTTAAATTTATGTTTTAAATAAATTTTATTCTTGAATTAAATAGAATTAATTTATTGAATATAAACGGATGCTCACTTCATTTTGTTTTGTTCTATTTACTTTTCCAAGATGTTACTATAGCGATCCATGTGACTTATTCTTATGTCATCGTCCAAAATGATATAATTGGGTTTGAACCGTCTCAACAAGCTCTTTTTGTGATGAGTGATGTTCACAATGGAGTGACGGTGAGTTTCTATCAATCGTTTTCTTTTATTTTCCTTCCGGGTATAATATTGGTGGCTCATTCATTTTAGTTAATTGTTGCCAAATGTTTTTTTTACGGTTCATCTGTTATCATTGCCTATTGTTTAAATAAAATTATTAAACTACCCATAATTTATCATGATTAACAAACTACTTAATAACATAATTAATAATCACAAACCTATTATAAATGGACATAATAACTAAAAAAAAGTTTATAAAAATATAAAAAGCAAATTGATATAGCATAAAGACATTTTCTATCAAGTCATTTCAAATTTTATAAACTTCTCATTTACTTCACACAACATGACTATTTTCTTTCTTTATTTCTTTCTTTATTTTTTTTTACGAGTAAATCTCATTAATTAAGTTAAAAGATTTAATAAGCCATCAAAGAAATCATATGACCCACAACTGTAAAACTGGTTTGGCCCAATGAGTCAATTCAGAGGCTAGAACCTAGGACTTGACCTATCAGGCCTCTAAACAGGATCTTAAAATAAAGTCAACTAGGAGTTGACTTAGTTGACCTAATGAATCAACCCGTGACTTGGTTAAAACTTGATTAGACTTAAAAAAAAGTTTTTATTCAAACAACGTCATTTTAATTTTTTTTTAAAATAAAAAGTAAAATAAAACTAATTTTTATTGATTGCAGTTAACCTATCAAATTTATAACCTGAACCTTAAGCCAAAATATGGACTAAAGTAGATTGAGTAACTTTGTTATGACCAAAGTCCAATGTAAATAAAGCATAATAAGTTAAACTCCACATAAAATCAAAATAACTCAATTCATAAAATAAAATAAAAAATTGAAACAACTCAAGCAACATCACATTATTATGAAATATGGACCATATAAAAGAAAACATCAAACATAAATAAAGAAATTACCATATACTTCTAGAAAATTGAAAGGACATGTAGAGTCTCACCAATCTAAATGACTATTTTCTTGGCTATAACCTTGTAAACTTGAAATTAAAATTGAACTTAGCTTCTTGTGATTTTGCCTATAATATGCAAATTATACAATTTAGTTTAATATTTGCATTTCAATCCTTAGATTTGAGAGAAGAAAAAAAAAGTTGCTAGATAACAACTAAGGATAGAGAAAGTTGTCATTTATCATATTCCAGCGATAAAAAGACATTGTTCTTGGTGTTAGTAAGTTTCGTTTCACAAGATGTTTTTTGCACCTTATCTTGTTAGGAAAGGTAGACTGGCTTTTAGGAATTTTTTTTATTTTAAATCAAGACAAAGTTTGTATTTTGTTTTTACCAATTAAACATTGTTCTGATGTTATATATTGGTTCATTGATGTTTATGAGATGTTTTTTTAGTGTTTTTGTGTCTTAAAAGAGAGGGGATTTTCTGGTAATTCTCAACCACCAAAGATGGTCAAAGGTGAAACTAGTAGGTAACCAATTCTTTTTAAATAAAAAAATATTAGACCTAGTCGTAAGGTCCCATGCCTATGCACCATACCTAGTTTTTTATAGGTCAAGCTTGATGGACCTACCTCTGCATGCCTAGTCCTTTTTTTGTTTTAATTTTTTTTTTATTTTAAGTTTATTTGATGTAAAATTAATATATATATATATTAAAAATATATTTCAAGTATTATTTCTTAAAATACCATTAAGATTTTGGGTTGTTTTCAAATAAGATTTGGTTGTTTTTTTTAATAAAGATTAACTTTATTATCATATAATTAAATAAAATATAGTTTATTTAATAAAACTTCTTTTACATTTAAAATATAACTTGTGGCATATAATTTGCAACCTATCTAGCATATATTTGTTAAATAATATTATTTTAATTCATCAATAAGTTTTTTATATAACTGAACTTTATTTTTAAAAATATGTTTTGTCTATTCTAATTCATTTCTGTTATCGTTTACTTAAAAAAAAAAAATTAATTTTAATAAATAAATTCAGTAAATACAATTGAGTAAATGTCTCATGCTATGGAATTAAATATATTGATTTGTATTTATCTTTTATTTTTCCAGTTTCTCTTTTAGTTATTATAAATGATTTTTTTCCATTAATTTACACAGATGATTATTGATTGATTTAATTAGATACATGTATAAGTTTTTTTTATTTACATTTAGACTTTTTTTATATAACAAAATGCAACAAAAAATCTTGCATATCTATTTTTTTAAAAACAAAATATATGATTAGTGGTTAAGCATGGGTAAAATAGCTAGTGATTTATAAAAACTGTGTTTTGGATTCAAATAAAATAAATATAGCTATGACTTTACTGTAAAGAAGGGTCCACCCACCAACATGCCATATATAATTCTTAATCTTGGGTTGCTTTTGGTTTGATAAAAGGCATTTGATGGAAAGAAAAAAAAAAGGTTTTGCTTTTAAGTTGATATTATCTGTCATGAAATAAATCCACTACTAAATACTAAATAATGTAAATAAAGGATTAAAATAGTGATTATAGTAGCGATATTATTCTTCAAAGTATTTTTCTTTTTAAAATACATTAAAATAATATATTTTATTTTTAAAAATTTATTTTTAACATTAACATATCAAAACAATCCAAAATTATATAAAAATAATTCAAAATTCTTTAAAACTTTTTATTTAAACACAAAAACAAACAAGAAACCAAAAGTTGAAACAAACAACATTTGCTTGCATGTAATTTGACCATAATTAACTGAGAGAAAAATAAATAACAATGTAACTTCTTACCATTTAAAGTATAAAGCAGACAAAGCAACCATATCATAAAAAAAATGGAGTGAGTACAGAAACATTATGGCGTTACACTTCACATGACAAGAAGAGCCTACACTTCTATTTGTTTAAGGTAATAAATCTGCATGCACAAACACTTTCAGAACTTTTCAATTTATTAGGAACAGAGAGGCAGACGGGCAACGGTAATATTCAGTTCGGCACTTCTTAAAGGGCACTTTAGGAAATATGAAAGAGGTTAACGGAAACTATCGGTTTTACCCCCAAAAACAAATGCAAAGCAAAGCATATAAATTATAAAGGCGTAAACCCTGTAGAAAGTAGGAAAGCAAGAAAGGCAAGATCAGTGGGCGGCAAGTGCCATTTTTTCTCTCGATTTTGTACTCTTTCTTACCTTTCTATCTCTCTGTCTCTCTCTCTCTCTCTCTGCCCCTTTTTTGCTTCATCTTGCTTTTTCGTTCTTATTCAGTCAATCAAATTGCATTTCCTTCACTTTGCTTACACTAGCTTGCTGTGCGAAGACTCTTGTGATCACTTGGGAGTCTCTTTCTTTCTCCCTAGCTAATCGTCTGTCTTTCTATCAATTCTTTAATTCATTTAGTAGATACCTTTTTTTGAGTTTTGAGTTTAAGAAGTAAAACAAGAGTGGTTTTGAGGGTTGTAATTAAGCAATGGCAGCTGATCCAAAACCAGAAGAGATAAGTCACCCTCCAATGGACCAACTTCAGGGCTTAGAGTATTGTATTGATTCTAACCCATCTTGGGGTATGTCCATTTCTCTTCTTCTTCTTGTTTTTTTTTTTTTTTTTGAAACGTCAAGTCTTTTTAGTTCGTTTCAGTCCCTTTTTCCTAACTTGGTGTTTATGGAAGCAGGGGAGGCTATAGGTTTGGGTTTTCAGCATTATATTTTGGCTTTAGGAACTGCTGTTATGATCCCTTCATTTCTTGTTCCTTTGATGGGTGGTAATCATGTGAGTCAATTTACACTACCACTTCCTCCTGATTTCTCTATATCCAGTGATAATGCTTTGGCCATATGGCCTGAAAGAAGATGCCAATTCTTTGTACTTCAAGTAGACTAGGCCAGTGAAGGTAAATTCGTATTTGTTTTGGGGCTAATATGATGTGTTTCAGGGTGATAAAGTGAGGGTGGTACAGACTCTACTTTTTGTTGAAGGGATCAACACACTTCTTCAAACACTGTTCGGGACCCGCTTACCGACCGTAATCGGAGGATCTTATGCATTCATGGTCCCCATTATATCAATAATTCATGACCCTTCTTTGATGAGAATTCCTGATGATCATTTGGTTAGTCTAATTTAATTTTCTAGTCTTCTTTTACAGTTCTCAATTTTTTACCTTACAAGTTGAAAGTCCATTGTGAGAACTGAGAAGATCAAGAGGCCCTTGCAATTGGCTTTCTTATCCAAAAGGCTAAAGGCTGTGGACTATGCAAATTTTCCAAATCTAAGTCTATCAAATCAGTGATATAAATTCAAATGTTACTCCTGTAGAAGTGCGAATAAGTGCAATATTTTTTTTTGTTCCTGTAGTAGTTTGGAGGGAAGGAATTCTAACATGATCGATCACTCCAAGTCTATGTGTAACCAAAAGAAGTGTTGGATTGAGATGCTCCAATTACTCCTTGTTTAATGATTTATCATCATTGTAATTATAGCAAAAACTAATGGACATAAATTCTGTATTTGTCTAGAGATTTCTTAGCACAATGAGAGCAGTCCAAGGTGCTCTAATAGTATCATCAAGCATACAAATAATTCTGGGGTACAGTCAGTTATGGGCCATTTGTTCCAGGTACTACTGCTTTATGAAAAGGGAATCCCAGACTCATAATCATGGAAACAAGCTTTAGCATTACGTGTTTTTTATTTTTTATTTTTATTTATTGGTCTTATTTTTCCTTTCAGATTCTTCAGTCCACTTGGAATGGTTCCAGTCATTGCATTAGTAGGTTTTGGCCTGTTTGATAGAGGCTTCCCCGTGGTACAGTCACTACTTAAATTGCAATGACATTATTTTTTCTTCAGCAGCGGATTTTGTGCATTTTTTCCTGGAGTAATTCTTAGTTGCTTTCTACATTATGAACATCAGGAGTATCTTTCTGACTGTTATGCAATTCGTTTGTTCCTTTGTGAATCCATTTCAGGCTGGACAGTGTGTAGAAATTGGCTTTCCCATGCTTATCCTATTCGTCATCTGCTCCCAGGTGTTACAGCTAATCCTAATGTCAAAAACTTTTGTTATAGTTTGAACCTGTTGGCTTCACAGACCAATACACATCACATGGTATAAAGAGACTAAAATCAATCACTCTTGGTGCTGTATATGCAAACTTATGGTATAAAGACACAATAATTAGTACATAGCTCAGGAACCAACCTTCTTGTTCAGCGACTTGGAAAAAAAACACTAAATGTTTTTTGTTTTATTTTGCTGCGCTGGTGCAGTACTTGAAAAATTTTCAGACAAAACAAGTGCCGATACTGGAGCGGTTTGCTCTCCTTTTATCGATCACAGTGATATGGGCATATGCTCACCTCCTGACAGCCAGTGGTGCGTACAAACATCGTCCAGAAATTACCCAAAAAAACTGTCGAACTGATCAAGCGTACCTCATTTCTTCTGCTCCATGGTTGGTAACTGTGCTCTTTTCTTTGGATACATGTCAATTTGAAAATGTGATTCAAAACAATTTTAATACGAGAACAAACTATTCAGGATAAAGATCCCATATCCTCTTCAATGGGGTGCTCCCACCTTTGATGCCGGCCATTGTTTCGGAATGATGGCTGCTGTTTTTGTCTCACTGATTGAGGTAAGGGCACAAACTAGTTCGTCAATCTTATTCTATTTAGTTGGAGAAAGCAAGACTAATGCCTTCTCTAACAGTCAACTGGAGCATACAAAGCTGCATCACGTCTAGCAAGCGCCACCCCACCTCCAGCTCATGTTCTTAGCCGTGGTATTGGCTGGCAGGGCATTGGGATCCTATTGGATGGATTATTTGGAACAATGACAGGCTCAACGGTCTCTGTGTAAGTAGCATAGTTTCATCATCACTCTCTTAAAGTTCTCACTTCTATGCAACTGGACTAATGCATGACAAAAACAACAGAGAAAACATTGGGCTGCTTGGAAGCACTCGTGTTGGAAGCCGCAGGGTTATTCAAATCTCAGCTGGTTTTATGATATTCTTCTCTATATTAGGTAAGAAATACAGCCAAGTATGAAGTATATGCGCTTATTTGTTAAAAAACAACCCTGTCTGATAATCTTTTCCACCTTCTGGCAGGAAAATTTGGAGCTTTATTTGCGTCAATACCCTTCCCTATATTTGCTGCTGTCTACTGTGTGTTGTTTGGTCTTGTTGGTGAGTAAATGGGGCTTCTCATTTGTTACCATTGTCATTTTATCAAGTTCTCATGATTTGTATCTTATTGTTACAATACTGCTCTCCTTGTAGCTTCCGTGGGGCTGTCATTTTTGCAATTCACAAACATGAACTCAATGAGAAACCTTTTCATCACTGGCGTTGCCTTCTTTCTCGGCTTGTCTGTCCCTGAATACTTCAGAGAATATACCACCAAGGCCTATCATGGTCCTGCTCATACTAGAGCTGGATGGGTAAGTTCTATTATCCAGAATGAAAACAACTTCTTAGACCTCGTAATATTCCATGACAAGTTAAAGCAGATGAATGCTAGTTCTTATAGCGTTCAGCCAACAGTTACAGGGCAATCAACAACTTACCATGAGTTCTACTTTGATGTGCAGTTCAACGATTACCTCAACACTATCTTCTTCTCATCCCCAACTGTTGCACTGATAGTCGCTGTCTTCTTAGACAACACACTTGATTACAAGGAAAGTGCCAGAGATAGAGGAATGCCATGGTGGGTTAAGTTTCGGACATTTAAAGGAGACAGCAGGAATGAGGAATTCTACACCCTTCCTTTCAACCTTGATCGTTTCTTCCCTCCATCTTGAGCTAACTTCAATTCCAAAGAACGATGTTAGAGGAAAAACATCATTTCCAGTTCAAGGGGGGACCGGGGATTACAACAACTATAGCGAAGAAGAGTGAAACAAATGATCCATATGGTTTTGCTGGCAGAGAATGACTCCTCTGCTTTCTCTTCTCTCGTTTTCATTTATTTTATGTGTATGACTTGGGTAGGTCAGGTTTATTACAGTAAAACTAATTCATTGTCCCTTGCATTCATCAGTTCAATTCATTATTTTATGATCCATATAGTGTGCTTTGAGAGAAAGGAATAATCACTTACCCTAATGAATCCAACATTCAACCAAATTTCGTTTGGAAAGGATTCCTCTGATGCTACCTCTTATCAGTTGCTAGAAAACCTAAGCTAGTGTTTGGTAGGCTGGGCAATGATAAATAGAGTATAATAATGTTTTTAACGAGGTTGTTTGATATATCTTTGGACAGTACAAAAATTAATTTTTATTTTATTTAAAGTTGTTATGGTGAAGAAATTTTAGTACTAAAAAGAGTATGACAAGTTTGTCTAATACTTTATACAAGAGTTAATCTAGTTAATTTATATCAACGTAAGGATAAAAGTTATTATTATTATAGTTTTAAAATCTGACTTGAGATCGATCTAAGTCCAAGCCCGGGTTATGGATAGGGTTAACTATTGACTCAAGTCAACATAAAAATAAAAATGATTATTATCATAGTTTTAAAACTTGACTTATCAGAGGTTGACCTGAGGCTAGATTCGGGTCACAAGTTGGGTTGATTATTGACCCAGATTAACCTTAGAATAAAAATAGTTATTATCATAGTTTTAAAACCCGACCCGGGGGTCGACTTAGAGTTAAGCCTGATCCACCAAGATCGGGTCACGGGTCGGGTTGACTATTGACTCAATATAGGGATAAAAATAATTATTATCATAGTTTTAAAGCTTGATTCGGGGGTTGACCCGAGGTTAATCCCAAGTCATGGGTGAGGATGATCATTTACTCAGGTTAACCTTATGATAAAAATGATTATTATCATAATTTTAAAACTTGACTCAGGGGTCGACTTGAGGCTAGCTAGGCTTTATCAACCAGGTCCAAGTCATGATTCAGGTTGACTATTGACTTGGGTTAATATAAAGATAGAAATTATTATTATCATAATTTTATAATCTAAGTAAGGGGTTGATCCAGAGCAAGGCCCAAGTAATAGTCAAGATGGTCAACCTGGGTGAACCCAAAATAATATAAAAATAAAAATGGTTATCATAGTTTCAAACTTAACTCGAGGGTCAACTCTAGATAAAGCTCGAGTCATGAGTTAGGAGAGTCAACCTGGGTTGATCCAAATTAAAAAATAATAATTAAAGCAATCTCATTTTAACATATATATATATATATATATATATATATATATATAAAAGTCAATTGATTTTTTACCTTTATTTTATCTTTATTTGACTGGATCATAGATTGACCTGAAATTTTGACTAGGTCATGTTAGGTCAGAT
>Ga0307517_10009433_pt1 | contig 13824 bp, 10 predicted proteins | sample 23_EM_MG_FD_194515 | JGI IMG/M metagenome (GOLD analysis project Ga0307517, IMG submission 194515) | Populus trichocarpa ectomycorrhiza microbial communities from riparian zone in the Pacific Northwest, United States - 23_EM | ecosystem: Host-associated > Plants > Roots > Unclassified | place...
GCTTTGCATATAATTGATTCTCCCTTATAGTCTGTAGCACAACCCTTAGATGTTGTTCATGCTCCAAGTAAGAGCTTGAATTCACCAAGATATCGTCAATAATTATCCCTGTATATTGGTCCAGGTACGACCGAAACACCCGATTCATCAAGTCCATAAACATGGCCAAAGCATTGGTTAACCCGAAAGGCATCACCAAAAACTCCTAATGTCCATAACGGGTTCAGAATGCAGTCTTTTGTCTATCTTGTTCCTTGATTCTCAACTAGTGATATTCAGATCTCAATTCTATCTTAGAGAACACCTTAGCACCCTTCAACTGATCAAATAAATTATCTATTCATGGGAATGGGTACTTGTTCTTCACCGTCACTTTATTTGATTGACGAAAATCAATGCACAAATGAAGTGTGCCATCCTTCTTCCCTTTTTTTTTTAGCCAAAGCCCAGCAACCTCAACATCCTTTTCACCACGGTAAGTCATACAACCTATCCCTCTCATACACCTCACCCATTGCACTATGTGACTACTCTCCCTGATCTAGGAGCTGTACTGGAGGCTCCTGCTGTCATTCCTACTGCTACAGCTCTCACTATATGATCCATAGAAGCAGGATCCAAAAATGGGTTTGACCCGGCTACCGGTGCCACTGTTGGGGGTATATTATCTCCCGCCCCGTATGTCTGATACATTGAGCATTGTTACCCCAGCCTGACGGGACAACGAATCATCTCGAAGTCTCATTGACTCGCCCCTTTCAAAGTATACTGATGTTGTAGGTACATGAGAGAAAGTGTCAAAGGATCCCAATCTGGATCACTTTCATAATGAAGACTCTGATCACTTCCCCGAACTGGGAATGGATCAGTCCTGGCTCATTGCCTTGTTCTCACCATTCAGAACCACATTTGAAAACCTTATACTCATTCCTATCCTCGGAATAGCAACCTGAGCTCTGATACCAAAATGTAACATCCCCATATCCGGGATAAAGCAACGATCTCATGTTAACTGATAAACAGAGTGAATTTTTTTTTCTATATCTATTCATGGTGTTTGTATTAAAATCTACCGAAATTTTGACGGAGTCTCTCCTATATCGGAAGGTCCTAAGTTATCGACATACGACATGTTTACACTTCTAATATACCGCATCTCCTAACTCAATTCAACCCCAATCATCCTGGGTCTCAATCCCACAAACATCATCATTCATATCAACCATAATGTTTTTGATATACATTGTACCACAATTATCATTATGGATGGATAAAGATATAAACATGCATACATGGAACATGGTTATACAAAGTATATAATTAAATTCATCTATTCCAGTTTAAAAATCAATTATACAAATTGAGTTACAAAAAAAAGTTGTAATATTACCAACATACAAGGGTATACTCCCTAGGACCTAAATCACAAAAAGTGAACCTAAGCTAGAATCTACTCCTGTCGTGCATGCGATGGTCCTGAAAACAAAATACATATTATTGAAATATGAATATCACAATAATAAAGCAATACAATTATCCAGCAATTTTAAAAAAGGCAAACATGCATTCATATTTTATTCACTTCTCCCTTTTGGTTGACATTGGAAATTCTTTCTCCTTCAACTACTAAAAACTAATTCCTCTCCCATTATCAACCTCCATTCAAGATCTCATAAAACCATCCATGATAATTTTTTCTTAACCCATTACTGATACCAATTTCATTGTTATCATCATCACCCCGTAGGAGTCGATATAAGGTGATCCCCTTACCCGGGATCCTAACATACACTAAATGTATGCTAATCAATACATGGTGATCTCCTTACCCGGGATCCTAACATACACTACATGTATGCTAGTCAACACATGGTGATCCCCCTACCCGGGATCCTAACATACACTACATGTATGCTAGTCAATACATCTTGATCCCCTTACCCGGGATCCTAACATACACTGAATGTATGTTAGCCAAACATAGCGATCCCCTTACCCGGGATCATAACATACACTAAATGTATGCTAGTTCATGCCTCAAATCACACTTCTCATATTTCCTTTGTCAACGATAATTTCATCACTTGACAAATCACACCACAACCATTCACCTTGAATACATATACATTTAGAATACCATCCAAAATATTGACATCATTACGTAAACTTTCCTCCTTTTTCCTAATATCCAACATTCGGTAATTCACATCTCACATCAATAACATATTAAATCATAGAATTTAACTAGAAAGTATAGGTGCGGAACACCTACCTACAATAGAAGTCTACTAGTGCTCCCCTACTGCTGCTATTGCACCATGCCTGTGGTCCCTCCTGCAAATCACAAGTTCATTTCATAAATTATCCCCACTCAAGGATATGTTTTATAATAACCATATCAACAACCAATCAGTCTTTCTTTCAATCATTTCTTAATATTTTATTTTTTTTCTTATTTCACCCATTAATATTGTCGTTCTTTGTCCAACCCTAGTTATCATTCATTTCTTTATATTTGGACTGTTACTGTCTCATTTTTGAACTATTACTGTCTGACATCTCCTCAGATTTTTAACTATATCTGGAGTTATAGAACTCCGATTCAAGCGAGATTAGTCTCGTTGGAAAGCTAAGACATGAGGCTACAAGTTCTCTAAATAAAAGAGAACCCAGTTCTGCCTCTAAGATAGTCAAAATTGCTCATCAACAAACGTTTGGACTGTTACTGTCTAACTGTTACTGTCTCATTTTTGAACTGTTACTATCTGACCTCTCCTCAGATTTTTAACTATATCTGGAGTTATAGAACTCCGATTGAAGCGAGATTAGTCTCGTTGGAAACCTAAAACATGAGGCTACAAGTTCTCTGAATAAAAGAGAACCCAGTTCTGCCTCTAAGATAGTCAAAATTGCTTATCAACAAACGTTTTGACTGTTACTGTCCAACTATTACTGTCTCATTTTTGAACTGTTACTATCTGACCTCTCCTCAGATTTTTAAGTATATCTGGAGTTATAGAACTCTGATTCAAGCGAGATTGATCTCGTTGGAAAGTTAAGACATGAGGCTACAAGTTCTCTGAATAAAAGAGAACCCAGTTCTGCCTCTAAGATAGTCAAAATTGCTCATAAATAAACATTTGGACTCTTATTATCCAACCATAGTTTTGAAACCTGACCCGGTCCAATGATCGGGTCACGGGTTAGATGGTTTGACCCAGGTCAACCCAAAAAAAAATATTTTTAATTCATTCTTATATAATTATAATATTTTTTCTATATATTTTTTTAATTCGTTCTTATTATCAATACATTAATTTTTTTTAACAAGAAAACAACCACTCCAAATTCCCTAACCCACCGTTTCACACATTTTTTCTTTCTTTTTGTTTTTTTAGACATAAACTATCTCGAAACTTTTTAAAAGCACTTCTCTTTCCCTTCCTATGTGTTTTGATGACTGTAGGTTTACTTCAGAACACATAAAAGTTCTGATCACCACAAATTCAGACCCTTTTAATAGTAAATACCATCAGCCACCACTAAAGGGACTAAACCATCAAAGTTTTTCTTTTGTTACGGGGAAAAGAAAGAGAAGTAATGGTGATCATAACAAGACCAAGTGCACTTCTTCTTCGGGTAATGTATCAGTTCTCTTGCTTCTTTAAATGATTTTGGGGTTGTTGAGAAAATGGTGGGAGATGAAGGGAGTTTTGAATCTTGATGATCGAATGGAAATGGGATTTTACTTTAGTGAAGAGAAGCGATTATGGTGGGATTTTGTGTTTTATGAGAATCTATGACGGATGAAGCTATAAAGATTGAAGACTTGATTTTCTTTATTTCTTAAAAAAGGAGTCTTTTCCTCTTTCTTTTTTGAATTCTTAACAGTAAAATTGAGTGTTAGGGTTTAATTGTCTTCCTTTTTCTTTAAATTGTTTGTTGCTCTGGTTGCTACTAGTTCCTGATCTTTCTGATTTTCTCACTGTGAAATGCGTTGGGGTTACTTTTTGCTCCTTGATCAAGGCTGGATTGAATGATCACGGCTACCTTTTGTCTGATAAAGTAATTTGATTATTGTTTGATCTGATGGAAAATGGGGTCTTTGGGATCCTAGCAGAGAATGTGCGCAGCTGCAACATGAATTCCGAGGAGAAAAGTGATTAATTTCTCTGGGATTAAGTTTGTGGGGTTGGATTTCGAGTGTGGGTTTGTGAAAATTAATTGGCCAAGCCCAAGATAAAGGAAAGAAAACTGTGTCAAGTTCTTAATTTGGCTTATAACAATTTGCTGTGCATGGCTTTCTGAGCCCTGCAGGGATCATTATCATGTGTTCACATTGATGATCATGGATGCCATTCCCAGTGATTGTTACCTTTTACATTCCAGCATGGTTTTTTTTTTTTATATTATTATTGTTTTAGGATTTTCAAATTTGCCTCAATGAAATATTTTTTCTAGCTAATGGAACGACCTGTCAATACATCTTTATTGGCGATTGAACTTTGGATTATTTTAATTTCTTGATTGATAAATTTATTTGATGGATTGCCTTTATCAACATTGTCCACTCATTTACATCCTGCATTCTTTATTTGTCATCCCAGGAATTTGACTCACGATCATTATTTCGCCGCATGCCTTTGTAGCTATTTAATACTGAGAAGTAGTCGATGCAATGATATGGGTTTTTTTCTTAATCTTCGAATCTATCCTCTTATCCATCAATGGAAATGTCATTGTATTTACTCCCAGAGATTTTTGATTGCTGATCTTTGGAATCCTTGAGTTAACGGATTCCCACATTTACCTATTCTACATCCTTCACATTTGTGGCTGCTGACCTGCTTGCATAGCTGTTGAACGTTTTCTATCATGTTAATTGCCCTGCTCTGTGGTGATTCATTAGTTGCTCTTTCTTCCTTCGCTTCAACTTTATAATCATGTCTGCTTAACAGTGGTTCCTACAATGTGGTAAATAAAAAAGTAGTGACATTGAAAGTGCATGAGTCCTGGTTAGAGAAAAAGGATTGGGACCTTTTGTGTCAAGTAAATGGTTAGAAATAGTTCCTTTTTAGCTCATTCTTACTCTAAGAGGAAATGATTGGGCTGAAAATGATCGTTGTATCTTATGTTGCAGATGACTTGCCATGCTCTTCTGGAACAGAATTGTTGTCTAGAGAGGTTAGTCGTTTTTTTCCTTAATTATGAGATACTGTAATTCCTTCTTGCGCGTGCTGCTTTGCTCTCACTTTATCTTTCCTACATGGATGATGATGAGGGGTTAAACTGAAAACTTGAAAACTTATGTCTGGATCAGAATACTTGGTGCAGGATGAGACATTTTTTCATATTTCTTTTTATTCACATTGTGACCAAATAGAAATTTAAATGTCGTCACGATGAACAAAAAAAGAATAAAGAAAAAAGAAAAAAATAATTGTTTTTAATTTTCCTTTTGCAGAAATCTTATTTGCTAGAGTCTAGTGAATCAAGGCCTCTCATACCCATGGTGGATACTTCAGATAACACTGTAAAGGTATTGAATGCGCAACATTCTCATGCACATCAGAATCACAACCTTGGCCGTTCAATAGTCTTGAAACGATCACGACACTACTATGGTCATCAGTACTCCCGGAGAAACTTGGGGAGCCATGCTGATGCATCAACTTCTCATGGGAAGACTGCCCTTTCACGTAATGAGAGGCTTACCTTCAAGCTTATCAGTCAACCAGGCTCCAAGCCTGGGTGCCATACAGGTGAGATATTCGTAGTTGCATGGTGTTGAAGACAATGTTTTTCCCTTCCCCATGGAAATAATCTAGCATCTAGCTGCTTCATTCACGCTTGTATACAAATGGGGCACCTAAATAATTTCTATATTATTTCCGAAAATATCAGAGGTTGTATCATTTTCTACAAGTTCAGAGCTAAAATTCTTATGCACACAAGATGAAAGAGTTTTTCAATGCATCTTTAAGATTCAACACATCAGCTATTTACATTTATTTGCATTGACTTTAATTTGTTTCCACTTTTTCAGAAAACAAGGAAATAGAATTTAGCAGGCCAGACAGGGTTAGATTCAGTTCCTTGGTAATGAATGCAGTTTCATCTGATGCAGTGAAGATGGTATGTGGAATCTGTCAGAAACTAGTGAGAAGGAAAAATTATTTTCTAGGAAATGCATTAACTACTGGTGAATTCTCTGTTGTGGCCATTCTAGTTTGCGGTCATGTTTATCATTCAGAATGTTTGGAGCAGAAAACAAGTATTGAAGATATGCGTGACCCTCCCTGCCCATTGTGCTCGGGCTTGCTCTCTGAAGCAGATGCCTCTAGAGAAGAAGAGTAATGTGATGTTGACTTACATCTATGCTATTGATTATCTAGGACAGACGTAACATACTTAAGACAGGGAACATGGAAAGAAGTATAGGTGGTTGAAATAGACTTAGCGAGGTGTCATTAGGACTAAAGGATTTTGATCGGCAGTTCTTCACAGTCTAATTGCTGTCGAGAATGTTGAAAAGAAGTATGAACTGCAGTCATCTCTCATTAGTGCTAGGCCTAGAGAGAGACACCGCAGTTTTTGTCAAGATATGGACACCAGTTAAGGTGGCATATTTAGGAGAATATATTAGTAAATGACAATTTTAGTTTTGTTGTACGAGTTGACAATGTTGTACACACGTTTGTATTGGTGTATGAAGTGGCGGTACAACAAATTCAAAATATCAGTAAATGACTATCTTAGTTTTTTGGTATGAGTTGACAATATTGTAATTGTATTGGTGTAAGAAGTGGCAGTACACGTTCAAATATGAAAATGTTTTAATTTGTTCCTGCTTGGAAGCTTTGAACAGGGATTTGCAAGACTGATTGCCCAGAGTAACATATAATCTGTTTCCCTTCGTGTTATCAATTCCATAATGCTGGTAGTTAAAAAACTAGGACAGGAGTTTCAAGGAACATGCTATTGTCAAGTATGAGCCAAAAGGTCATAAAATCCTCTGCCAGAAAAGATGAAACACCATGTTCACCCTACCTCTTGCTGCTTAAAGACGTGGCCAACAAGGGAAGATTGTGCATTTGTAATCGGATTTTAGAGGGCCAGCAAAAATGACCGCTCGGATTGGTTACTCATTTCAGCATTGAGGATGGCCGCTACTTCCCTGTTGGTAGAGGAACAGTTACAGAAGGACGTCTGAAATACCTGCTGCACTATATACCTACAAGAGCCTTTGCTCCTAAATTTTCCTGTATCATCAGTTAAGCTCTACGCAAACAAAGCAAACTTCAATCCTTGCAAAGATTGACCTGCTAAAATTCCTAACATGAATTTCTGTTTTGAAAGGAAATGTAGCTTCATGAAGAAATGTCAAAAGAATCAATTCCTTATGGAATAAAGTGAAATAGTACTTGGAAAGTAAACTGCAGTTCGGGCGTAGGTGGGAAACTCCCCGATGCCCTACGTTTATGGAAGCTGCCCTACTTTAACTGTAAGGCATAGGAAAGGAAAATTAAAGATCTCATCAGCTCACCCAAGGAAAATTTTTTCTCACTTGTTAGGAGTTCAGGACCACGTGTTCCAAATTGATTACGTTTCCACAACCAGATAATGTAGAACTTTCAGCATCTTACAGTCCAATTTTTGCAAAAATGGTTCTTGGAAAGTGCAAACTCAAATCTTACAAGAATTCATGCTGTTCAGGCACAAAAAGTAAGGCAGTGTCACACCGACACAGCACTATTTCATTCTTTATATCAAGTGCAGAGCACTTCCGTAGCATTATTGCTCATATAACTGTACATTATTGTTGATACAGGAAAGGCAGACTCATCAAGGTCCCGTTTTGAACCAGTAGTAAATTGAGCACATTAAGAAACTTGAGCTGGGCTTGGACTACCAGGACAGGGCTCTATCAATGTCAGCTCTTCACCACCTGGGGCGGTAGCATGTTCCAAGGGTTGGGCTATGAATGCCAGCTCTCTGCCACCTGGGGCTGGGGCATCAAGGGCTAGAGCTGGAGCATCAAGAGCTAGAACTGGAGCAGGGGCATCAAGAGCTAGAACTGGAGCTGGAGCAGGGGCATGAAGAGCTGGAGCTGGAGCTGGAGCTGGAGCTGGGGCATCAAGGGCTAGGGCTGGGGCATGTTCCAGGGGTAGGGTGGGTTGCTTGCATGTAGCCTTATTGTGCCCTTCTCCCTTGCATCTGCTGCAAGACATTACCCTTGTGGGTTCTCCCTTTCTGTAGTAATATCGTTTTTCCTCTGGCTGGATTGGAGGCCTTGGGGTATTAGGAGGAAGCACCTGCACCGACCCGGAGACTTCTTTTTCTTCAGCCAGATCCTTGAAATTGTCTAAAACAGGGTGTATTGACTTTGAATACGTCATGCGAAAGCTATCAACAGTGTAGTATTTTGAACAATAATCATATATGCTACTGCCTTTGCATTTAAAGACAGCAATAGCATGGCAACAAGGGAGCCCAGTCAGTTTCCACTCGAGACAAGTGCAGTCCCTTTTTTCAGTATCCACGACATGAATAGAGTCATCATGAACCTCAAATAAGGTATCGGATGAGAATAATACTTTTAAAAATTGAGCTCTCAGAGCATCTTCTTGTAGCTTTTTCTCCTTGGATGGAGTAAGTTTTGCAGTCCAGCCATTTGAATCCATTTGACATGTGCGGATCAATCCCATTATCTTGCATGTAAGTGCTTCCAGCTTCCGTATTATAGGTAGCTCCCGCACTTCTTCAATCCAGTCAGTGTATGTTGCTGCAACATCAACTGTAATATGATTATAACGCTCTCCCTTGAATAGTGCATTCGTCCAACATTCTGGTTCGATCTGCATAAGCCAATCATAAACTTTTGAAGAAATCCGATTAATTTGCTCCGTGTGCATTCTAAAACCATCAAGTCGGACTGCATGGGCAGCTGCCACTAAACTTCCAGGCAAAGAAACTTTCCCGTCTCCATGGAATGGCCCCTTCCAATTTCTCCTCAAGTTTTCCAGCAGATGGTATATAGAGTAACCATGGTGAGCATTCTCAAATACTTCAAGCACTGATTTCATCAACCCCTTCTCTTTATCAGAGACAAAAGTTACTGATTGTGAAGTTGAAATTGCAGCTTTCAACTGCTTCAAAAACCATTTCCAATTATCACCATTTTCAATGTCCACTATAGCAATGGAAACTGGAAAAAGCCCGTCATCTCCATCTAATGCAGTAGCTGTCAGCAAAATCTCATGGTATTTTGATTTTAAAGTTGTAGAATCAAGAAAGAGAATTGGGCGACAACCATTCTGAAAACCATATATTGAGGCATGAAAGGATACAAAAAGACGCTGAAATTTGCTGTCATCATCAACAGAAAGCTTCACAAAACTGCCAGGATTTGCCTCCACTATCTTATCACAAAACCAAGGCAACATATTATATGCCTCTTTCTTGGAACCCTGAAGTTGCTCCTTTGCATCCTCAATTCCACGCCACACTTGAGAATAGTTCAACGCCACCCCAAAGTCTTGGAAAAGGCCATTGGCAATGTCCTTTGGTTTTTGCCGCGGTGTCTGTCTTAACCTGTCTTTTATGATACTGACCAGCCAATTTTTATTTGGAGTAGCACGCTTCCATGATTCTCCTTCACAAGTATGTGACTTATTCATCTTTTTTATCCTAAATACTTGTTCAGATTCGACCCAAGATGCATGAATCCTCCAAGAACAGCCTTCAACCACACATCTGCCACTTGCTCGATTAGTGTCATTCTTTTTCAATCTGTATGCAAAACGGCGTGCAATGGAATATTTCTGCAGGGCATCACGAAATTCAGCTACATCTTTGAAGTCCTGGCCTACCCCAGTAATTCTCTTTTTCCAAGAGGCAACCATCCTTTCCACTGAAACATCCTTAGAGTTCACACCATGTACACATAGTTCACTATCTTCATTGTCTGATTGCCATTCTATTTCGACATCTACAAAGGCATTATCATGGTCCCAAGCGTTCTTCTTCCTTGATGTACTTTTTCTTGTCCTCGTGTTCGTCTTTCGTGACGTGCTTCTGGTCTCTCCATTAACATCACCAGTATTGTCATTGTTGTTGTCATTGTCATCAAGAACAATGCTGGGACCATTGGCACTGATATTCCAGGATGCAATGCGCCTTCGCTTCTTAACAGTGTCAGCAGGGGAAGTATTCATATCAACTGTAACTGAGTCATGGACAGTTGTATCAACAGGAACAGTGACAAGATCTGTTGGAATCAAACTAGCAACACCAGGATCCTTGGTAATGGTGGCAGGAGATTTTTTTGAGATAATGGCCAGTGCCACACTAGCAGGGCTTTTAGCTTCTGCATTGGCAGCATTTGCGGTTTTAGAAGACAATACACGATGACTACCAGAGGCAACAGTAGCAGGAGTGACTGTTGGAGTAGTGACAGCAAGACAGGATGATGCACGGCTTTGGGCTTTATCCTTGGCAGCTCTTTTCGATTTAGATGACAATACACGACGGCTGCCAAAGGCGGCCGCAGCAGGAGCGACTGTGATAGGAACTGGAGACAGCACAGTTTCAGCTAGTTGGATCCCACTTCCTCTGTAATTTTTAAAACTACTATTAATCAATGTCAGAAAGAGAGAAAACCCCATGACTGCTGCAACCAAAAAAATTCCACCAATCACAATGTACCAAATTAAAAACTAAGGGTTACTGTGGAAGAACACGGGGTCATTCATCAAAGAACCCAGTTTGGGGAGCAATGCTATGGCATTGAAATCTCTCAATACAACAATTTGACAATTACTGATTTTTAGTAAAGTAAGAATTATAAGACTTGTTCAAAAATGAAAATCAATAATCCATGCTCTTAGAGACATGAGGCAGCTGAAAGGCAGAAAAATATACCTGCTAGTATGCATGTAGTCTTCATGTTTAAAACCTTCTCTTCCCATGACAAATACATCTGCTGTGATCAAGTTCCCATGAAAATCAAACACCCTTTTCAGGTCTTTGTCACTAGATACAGTAATTAGAGTTCGCTTGTTTCCAGGGATAAAATACTTCATTGACAAAGATTCATATTCCAAGTTACACATTTCTGCCAATTTTAATTTCAGATCATCAAACACAGTTTCAATATTGATATCTAGGGCATGTGCCTCTCCTCCATTATATGATAAACTCCCATCATCATTCGTCACAAATTCACCACCAGACTGGCAGATCAGTATAAGCTTTTCCCTTGGCATCAGAAATCACTTCTGTGGTTCAAATTGACAATCAAAACATGTTATTATACCCAGAGACACACACACACACACACACACATCTCATGCATCTTTTTAATCTCCAAAACAGTCTATACTTCTGTATGACAAACAAATTCTGAGATAAAAGATTGTTTCATATGTTTACAATTAGAAAGTATGTTCAAAAGCTATCAAGAAACTGTAAAAGCATACAAAAACATGTTACAGGGGCGCTGATCATAGTTTTAGAAGAATGCAAGCACATCTGGTTACAACCAATTTGAGAAGAAGTTTCCTTGGTATATCTTGATGGAACAATGCTCTGATTTACAATCTATAAGGAAGTTAAGGAGCATGCCTGTAAAAGTTGGATTGCTGAATATCTTTTCAATACAGCACAACGAAACACAAGTTGGTGATTATATGCAGAGACATTGTTCGATCTTAGCAGATCAAGTACATGAGTGCACACAGTGCTGCGTAGCATGTGCCGTAAATCAAGGGCAAGGGCAAATCAAAACCAAATTGGCTTGAATTTTACAACTTGAATACAGTTATTCAAGTTCCCATTTTCAAGGGACATGCAAAGCAAAGCTCTAACATATGAACAAACCAGCCACTGAAAGCAAATCACGAGTAAACACTAAAATACATGAAACTAACTCCTGAAAAGACTGATAGGCAAGCGAATCAGATGTTCTCTCCCTATCCTTGTCCCAACTTACAAGACACTTTAAGAGCAAACTTTCAATTAGCCCCCGACTTATTGGTCCAGCCCCATCAGCCACTCCACCACAACAGGAAACTAATCCATTTTGGTTACTAACACAGTTATTGCCTTTCAAACATAGCATAACAATGTCACAAACTGCCCAATCACTGCACCCAAGCTAACTATCCAAGGGATAAACCACTAACAGACACAAAACAACCTGAACTGTCAAAAACCAACAATTACACAACCACATTACAAGTAAAACAGCAAAAAAGCACAAGACATTACAACTCCCAGCAACGAAACAGCACAAAAACTATCACTAAACAACAATGTCAAAACACAAACAAACCAAACAGCTCACACAAACAAAAGTCAACCAAACCAAAGTCTATGATCAACTCGCCGAAAAATCTACAAAACCAACACTATTTAACAAAATCCCAATAACCCTAATCTCAGATAATCAAGATTGTAGAAACAAAATCAGAAAGAAAGACACTACATTAGCATGCCACGTGAGCTTAATATTGTCACTAATAAAAAAAACGCACAAGAAGACTATAGAGGTGAAACTTTTATTGATATTTAGAGAGAGATGAAATCTTTGATTTATAAAGAGTAAAAAAGAAGGGATTTTACCAGAGGATGAGAGGCAGGGATTTGTGATAGATGGAAACCCTAGAATTGGGGGCTTTGTGGAATTTGAATGAATTATCGAAGCAAGGTGGGGGAAGGGTGTATTGGAAAACTAAATTATAAACGTTGGGCTGAATTTGGAAGAGAGTGGAATTTATAGGGGTTGTTTTGGAAATTTAAGAAAAGAACAAGAGGTGTGCAAGGACTATATTTGCTTGTTTTTACCATCCGGTTGCCTATACGATGTCGTTTGCAGGGTATATTTTATACATTTTTTTCCCGGGATTTTTGTTGAGAATGATACAAGAATGAGATGAAATGAAGGATGCAATCTCGTTCGATTATTGTTTTAGAATAGAAGGGATGAAGATAATAAGGATAAAAAGGATAAAGTAGACAGAATATAATAAAAGACAAAAATAAAATTATATTTAAGTGAGTTTTTATATTTTATTTGGGGATAAATTGGATAATTAGCATTTAAAATATAATTAAATACTAAAATAACATATGATAAAAAAAACTTTTGGTAAAATAACACAATTTAAAGATATCATGGTTCATATCCGATATTTCAATAATATTACAGTTTAGAATCGTGACATTTGATATATATTGTGTTTTAGAATCGTGATAATTGATGTTGTGATTCATAGCTGCGACATTAAGGAAATGTCGCGTTTCTAAACCGCGGTATTTGATTCAATATTGCAGTTTAAAACCGTGATATTTTTAAAGAGATTGTTTTAAGAAACGATTAAATATTTGATAAATAATTGGCAAAATAGTCAGATCGTTTTAGCTACTGTAAGGTTCTGGATCATTTTCATGTTTTAAGTATGAAAAAATTTATAAAACTATAGTTTTTATTAACTTGAATTTTTATTTACTTTATGATTTTAAATAGTTGAAATATTTACGATCTTATTAATATTTGGACATAGTTTCCTCTATATAAAAACTATACCTAAAATTTTATCTCACTTACAAAAACCTGTAAAAAACCACAATAACCACAATCAATAAATTTTAACTAAACTCAAAATATTATCATATTCTATAATGACAAGAATAAAAATATATATATGCAAAATGAAGTAATGCACGTATAAATTAAGATCTCCATATGGCCTGATTGGCTAAAGTTGAGAGGGAGAGATGCGGTCCGACCACCAATTAAAAAAGATGTTGAAGCAATGCTAT